>Ga0114994_10003964_pt1 | contig 10768 bp, 6 predicted proteins | sample ArcticOcean_MG_C_9_FD_87043 | JGI IMG/M metagenome (GOLD analysis project Ga0114994, IMG submission 87043) | Marine microbial communities from western Arctic Ocean - ArcticOcean_MG_CB2_152 | ecosystem: Environmental > Aquatic > Marine > Oceanic | place: Arctic Ocean: Canada Basin | collected... | reverse complement strand
GTGGGCTCTCAGCGAGGACACCGGTGGCTGCAGACTTCGGTCGAGTAGCAACCGATGGATCCAGGTACCGCGAAAAACCCGGCATTTAGCCTCGCGGAGGTAAGCTCGCCGCCGCCGCGCTCATCGCGCCGTGCATCTATCATCTGGGTGACTGCGCCTAATCCTTTGCACCGACGCCGCGAACTCGTCACCTCTTGGGTGATGCACGCCCGACGCCGTCGCTGTAGCTTTCCAAGACAAAGGCTGCGCGCACGAGGCGAACAAGGCATACGGAAACAACAAAAATGGCCGACTACGACGCCCTCCGCCAGCACGTGGAAAAGGACGGCAGCGACTTCACGGCCTGGTCCAAGTTATTAGCTTGTGTGGAGGAACAAGCCGCAACGCACCCCGAGCGCGTGAACGCGACCTTTGAAGCGTTCCTGTCCAAGTTCCCCCTGTGCTTCGGGTACTGGTGCAAGTACGCCGATTTGCAGCGTAGATTAGGCGAGGCCACGAAGGCGGGCGCGGACGAAGCGCAAGAGAAGACCGCGACGATCTACGACCGGGCACTAGAAGCGGTACCTTTGTCCGTGGAGCTCTGGAAGGCTTATACAGCACATGTAAAACAAGCCACGGTCGGGCAGTCGTCCGATGCATTACGAGCGGCGTACAAAAAGGCCACCGGGCGCGTCGGCCACGACGCCGCCGCCGCCGGTCTATGGGACTCGTTCATGGAGTTCGAGGCCGACCGGGGCACGCCCGCGAGCGTCTGCGACGTGTTTACAGAGATGCTGGGCGTCGACGCTTCAGGTAGGACGGACGAGCTGTGGCGGCGGCTGAAACACCTGTCCAAGTCGTACCAGACGCCCGAGCTCGTCTCTGAGGCGGCGCGGGCGGAGCTGGAGATCCGGTGGGACAAGCGCGAGAAGAAGGACGCCAATGAACAGTTGGATGCCCTGGACCAGAACCGCGTCGCGGGCATGAACGAATTGACGCTACAAAGACAGATGGAGCAGCTGTTACTCGAATGTGAAAGAGCGAAGAACGCGTTGGTGCAGAATAGGTTAGAAAGGCAGCACTACGAGGCGGGGGTCCGCCGGTGGTACTTCCACGTGAAGCCGCTGGACGAGGCGCAGCTGCAGAACTGGCGCGAGTATCTCACTAGGGAGGAGACCGCAACTTACGAAGACAAGGAGGTGCACGTCAAAAAGGTGCGGGCGCTCTTCGAGCGGTGCCTGGTGCCTTGTGCTTTGTATGCCGAGTTCTGGTTGCGGTACGCCAGTTGGTGCCACACCACGATCGACGCCACTGCCGCGTTAGCGGTAGCGACGCGGGCGGCGACGGTGTTCCTGCCGCGGCGCCCGGACGTGCTGGCCTCCCTGGCTTCCCTGCTCGAGTCCGCGGGCCGGTTAGACGACGCGCGCGCCGCCTACGAGGCCGTGGCCGCGGGCGCGATCGAGCCGGAGCACAAGGCGTACGGGGCCGTGCTCGTCGCGAATTTCGAACGGCGCGTCGGGGGCGACGTCGTCGGGGCCTATACGACCGCTCTAGGCAACGGCGCGGCGCCGGCGCCGACGCGCGCCCACCTCGCGCGGTACCACTGCGTCGTCCGCAACGACGTCGCGGCGGCGCGGGCCGTGCTGGACGACGCTCTCGGTCAGGAGCCGGGGCACGCCGGGCTGTGGCAGGCGCGCGCGCGCGTCGAGGCGCACCGCGTGACCGACGATAAGGCGCCGGCCGTCTTCGCGCGCGTCGCCGCGGTCTACGACCAGGTGCTCGGGGCCGAGTCCAAGGTCCTGAACGCGCAGCGCGGCCCGCTCTGGCAGCAGTACCGGGCCATCGCGGACGACCTCTGCGACGACGCCGCGAAGCTGCTGGAGATCTCCCGGAGCTACGCGAAGTGGCGCACGCGCGCCGACGTCGAGGCGCGGCCGCTGGGGCCCATCCCCGCCAAGCGCAAGCGCGCGCCGGTGAAGGTCGACGGCGACGGTTCCGCGGACATCGCGTCGTCGTACGGGGCCTACGCCTCGTACCCCTAAGTTTACCGTGACCTCTTCTTATAACCGTGGCGCTATCGGGGAGTTTAAAAGGCGATCCCGAGGCCGCCGCCCTAGTATTACCTCTTCTTATACACACACGCCCGAAAGGAGAAGTCCGGATCCGTCTTCGAGGGCTTCCGCGACGCCTTCCGGAACTCGAACGCGACGAACATGCGGTTCGATGCGTCGAAGGGCTTGGCGAGGTCGAAGCCCGCGTTCTTGCAGCCGTCCACGAAGGTGTCGATGGAGGAGTCCTCGAAGCGCGACCGCACCTCCGCGACATAGAGCAGCCCGCCGGGTTTTAGAATACGGAACGCCTCGCCCAGGAACCGCCAGAGCGACGGGCCCATGAGCGCCAGGCAGAAGACGCAGACGTCGCACTCGTCTTTCTGTAACGGCGTGCGCTCGATGTTGCACGCGACGACGCCGGGCGCCGTCGCGACCAAATCAAAGCTCCGCACATCGTGCCGCGCCCCGCACTCCGCCGCGAGCCGCGCGTCGCCGCAGCCCATGTCCGCGACGACCCTGCGCGGCGGCAGCGCGTTCAGCTTCGCTATGATACCGTCCAGCGGGTTCGTCGGCCAGCCCTTTGCCTGCTCCCGGAAGCCGCGGTGGTACGCGTCGGCCAGCTCCGGCTCGGCCTGGAACCGCCGGAAGTTCGCGGCGCCGCTGTTCGTGTACAGATCTTCGTTCAGGGACCGGAAGCGGCCGCCCGCGAGGCGCGCGCGCAGCTTGTCGGCGAGCGAGCCGCTCGGCTTCGCGGCCTGCGGCTTCGGCACGGCCGGCGCGTCGGCGGCGGCCTTTTTGCTGCGCTTTTTGCGTCGGGTTTTGCCCATGGCTTCTCCTTGTGATCGAGTGGCAGTTGTGGCCTATAGGGCGCGACGCAAGAGTAATTAATCGTCTGCGGTGGCTGCAGCGATAGATGCTAACGTCGATAGCGAGCTGCTCCACTGATGACTCGATCGCCTGCCGTTTTTTTGATACGGGTTTTCGACGCGGGTTTTTATCACGCGGGTTTTCATTTACAAAAGTGAGCTAAAACAAGCCCACAACCGACCCAGCTGGCCATACCTGTGAAATATGACTTGCTCCGGTTGGCCAGGTGGCTGCGACCAAAAGACGGTGCGCGCGGCGCCGCGGTAGGGGCGCCATAGTCCACGGCTGGAGCCAGGACGGCGCGCACGGCGCCGCGCTAGGGACGCCACGGTCTAACAATGGACGCCAACGAGGCGCAGCGCGCCACGGGCCTGCGCTGCCGCAACTGCGGGTCGACGCGCTTCGAGACCCCCGACGCGAGTCAGAGCGCCGTTTGTATCGACTGCGGCGTCGAGTCGCAGGATTTCCTCAACACGGCCTTTGAGGACTGGGGCGAGGAGTCCAAGCTCTACAAGAAAGAAAAAGGCAACGTGCTGAGGCGGCACACGTACGTGTCGGCGGACAAGCGGCGGCGCAAGGGGCGCAAGAAGAAGGAGTCCGCGGCCATCTCCTTCGCGGCGCGGCTTTCGGCCACGGGCCGCGTCGTGGCGTCGATCGCGACGGCGCTCGTCCGCGACTGCGGCGTCGACGCCGCGGCCGAAGGTGCGGTCGCGGCGGCATGGACCGCCTACGCGGCGCGCGCGCGGCGCGGCGCCGCGGCGGCCGAGGTCGAGAACGACGAAGCGCCGGCGCCGGCGCCGGCTGCGGCCAACGAGGCGCCCGCCGAAACCGACGAGGCGCCGCCCGAGGACTGGTTCGCCTCCCAGGACTCCCAGGACTCCCAGGACGAGCCGCCCGCGGCCGCGGCCGCGCAGGACGACGTCGAGGCGGCGCGCGTCGAGGGCGACAGGAAAAAAGAGGGCGGCGCCGCGCGCATCCGGCGAAAGCGCCAGCGTGCGCCGCGGCGGCCGCGACCGAAGGAGTCGCCGGTGGTGGATCTCGACGCCGACGCGTACAAGAGCGTCGGCATGGAGGCCGTGCTGCCCCTGGTCTACGACGCGTGCCGGCGCGCGCAAATACCCGTCTCGGCCTGTGACCTGAGCCGCTGGTCCTGGCACGGCGTGCTGCCGTACTTGTCGGCGTGGCGGTCCGGTCTGGACGAGGCGTCGCGGGAGGCGCTCGGGCGGCCGGCGGCGCACAACTTCTCGCCCCGCCGGGCGCCGGGCCCGGGCGAAATCGTCTACGTCGCGGAATTGAGGTTCTGTCCGTATCACGAAACGGCGTGGCGCCCGATGGGCCCCACGGAGGCCTGCGCGCTGCACGCGGAGGCGATCGTCGACGGCGGCGCGTTCCGCCGCTTCGTCGAAGCGCGGGCGGCGCGCCTCCTGCGCCTCGCCGCGCACGCGGCACCCGAGTTGCGAGTCACTGAGCCGCGCGCGCTCGCGGCAGTGTGCCTCGCGTGCTGCCGGTACGCCGACGGCTTCGTCGTCGGCCCCGGCACGGATGACGGCAAGTTCCCGGTGCTGCCCTGGACGGAGGTGGACGCGGCGATAAACCCGCGCAGCGCGGACGACGCCGCCGCATACGCATCCTTCGTTAGTGCTCGCGAGCGTCGTCCTGCGTCGCAAAGAGACCACGCGGCCGATATTGTCGGAGAAAAGGCATTAGAGGCCTATGCAGAGGCACTGGACCGTCGGGCTGCACAGCTCGACGCTGGACCGCCGCCCGCGCGGCCGCGGCGCGGGAGGCCGCTTGCGCCGGACGCCGTCGTCTCGCGTGGCGGCGTCGGCGCGGACGCTGGGGCGCTCGTGTCGCTCGGCGCGGAGCGGCTCCAGTGTCCGCCGGGAGTCTTCCGCGCCGTGATGGATGACATCCGCGACGCCGTCGACGCGGCGATCTTCGCCGACGACCGGAGCGACCCCGAGCACGCGGCGCAGCTTGACGACGCCTCGCGGGAGGTCGTCCTCGACTCGTCTTTCTACTAACTTTTATCTTATTGTGCTCAGGAGTTCCTCCCTGTCGTCACCAGACGCTGACGCGCCGCGCAGACGTGGTGGCTCCTTGGCGTAGAAGAGCGCCAAGCCCGTGACTACCACGGCGACACCTGCGGCTTTGGCAGGCGTTGCGCATCCGGCGCCCGACGCCTCGTCGCACGAGAGGACGCTCAACGCGACGAAGACAAAGCATACTTGAACCCCCTTGAGCATGGCCGCCGACACAGCGCCTCTTTCACCAAGTGTAGCGAAAAATGACAAGGCGTGGAGGCCGTCGACGAGAACGAGCGGCGCGTACGCGCCCACGACAATACGCACCAAATCGAAATCGACGCCCGAGACCTGGACCGCGACAAACGCCCCCAGAACCATCGTCTCTGCGAAGCCCATACAGGAACTCAACCGGAAAGGAGTAAGCCCTGCCGCCTTCGCAGATTTATCAGCGAGCGCGTGTTCAGCTATAACGAACATGCAGCTGTGGCCTATCGAGCCAACAAAAGCAAGGAGCGACCCCCACAACCTCGCGTCGGCCGCGACGCGGCCCTCGCCCTTGCATGCCAATTCGTAGAGGATAAGACCAAGTGTCGCGAGCGCAATTGCGACCCACTGCTCCCTCCGGATCTGAGCGCCGGTGGCCGCGCCAATGGCGGATACAAGATGAGCGCACGATGCATACACTAACGTGAACGCGGCCGCGCCAGCGTAGAGTAAACCGACACATAGCAACGCCGCAGAAAAAAAGTCGAGTGCCGCCGCCGCCGCGAGTGGACGCCACGACGCGCGGACAGTCTGTGCGATCGGCGCGTGCGACCCGACGCATGCTTCGCGCGCGGGTGCGACTAATGTCATGCCGAGGAGATTCGCCAGCATCGGTCCGAGGAGCCGCGCTGGCGCCAGACCCTGCTGTTTTAGCTGATCGACGAGTAGCGGCTGGAGCGCACCAGTTATAGCATACATGGCAACCCATGCGTGTGATGCTCGCATGGAGCCTGCGAGCTGCATCTACGCAGGATTTGAGACTGCAAGCCGTGTACAAGTGAGATTATAGCTCTCCATAAAACCCGCACACAAAACCCGTCCAACTCGGCCTTAAGCTTGAGCGCTTGTGCGGTTCGCAATAGACGACGTGGTGACTTTCCAATGCATAAGGGATCTGTAATCTTGCTATGCACCGCAGCGAATGCGTTTTTGGGCGCGCCACCGCTACCTGTGGCGCTTCCAGCCGTCCCACCAGCTGTTAGCAGCCAGGCGTGCGAAACGAACGCGAGGCGACGAACCCGAATGGGCGGCGCGCTCGACGACTTGGCAGCGACGGCCCAAGACTTGTTGAGCCGCCTGACGCCAGCGCCCGCGGCGTACAACGCGTCAAAAGTGCAGCCCGGCAACGTGGTGCGATGCGGGGCCAAGGCGCAAAACCAGAGCCGCGTCGAGGGATGGAATACTAATAAGCCCTCGGTGCCCGGCTTTTTCATCTCCTCGACTGGCTGCGGGAGCGACTACAACCACTATCGTACCACGAAGTATCGCTCTGATAACGAGCGCGCCGTTTCCATGCTCACCACGGACGTCCTCGGATCCCTGAACGGCGAGGGCTGGCCGGTACGAGTGGGGGATTTGGGAGAAAATCTCTACGTGGACCGGATGCGCTACGACACGTTCGCCATCGGGCGACGCTTCAAATTCGGGACGACTACGATACTAGAAATCACGGAGCCCATCGCTCCATGCGCGTATCTCTGCACGCTGCCCTACCTCACGCCGAAATGGCGGTGTGCGGACTTCATCCGGACGCTCGACCGACGACGGGGCTGGTACGCCAAGGTCATCGCGACGGGTCCTGTTTCTGTGGGTGACGCGGTCGTCGCGCTGTAATGTAATGGTTTTCAATTGTTAAGTACGCGCCTCATCTAGCACGTACACACACTCGCGTCGGGCGTGCCCTGCGCGCAGGTGGGCACCTCGGAGCGGCCGCTCGGCGGCGCTTTTAAGGACGCGGCGTCGAGCGCGATGGACTCGTACCAGTCCGTCAGGTCGCCCAGGATCCGCAGGCCCGACAACCCGCTGAGCACCTCGATGAAGTCACATTGCGAGGGCGCGGGCCACGCGAGGAGCGAGTTTTTCGGGTCCTTCCGCCAGCCCGCGGTCTCCAGAAGCGGGATGGCGAAGGTCGTCGTCGAGCCATCGAACCGCTTCGCCGCGGACACGGGGAAGGCGAGCGTAACGCCGTCGTTCGTGTTACATGTGGCGCACTCCAGCTCGATGAAGTTGTGCGCTTTCGACGGTACTGTCAAATCACCGACCAGCGCGCCCAAGGAGAACTCGAGCGTGCCCTTGTAGGCCGCGTTCTGGTCGCCGGACCACTGGGGCGGCGCCTGGAACATCCACCGCGACGCGTTCGTCTCCAGCCCCGAGCCGGCGTCCCGCGCGATCAGCTCGTCCGTCGCTACAATAAAGCGGTTCAGCCCCGCGCCGAAGCTGGACGCGTCGTGCTGGGCCGGGCCCGAGCCGGCGCCGTTCCTCACCACAGTCCAGCCCTCACTCGACGCGTCAAAGGGCGAGGCCACCACTCGTCTGGACGGCCCTACCAACGTCACGGTCGCGGCCTTGGAGGTTAAGGTGCCGTCATTAATGGTGTAGGCGAAGGACGCCCATTTTCCGGACGACGGCTCGACGTCGTACTCGGGCCGCGCGTACTGCACGCGGTTCCGCGAGCCCGTCACCGGGCTTCCGCTAAGGGCGGCCTTGCCCCGCTTCGGGTCGTAGCCGTGGGTCGAGAAGACCTTGCTGAGCTGGTTGAGCGTGCCGGAGCCGGGCAGCGACGCGATCGTCGCGGTTAGGGGGTCGCCGTCCGTATCGTAGCCCCTTAAGTTTACTATGGCCTCCTCGCCGGGGTTGACAATGACGGTCACGTGCTTGGCGATGGGCGGCGCAGCGGCCACGAGGTGCAGCAGCGTAAGGAGCCGCGGCATCCTGCGATGTGCAGCTGCCCCTTTCCCAGCGAATGCGGCGGTTTCCGGCAGCTCGAACGGGACCGAGGCGCGCTGGGAGACAGCGGGCAAGACCGAGCTGCTACCGAGACAGGGCGTGCCGGCGTACTGGCTAATCCACGGCGCCCAACTTTGCCTCTCAGCGGAAACCAGATACGTTGGGGGAACTTAAACCTTCTAGGAAAATCACCGAACGCCCGACAACCAAGAGATCTGCCGTAGCTCCCATAGACGGGTGGAGGCCACTCCCGGGCGCTGCGAGGCCGCACGATTTTACCCTCCATTTTGTGATGGCTGGAACCGGCGGTGCGCTGCCCGTGCACGGCATCAATAAGCAAGCCAACGCGGGAGAAGTGTTCGTTATGCTGCTATAGCAACTACAACGGCTGCCGATACTCATGGATCGACTGGCGGCCTTGAAATCCAAGTTTGGTTAAACTACCTACCTAAGCAGCCACCACCATACGAGCAACGGCTGCTGATACTCATGGATCGCCTGGCTGCCTTAAAGTCCAAGTTTGGTGGAACCATAAAGGAGCCACCAAAAATAAGAGAGGACGTCCCCAAGCAATGGCAGGCCCTGGCCGAGGCCGTGACGAGTTTCGCGCGCGCGGCCCGGGGAGACGAATCGACCTCGCTCCGCTATGTCTACGACAAACTGGGCGCCGCGGCGAGCCGCGACGTCGTAGACATTGTTGTAGATGCCATAGACACACCGTCCAACGCGGACCACCTGCGGCCGTCCGCGCGGCGCGTGTTGCACGGCGGCGAAGCCGCCTGTCGAGGCACGCCCAAGGTCATGGCACTCGTCGACGACGCGGGCCTGGCGGAAGCCCGGGCCGCGGCGCAGCTCTTCGCCGAGAGCGTGCGGGGCACGAGCCCCTGCACACAAGGTTATAGTGTGACCACGACGCGCGCGCTCCGCTGCGGGGCGCCGCACTGCTTCCAGCGGGACGGCGCGCACGACTGGTTCGCGCCCCAGGTCGGGTCCGGTATAAACGGCGGCCCGCGCTTCCACCGCGACGGGTTCGACGCCGAGGCGGAGCGGGGCGAGTTCGGCGGGAAACCGGGCGCGGAGCTCGCGACGCTGGCGCCGCGTGGCGGGCCGCTCGGCGCCTGCGAGGTCGTGGCGCGCTGCGCGTCGGGCGGCGGCGCCCTCCACCGGGGCCACGCCGCGCTGCGCGTCGTGGCCGTCCAGGTCTCGGTGCTCGTGTCCGGGAATGATTTAGAAGGGGCCATGGAGGTCTTTAGTAGCGTGGTGGTGCGCGAGGCGCTGCAGGCCACGGCGTCGGAGCACTGCCTCGTGCTCGCCCTGGAGACGGCGGGCGTCGCGACGGGCGGACAGACTGCGCGCGACGTGCTCGGCGTCCTGGAGACGACGACGACGACGGCCGCGGCCGCGGCCGTCGCGGTCCACGCCGCCGCGGAAGCGGCGACGCCCGCACGGCGCTGGCGCGTCGCTCGCCTCAAGAAGCGCCGGGACGCGGCCACCTTCACGACGGCCCTGAAGGCGGCCACCATCAAGAAGAACGCGGTGCGCCTATCGTTGCTCCTCAAATGCCCAAGCGGACTCGTGCGGGTGGAAGCGACCTACGCGCTGCACTTTGCAGAACCGCAGCGACCAATCAAGGCCTTCTCGGCGGAGCCGGCGGCCTCCGTCTTGGACGGCGTCTTCCCCACGGATACGGACGCCGAGGCCTACACCAATAAAGCGGCCGCGCCATCGGACGACGTCGGCGCGGCGGCGACGCGGAGCCATCGCCTCAGCGCCGCCGGGCTCCGGTGCGGCGACAAGGCCCTGGCCGCTTCGGCATTACTAGCATCGCGTCCGCAACTCGTCCGAGGCGCGGCCGCGCTGGCCGCCGTCGCGTCCGAGGCGCGCGAACTGCGCCGGGGCGCGCGGGCCGTCGCCGATTCATTAAGACACGTCGCGGATGCGTTGCGCCCGCGCGCCGCGACCCGCACGGCTCACGCCTTCTGCGGGCCCGCCGCCGCGTGCGCGCTCGCGGCGGAGGCGCTGGACGACGACTGGGGCCTCTGGCAGCCGGCAATCGATGACGCCGGGGGCGACCCGTGGCTCTACGGCGGCGTGAGCGCCGGGCCGAGCGACTGCCAAAAGAGTCGATCGGGCGGCGGCCTCGCGACGCCGGCGAAGCGCCCGGGCACGGGCGAGAGTCGCACCGACGCGAAAGATGACGCGAACGATTCCTTGTCGCGCGCGGCTTGTCGAGAATGGATGAATGTGGCGGAGGCTGATTTCGCAAGGTGGCGCGACCGGGCCCTGAACTACGCGCGGCGGGCCGGGGTTGGGCAACAAGTCAACGACGTGGACACAAGTGCGTTCATCGCGGGCGAGATCCGGCACGCCCTCGCCGCTGTAAGTGCGGGCGGCGCCGACGCGTTACATGCCGCAGCAATCCAACGGTGGGACCGGCTCGCGGCCGCCGTCGCGCTGAAGCGGTCGGCTGTCGTCTTGCGGGCGGCGCCCTCCGAAACGGAGGACGGCGACGCGCCGGGGTTACTCCTGGGCGACGGCGAGGACGCGCTGCGACGCATTGCAATCATGGGACCCGGCACAAAACGCGGCGCCTTGGCCGCGGCGGCGGCCGACGCGCACCGCGACGCGGTCGCGGATGTGCATCTGAAGCGGGCCGGCGGCCTGCGGTTGCCGGAGGCGGCCCGGTTTCTTTTAGGGAATGACAACGCGGAGGTGCTGCGCGTCGCGAGTTGTGAAGTCGTCGACGGCCCGGACGGGTTCGTGGTTACAGAAACGGGCGACCGCGTCGTCGCGGTCAACGACGTAAGTTGCCTGGGGAAGGACGCCCTAGCCGTCGCGTTGTTGATCGAAGAG
>Ga0114994_10003962_pt1 | contig 10772 bp, 11 predicted proteins | sample ArcticOcean_MG_C_9_FD_87043 | JGI IMG/M metagenome (GOLD analysis project Ga0114994, IMG submission 87043) | Marine microbial communities from western Arctic Ocean - ArcticOcean_MG_CB2_152 | ecosystem: Environmental > Aquatic > Marine > Oceanic | place: Arctic Ocean: Canada Basin | collected... | reverse complement strand
TTTGGTGAAGGTGTAGCTGCTTGGTTATTAATTAATGGATATAAAAATAAAATTAATATAATCTCATTGCCAGATAAATTTGTAGAGCATGGCTCTAGGAATGAACTGCTGGACCAATGCTCTATAAATAAACAAGGTATCGTTGATATAGTAAAAAATAAAGAAATATCAACAAATATGAATATTTAGTATATGAGTTCTCTTTTACTCTTATTAATTGGTCTTTCTTTTTTTTATTTAGGTTATAAATTTTATTCAAAATTTATTGGTAATCAAATATTTAGTATTAATGATCCTAACGTTTCAATGCCATCAAAAACTTTCAAAGATGGTTTAGATTATGTTCCAACTAAGAAACATATTTTATTTGGTCATCATTTTACTTCAATAGCAGGAGCAGCACCAATTATTGGTCCATGTGTTGCTGCTTATTGGGGATGGTTACCAGCATTAGTTTGGATTTTAGTGGGTACTGTATTTATGGGTGCAGTTCATGACTTTGGAGCATTAGTTGCGAGTGTAAAAGAAAAAGGTAAAAGTATTGCAGATATAGCTTCAACCACAATAAGTAAGAGAGCAAGACTCATGTTTCTTGTTTTTGTCATTTTTCTTGTTTGGTTAGTATTAGCTGTTTTTGCAATGGCAATAGCTGATCTTTTTGTAGGAATTCCTTCTTCAGTCATCCCTATAAATATTGAAATAATTATTGCAATTATTATGGGATATCTACTTTATAAAAGAAAAATAGATAGTTTAATACCTTCGTTGATAGCTTTAGTAATCCTTTATTTTTTTATTTGGGTTGGTACTTTATATCCTATTGATTTTACTAGCTCTATGGATTCTCAAGATGCAAAAAATATGTGGATTATAATTTTATTTATTTACTCAGCCATAGCAAGTCTATTACCAGTTTGGACTCTACTTCAACCAAGAGATTATATTAATAGTCACCAATTATTTGTTGGCTTAGGTTTATTATTTTTAGGGATTTTAGTTGCTCAACCTATTGTTGATGCACCTGCTATTAGATCTTTTTCAGAGCCAGGCACACCAAGCTTATTTCCATTATTGTTTGTCACAATTGCTTGTGGAGCTATTAGTGGATTTCATGGTTTAGTTTCATCTGGAACATCATCAAAACAATTAGAACATTTAACTGATGCAAGAATGGTTGGATATGGAGGTATGATTGGTGAAGGAACACTAGCCTTAGCTTCTACTATTGCTGCTGTGGCAGGTATTTCATTAGTTGCTGAAGCTAATCTCCCCTCGGTTGGTTTAGTCTCTGATTTAAGCTGGGCTGTTTATTATGATTCTTGGGCTCATGCTAGCACTAATAAAGCGACAGCATTTGTTCTTGGAGGAGGAGCTTTATTAGAGTCTTTAGGTATTCCAATGAATATGGCTAATACAATTATGGCAGTATTAGTAATCTCTTTTGCAGCAACAACATTAGATACAGCTACAAGAATTCAACGGTTTATTCTAAATGAATTTGGCTTAGTTACTAAAATTAAATTTTTATCGAATCGTTTTATTGGAACAGCTATAGCAATTATTCCAGCAATAATATTAGCATTCTGGAATTTATCAGATCCAAGCACTGGAACTACTCGTCAGGCAGGATGGCTCTTATGGCCAATTTTTGGAGCAAGCAATCAAATGCTCGGTGCTTTAACTTTGATGGTTCTTACGCTTTATTATTGGCAAAAGAAAAAACCGATTTTACCTCTTTTAATACCAATGATATTAATTTTAGTTCTAACATTTGCTGCTCTAATTATTAATGCAATAAATTTCTTTGATCAAAACATCCTACTTTTTGGAATAACTGTACTTTTAATCATCCTCATTCTTTGGATGGTTTTTGAAGGCATTAATAAGGTATTAGAAATACGTAGAACTACGTAAATTCGACACATCATTTAAACTATGTCAATACAATTAGAATTATTTAATAAAGCAAAAGAAAAGTGGATAAAATCCACTCAAGAATCTGCTACGCGCGATTATAATTTTGATACGTTAAGTGGTGAAAGTTTAGATTCTCTTTATTACCCTAAAGTACCTACGAATGAATATCTTGAAAAATTAGGTTTCCCTGGACAATATCCATATACTCGAGGTGTTCATGCGAACATGTATCGTGGAAAATTATGGACGAGACGTCAGTTTTCAGGTTTTGGCACCCCTAAAGAAACGAATGAAAGATACCACTCTCTTTTAAGTAAAGGACAAACAGGACTATCAGTGGCTTTTGATATGCCAACGCTAATGGGTTATAATCCAGGCCATGAATGGTCAGAGGGCGAAGTTGGTAAATGTGGAGTATCTATTTCATCTATTAAAGATATGGAAGCTTTATTTGATGGAATTAACTTAGGCGAAATATCTGTTTCAATGACAATAAATGGTCCAGCCATTATACTATTAGCTTTTTATATAGCAGCAGCTGAGAATCAAAAAGTTCCTTTGTCAAAATTACGTGGAACGTTACAAAATGATATTTTAAAAGAATTTATAGCTCAAAAAGAATGGATATTTCCTCCCGAGCCTTCTATGAGAATCATAACAGATATGATGACTTTTTGTACTGAAAATATGCCAAATTATAATACGATCTCTATTTCAGGTTATCATATTCGTGAAGCAGGATCTACGGCAGCTCAAGAATTAGCATTTACTCTTGCAAATGGGTTTACGTATATAGATTATGCAATTGCAGCAGGCCTTGATATTGATGATTTTGCTCCTCGTTTATCTTTCTTCTTTAATTCTCACCTTGATTTTTTTGAAGAAATAGCAAAGTTTCGTGCAGCAAGACGTATTTGGGCAAAAAGATTAAAGATGAGATATAATGCTAAAAATGAACGTTCATGGAAGTTAAGATTCCATACTCAAACAGCAGGATGTTCACTTACAGCCCAACAACCTGAGAATAATATTGCAAGGACTGGTTTTCAAGCGATGGCAGCTGTTTTAGGTGGAACACAATCATTACATACTAATTCTATGGATGAAACTTTAGCGCTACCATCAGAAAAAGCAGCTGAGATAGCACTTAGAACTCAGCAACTGCTTGCATTTGAAACAGGAGTAGCTAATGTAGCTGATCCATTGGGAGGCTCTTGGTTTATTGAATCATTAACTGATCAAATTGAACAGGAAGCTGAAAAGTATTTTGGAGAGATTGAAAGTATTGGTGGAGTAATCCCAGCTATTGAGAGTGGTTATTTTCAGAGAGAGATTTCTATAGCTGCCTCTAATTATCAAAGAAAAATTGATGATAAAAAATTAATTCATGTCGGAGTTAATGATTTTAAAAATGAAAATGAAGAAATTCAAATTCCAATTCTTGAGATTAGTGCTGATGTAGAAAAAAAGCAAATTAAAGCACTAGAAAAATTAAAACATGAAAGAGATGAAAATATAGCAAGAGAAGCTTTATCAAAAATAAAAGAAGCTTGTAAAAACAATCTAAATATAATGGTTCCAATTATTGAAGCTGCTAAGTCACATGTTACAATGGGTGAAATAGTAGAGATTATGAAAACAGAATTTGGTGAATGGCAAGAAACTGCTGTTTTTTAAGAGGTAATATGAATAGTAATAAAAAATTTACAATTATGATAACTGGTGTAATTACAGTTGTTATTTTTTGGATTGGTTGGGTCTCCTCTAATCCAAAAGATGAAAAAGCAATGGCTACTTTTGTATCTGTAGAAAAGTTATTGAATGATAAAATCAATAAAAGAACAAAATTAGGTGGTCTTGTTAAAGACGGTTCAATAATTATTTCAAAAACTAATTATTTAGACTGTTCTTTTGTCTTAAAAGAAGGGGATACTGAATTAACAGTAAAGTATGATCGCACAAGACCCGACCTTTTTAAAGATGGAGCTGAAGTAATTGTGACTGGTCAATATTTGGATGGTACATTCTATGCTGATGAATTACAAACAAAATGTGCTTCTCGATATGAGGGAGACCTTAGAGATGAGTCTAACTACAAACTAACTGAAATAAAAACATGAATCCAGTAGCTGGTGGAGTTGCTTTAAACTTAGCTTTTGGTTTTAGTATTCTTTCCATAATTACCTTATTAATTTTCATTCGGAATGGAGATATGCGTCTCTTTTTAACAGGCCAGAGATTATCTCTTGGGATATCATTTTTCGTTTTTTTATCAACATTTATTCTTTGGTATCAGTTAATAATCAGCAATTTTGATATTGATTATGTAGCTAGGTATACAAGTTTAGAAACTCCATTTATTTATAAAATATCTGCTTTATGGGCTGGTCAATCAGGTTCATTGCTTTTTTGGCTTTTTATCTTATCAATTTTTGCTACTATTACTGTTTTACAGAATCAATCTAAACATCATGGACTAATGCCTTGGGTAATTATATCTCTAGCAATTATTCAATTATTTTTCTTGGTTTTAACTAACTTTGTAACGAACCCTTTTATGCCAACAGATGCAGATTTTGTAGTTAAAAATGGTAATGGATTAAATCCGTTGCTTCAAAATATAACTATGGCAATTCATCCCCCAACATTATATCTAGGTTATGTAGGATTCTCGGTTCCATTTGCATTTGCTATTTCTGCTTTAATGAATCGTGATACGAGTCCTTTATGGATCCAAAGTATTCGTCGTTGGACTTTAGTTGCATGGTTATTTTTAAGTTCTGGAATAATACTAGGAGGATGGTGGGCTTATCAAGAACTTGGTTGGGGTGGCTATTGGGCCTGGGATCCTGTTGAGAATGCAAGCTTTATGCCTTGGCTTACAGCAACAGCTTTTCTCCATTCTATAATAATTCAAGAGAAAAAAGATATGTTGCGGCTTTGGAATATGGCACTCATAATTCTGACTTTCGCACTATGTATATTTGGTACATTTTTGACACGTTCTGGAGTTATGAGTTCAGTTCATTCATTTACAGCATCATCATTAGGACCTATTTTCTTAACTTTTGTTTTTTTAATACTAATTGTTTCTTTCACGCTCATGTTTTTAAGAAGGTCAGATTTAAGATCAGAAAAAAGAATTGAGTCTTTTACTTCAAGAGAAAGTGGCTTTTTATTTAATAATTTAGTTTTTGTTGTTATGTGTTTTGCTGTCTTCTGGGGAACACTATTTCCGGTTATTTCAGAAGCTGTTCGTGGAACAAAAATTACTGTTGGACCACCTTTTTTTAATCAAATTAATGTTCCAATTGGATTAATTCTCTTAGCCTTAACAGGTGTAGGCCCTTTACTAGCATGGAGAAATACAAGCAAGCAAAGCTTAATAAAAAACTTCACAGTTCCCATTCTTTCTGGTTTGGTTGCAGCTGTTATATTTATGGCTATTGGCTTTAAAGGATCTGTGGTTATTTCATTCAGTCTATCTGTTTTTGTTTTAGCAACTATTTCTACAGAGTTTATGAGAGGTATTAAAGCAAGAACTAAAACATTTAATGAATCAATAGTTAAAGCTTTAATTACAATGATTAGTAAAAATAGATCTAGATACGGTGGATATATTGTTCATGTTGGAATAGTTTTTATGTTTGTTGGATTTACAGGTCATGCATTTGATAAAGAAAAAGAATTTAGTTTAAAGATAGGCCAAACTGATCATGTAGCTGGATACGAATTTACCTTACTTAAATTATCCGAGACTGAAAGATCAAATCATTATGCATGGATTTCTGATATTCGAGTTACAGATAATAAGGGAGAATTCGTGACAAACCTCTACCCAGAAAAACGTATATATTTCCATAAAAACCCTGATGTCAATCGTCGACAACCGCATAGTGAACTTGATATTTATTCAACCTTAAATCAGGATATATATTCAATCTTTTCAGCTATAGATAACGATAATGGTATTGCCTTTCTTAAAATCATGGTAAACCCTTTAGTTAGATGGGTTTGGATTGGTGGTTATATCCTTGTTATTGGTACGATGATTGCACTTTGGCCAAGGAAAGATTAATTTTGCACTTCATAAGTGATTATATACTTGTCTTTATTTTCTTTGTATTACCTGTTATTTTTGTTATTCAACCTCTATTTTTGAATAAAATTAATAATTTAAAGAATAAAATAGACTTCCCATCCTTAAAGCGAAAGAAACGACTTCTTTATCGCCAAATAAAAGAGCTAGAAATGGAATTTGATATTGGTAACATAAATCAAAAAGACTTTAAAATTTCTAGAAAAGAATTAAAAATAGAAGTTTCAGAAGTAATTACAAAGTTGAACTCTAATAAAATTTAATGCTTTCTGTAACGGGATTATCTAAGTCTTTCAATCATCGAAAAATATTAGACAATCTAAGTTTTCAACTAAAATTTGGAGAGACTGCAGTATTTATGGGCAATAACGGAGCTGGAAAAACTACATTGCTTCGAATAATTGCAAGAATAATGACTCCAGATAAAGGTGAAATTATTTTTGAAAATATCAATATATTGACTTCTCAGCCTTCTAGTAGGAAAAATATATTATATATAGGCCATGCTCCTGCAATGTATGCTTCGTTATCAGCACTTGAAAACTTAAAATTTGCTTTAGAAATTCGTAAAAATAAGCTTGCTGAATCTAAGATTATATATCAGCTTGAGCATTTTGGTTTATTAGAGCAAGCTAATGATCCTATCTCATTTTTTTCTCAAGGCATGCTTCAACGTTTGAAATTGACTTATGCTGAATTATCTAATTGGAATCTATTGCTACTTGACGAACCTTTTTCAGGTTTAGATAAAGAAGGTGAAGAACAAATGGATTTAGCCTTATCTAATTGGCAAAAAAAAGGTAAATCAATATGTCTTGTACTTCATAATATTGTTAAAGCTAAAATATATGGACATAAAACCTTTAATTTATTAGATGGTAAAATTTATCAATCGTAATGTTTTTTATTTTACTAAAAAAAGAATTATTCATAGAATTTCGTTCTCGCGAAGTTGTATTATCAATGTTAATATTTGGTTTATCAATTATTTTAGCATTTGCCTTTACTTCTAACGTCTCTAAAGTAATTGTAAGTAACAACGCACCTGGCATGTTTTGGATTATGATTTTATTCGTTTCAGTTTTAGGCGTTCATCGAACTTTTTCATATGAAAAGAATTTTGATGCTTTTTCTATGCTTATAAGTGCTCCTATTGATAGAGGAATTATTTATTTATCTAAGTGGATTAGTGGAACAATCTTTTTAACTCTTATGCAATTAGTTATTATTGTCCCATTCTTTAAATTTTTGCTACTGGATTTACCGTCAAATTTTATTTTATTTATATCAACAATGATTCTAGTTAATCTAGCTATAATGTCAGTGGCAATTCTTGTTTCTGGGATTGTAATGCGTGCTAACTTTAGCGAGGTATTAGTACCAATCTTATTTTTTCCTCTTGTTTCACCAGTTATTATTGCTGCTACAAAAATTTCATCAGGGGTTTTAGCTGAAACTGCTTATCAATTATGGCAATTTTGGTTATTAATAATTATGTCTATCATTGTAATTTTTGCTCTAGCTGGATATACTTTATTTGATTTTATAACTGAAGAATAATATGGTTACATTTTTTAAAAATAAAAATAATATGTTTTTTCTTATTTTTGTAGGGATTTTACTATTATTTAATATTTATAATATTAGTTTCAATACACCAATGGTGCCAGATCAACATTGGGCTCAAAAAATATTTTATGTTCATGTACCATCTGCATGGGTAGGCTTTTTATCATACTTTGTAGTAATGATTGCGGGAATAATGTTTTTTGTTAAAAGAAATGATTATTGGGATAATGTTGGATTAGCGGCCGCTGAAATTGGAACAATCTTTATATCTTTAGTATTAATTACGGGCCCTATATGGGCTACTCCAATTTGGGGTAAGCCGTGGATTTGGGAACCAAGGTTAACAACAACTTTAATCTTATTTTTAATCTATATTGGTTATTTTATGGTCAGGTCTTTTGGTGGTCATATAGAAAGAGTAAAGCGATACGCTGCCTCAATTGGAATCATAGCATTTTTAGATGTTCCTATAATCTTTTTATCTGTGCAGTTTTGGGCTCCTGAGATACAATCTCATCCACAGGTTGAAATGGCAAAGCAACCAGCAGGTATATTAATACCTTTTCTAATTTCATTGTGTATTTTTACATTAGTTTATATTTTAATGTTGAGATATAGAATATATGTGATACAAATCAAGGATAAATTAATTAAAAATGTATAATTTCTTAAATTATTTTCTCTCAGTTTATTTAATTGTTTTTGGAACGATTGTTTTATGGTTCTTAATTCAATATAAACATGAAAGTAAAATATTAAAAAAAAATAAAGATTATTAAGGAGCAGGATCAATGGAAAGAAAAATTGTACATGTAGTTGGCACTGGTACGATAGGAGAACCTTTAATAGGTCTATTATGTGATTATAAAGAACAATTAGGTATTGATGAAATAACATTCAATAAAAACACACCTTTAAGAAGTGATCGATCAAAAGTTATTGATTTATTAAAGCGTGGAGCTAGATTAGCTGTAAATAGTGAATCTTTAAATGGATTCAAAGAACTAGGAATGGACCCCGATTTAGAAACTGAAGAAGCCATTAAGAGGTCTTCAGTGGTTATAGACTGTACTCCATCAGGCATTGGTCATAAAAATAAAGAAAAATACTACAGTAAATTTTCTGATTCGGTCAAAGGGTTTATGGCTCAAGGTAGTGAAGATGGCTTTGGAGTAAAATATGCTAGAGGTATTAATGATTCTGTTTTAAAAGAAGGTATTAATCAATTTGTTCAAGTAGTCTCATGCAATACACATAATATTTCATGTATCACAAATACTTTAGCAATAGATGGTTATGGTCCAGATAATTTATCCGAAGGAAGATATGTTTGTATTCGAAGAGCGAATGATACTAGTCAGGAAGGTAACTTTATACCTGCTCCATTAGTCGGGCCACATACTGATAAAAACTTTGGCTCTCATCATGCTAAGGATTCCTCAGAGCTTTTTTCAACTTTGGGTTATGATTTAAACCTTTTTTCATCTGCAATGAAAGTAAATAGTCAATATATGCATGTTTTATCATTTGCTTTAAAAACAAAAGAACCAACCACATTAAATGAAGTAAAAGATAAATTAATTAGTAATAAATTAATTGCAATGACTTCAAAAAATATGACAAGCACAGTTTATTCATTTGGAAGAGATCATGGTCATTTTGGAAGGATCCTAAATCAAACTGTAATGGTAGAAGAGACACTTCATGTTAGAAATGAGCATGAGATTTATGGTTTTTGTTTTACACCTCAAGATGGAAATTCTATTTTAAGTTCTATTTCGGCTGCGGAACATTTTCTTTATCCGCATTCATATGAAGATAAGATTCAATGTCTTAATCAACTATTTTTTCAAGAAATTTGAATTTATTAGTAGAAACGGTAAAAACGGGTTCGTTTCAAGAAAATAGTTTTATTGGATGGTATCCAAATTCCACTGAAGCATTTTTAATTGATCCAGGTGATGATGCTCATTTAATAGCTGAGTTTATTGAAAGAAATAGTTTAATCCCTAAAGCTATAATTAATACTCATGCCCATTTAGATCATATAGGAGCTGTACAATCACTAAAAGAAAAATTTAATATTCCATTTTACCTTCATAAGAATGAGAAAATAATTTTAGATAGTTATGAAGTATCATGCCAGATTTTTGGAATTCAACCAAAACAAAAACCGAATGTTGATATGTGGTTTGATAATGAATGCGAACTAATAATCGATAAGTTTAGAATTAATACTATAAATACACCGGGCCACACACCTGGTGGAACGTGCTTGCAAGTTGAAAACCATATTTTTGTTGGTGATACAATTTTTAGAGGAAGTGTAGGCCGCACAGATCTTCTTGGTGGCAATTCTTCTCATTTAGAATCATCATTAATTCATTTAATTAATTCAATAGACCATAATTCTACAATTCATTCGGGACATGGACCTGATACAACTTTAAAGTATGAATTAAGTAAAAACCCATTTTTAATTCCTTTAAAAGATAGGTTAAATTAAGATTATGAAAGTGATTGAATTTTTAGAGAAAGCCAATTCAACTTTATTTAGTTATGAAATAATACCGCCAAATAGAGGTGGATCTATTGAAAATATCTTTAATCTTGTAGAGCAGCTGATGCCCTTTGAGCCACCATTCATTGATTTAACTAGTCGCTCTGCAGAAGTTTATTATGAGGTGAATACTCAGGGGGAAAAGATAAAACATATTCGCAGAAAAAGACCAGGGACTATAGGTATAAGTGCAGCTATAAAAAATAAATTCAATGTTGAAACAGTTCCTCATATACTTTGTAGTGGTTTTACAAAAGAAGAAACAGAAGATGCTTTAATTGAATTAAATTATCTTGGAATAGATAATTTATTAATAGTTAGAGGTGATGAATTAAGGAATAATTCTCCAAGCTCTCATGAAGGAACTCGTAATAAATATGCATCAGATTTAGTTTCTCAAGTTAGTAATATGAACTCAGGCGTTTATCTAGAAGATCTTATGGAATCTGCTCCAACTAATTTTTGTATTGGAGTTGGTGGCTATCCAGAAAAACATTTTGAAGCACCAAGTATGGATTTAGATATTAAACTTTTAAAAGCAAAAGTTGATGCCGGGGCAGATTATATAGTAACTCAAATGTTCTATGATAATATTGTATATTTTAAATTTGTTGATGATTGCAGAAA
>Ga0114994_10003960_pt1 | contig 10775 bp, 16 predicted proteins | sample ArcticOcean_MG_C_9_FD_87043 | JGI IMG/M metagenome (GOLD analysis project Ga0114994, IMG submission 87043) | Marine microbial communities from western Arctic Ocean - ArcticOcean_MG_CB2_152 | ecosystem: Environmental > Aquatic > Marine > Oceanic | place: Arctic Ocean: Canada Basin | collected... | reverse complement strand
TGGTCGAAATAGAAGAGGATCGGTGCTGGGTGCGATTGGAATGGCTTTTTCGCCCCGTAAAGAGTATCAACCAAGGTTAAATTTTAGCATTATTAAACATCATTATTGCAGCACTTTTATTATAATACCACATCACAGAGTGTGTCTAATCGACGGGCTTGCCGACGCTCCATGCGTCTCTCAAAGGATGATCTACGCTCAGCAGCACGTCTCGCTTAGTCCCAGCATGCTCATCGTGAGCTACCAGTGACGCCTCATGCCCATACGTGGTCTTGACGTTGCTGCACAAGTGCCGCAGCAGCAGCCAGGCCTTTGTGCTCAAAGTTTGAATTTCCCGTTTAAGTCCATCTCCCATGCTATTTTCCGCAGCAGACATTGGCCTAGCTCCATTTCCATTTCCGATCTCGCCACTCTCGTCCATTGCTCCAGCATCTGCTCCTGCTCCTGTTCCTGTTCCTGCTCCCCCTTCCTCAACACTGAAGTTCACCATCTTCTCCAATTTTTTGACGCTCTGCGCGAAGTAGTCCAGCTCGCTGAAGAGCAAGTGCACCTCGTCGGTTGCGTCACGCTCCTCGTGATCGCTCAGAATTTCTTGCTTCAGGAACGTCATTGGGCGCGCGAAACCGTGCCAAGCAAGAATGAGCTGCTTCACGACTTGTTCGCAGTTGCTGACTGGGATCTTGGCTAGCGGGAGGGGCAGGTCCAAGTCGCTCATCATGTGTTTGTGCAAGCTCCTTGCAACCGCATCGCAAGCAGTGTAGTTCTCGTTCTGCATGCTGTGCAGGGCTTCCTCATACAGTTTCGTGTGTTCGAAGTCCGCCAGCAGCTGCTTGTGGTACTGCTCGTGGTGGTAGTCGTGGTCTTCCTTGTCCTTGTTCCTGCGCCGAGCGAAGAAGGTGCCAAACGAATTGGGTGGGATAGTTTAGTAGTGGATGTAGCCGTCTGTAGCCATTTCGTTTTTGATTCATCGCGAGTATGCTCGTCTTCATCAAGGCTCGCTCGCTTCGCTCGCTCACCCCCCATTACCATTAGCATTTGAATTGCCATTATCGCTGTCTTCCGATTCCCCCTTCTTCTCCTCCACGCTACCCGTGTTGGACTTGCTTCTTCTGCGAGTACTCTTCTTGGGCGTCGCGTGGTCCAAGACGTCCTCTTCGTCCGCGTGCCAGTCGATTGAGTGGGACTTGTACCGGCCCAGGGAGGTGGCTATTTCGCGCCCGACCTGCGCCGAGCGAAGAAGGTGCGAAACGAATTGAGTGGGTTAATGAAAATTATTTGGTTGGCTAGGATTCTCGTCTTCATCAAGGTTCGCTTCGCTCGCTCACCTTCTTGGTACCACACTCGGTGGTTCCGTGGGAGACGTTGTGGGACTTCTCGAAGCGGCGCAGCTTTATCTCAGAGTAGTGCTGAACGATTAGCCACGTCCACTCGTCCACATTGACGAGTCGCTCTCCTCCCTCAGCCATGTCCTGAATCGTCTGGAGCAGCTTCGAGAAGCTAATAGCCCCAGCTGTACCGTGAATTAGGAGCGGGTTAGTCGCTTCGCACTCTTCTTTTCTGTCACAAGGTTCGTTCGCTGTATTTCGCTCGCTCACCTCTGTCCTCGCTCTCACCCTCCTTATCATACACTTTTTGGAACAATATTCTAGTCACGTCCAACAGAACCAAGGAGGGGACGCGCCACAGCTCTTTGAAGTTAGAATTGGCCATTTCCGAAGTTGGGAAGAGCCAGATGAACTTGCTGGGCGTGTAGTTATTGTTCAGCTTCTTGGCCTGGACGGCCAAAAATTTGGCATGCGTCTGGTGCACAAGCAAAAGCGTTCGGATGTAGAAGTGGAAAACGCCTGTGTCGTGTTCCGGGTCGCTGGCGAGCTCATCGCAGACCTTCACGTGAGACTTGTTAATGTTGGCACCGGCCGTCTTACAGAACGCCGCGAACAGTCGGCAGCGGGGGTAGTTGGGGGAGAGGTTGCGGAGGTTGAGGAAGAAATCGTGCAAGTCTCTCTCGGCGAGAGAGTTGCACCCCCAGCGGTTGAGGAAGAACCTGCGCCGAGCGAAGAAGGTGCAAAACGAATTGAGTGCGTTAGCTTAGAAGTGGATGTAGCCATTATATTATGTCTGTAGCCATTTCGCGGGATTCCATCGCGAGTATTCTCGTCTTCCTCAAGGCTCGCTCGCTTCGCTCACTGACCTGTACACAACCTTGGAAATTGAGGGGGGAGCGTGGCAAATTTGGCTGCTGTGCTGGCAGTTGATGAGGTAGGTGGTGAGTAGCTCGCCGACCATGGACTGCGTCCACCACACTGGGCGGTATACTCGCCGGGACCGAATGTCGCCCATGCCGCGAATGTAGCCGTTGCGCATGATGTTTCGGATCTGCGCCGAGCGAAGAAGGTGCGAATTGAATTGGGTGGGTTAGCTTGGTAGTGGATGTGGGTGGTTGTAGCCATTTCCGCTCGTTCGCTCGCTCACCTGGGTGGGAGGGCCAAGCTCCCTTGTGAGTTTACGCCGCCAGCAGCGCTGGAGGCGGACCGCGCCTGTCCCCTCCTTGATCAAATTGAGCGCCTCAATTCGCCTGTTGGGCACAAAGTCCATGATGATCGTCCTCAAGTTGTTCAACTGGAGCAGGGTGTTAGTTTAGTAGTGGCTCGTAGGCGAGACTGAGTGAGTACTCACCTCCAAAATTGTTTGAGCCATGACCTTGTAGGGATCGACCACAACAGTCTCGTTGATGACATCTCTGGTGGCGTTGACCGAGCTTCTTGCCATCTGCTCCGCCTTGGACTGCACCTGCTTCTCCAGATCGGACGAGCTCTCCTTCATTCCCTTCTTCGCCTCTAGCAATAAAACCCGATTACTCATCTTGACTACGAAGCCGTCGCCGTTCTCGTGCCTCAGGAACTTGGCCTGGAGGAGGAGGGAGAGGAGCCTGCGGTAGGCGCAGAGGGGGCGCATGGCCGACACGCGCCCCCCGAGGCCGTGCGAGCCAGCCTGGGAAAATTCGTCAAAGAGGCACCTGTCGATTTCTTTTTCCACGTGTTCGATTTTCCAGCGCATGCGGTCGGTGCAAGTTCGCTTCATTATCGTCGTGAGGGGCTTGATCTGTTCGCTGTGCATGTGCACGAGCGACCGGAGGTTCTGGGCAACATCCACGGGAAGGTGCTCAGTTTGCTCGGCGGAAATGTAGGAGGATACGATGGAAGACTTTGACATCCACTGCCGAGTCTCGGCTGCCTCCATAAAGGACGAGAAGGTGATTCCGGGGGGTGGGGGTTTGTGGTGCTGAGAGGGGGGAAACAGCACACCGTAGGCTTCTCGGTAGCACGCTGCTGCCTCCGACGTCGACACGTTGGGGTGTATGGTTCTCGCGATCGCAATGAACTGCGGGAGGTCGATGAACTTCTCCTCGTCGGGATGCGCCACCCGGGCAATCTTCTTCTCCCCCTCGGCGAGCGGGAAATCGTCCGTGAGCGCCCCCGTCGACGCAGTCTCGAACATGACCCGTATGGCAGCCTGCGCCGAGCGAAGAAGGTGCCAAACGAATTGAGTGGGTTGTTTTAGCGTCGTGACTAGCTCGTCTTCATTAAATTAAGGCTCGCTCGCTTCGCTGACTCACCTTCCGCATGGTCGTTTCGGCCTCGTAGACGTCCAGGATCATTCGGATCCAGTTGAACAGGTTGCATACGAGCGGGATTGGGAGCTCCTCAGCGGCCGGCTTCTTGCTAAGGCCCAGGCTGTCCAGGCTGTCCTCGTCGTTGAAGGACATTTCGGCGAGGGAGTCCTCGCCGTGGTCGTCGATATTTTCGACAACTTTGTTGTTGTTCTGCGCATAGAGTTAGTATTGTTGTGGTGAGTGTTAGTTGTGCAAATGCAAATGCAAAATAATAATAATGAGGTGCACTTTACTCACCTCCTCGTAGTAATTCGCATCCCAGCGAGAGTTGTTCTGCTCCCAAACAATATCGCTCGGGCTGAGGCGGTCAGTAGCCTCCACCCCCATCTGTCGGGTCCTCTCAATCGCCCCGGCGACCTTCTCAGCCTCGCACTTCTCCAGGCAAACCCTCGTGGCAACCTCGAGAATTCTGCTCGGGACCCAGATCCCCTGGGCGCCCCCAGCAACGTAGAAGTCGCAAGACTGCTGATTGGACTCGTCGACGGCGATGTTCTTCTTCTCGCTGTTCATTTCTAGCCCGGCCCTTTGGACGCTCGCCTGGAGAATCTCCATCGACTGGCAGCTCCCCTCGACGCTGTGGATGGTTGGGCCGAACTGCGACCTGAGCAGCTGCTTCGCGAGCCCCTCAGCGACAATCAGGCAGTGGACGCCAAAGGCGACGTAGTCCTCACCCTTGGACTCGTCGAGAAACGCGAAGAAGAGGTGAGCCTCCGGGTCGTCGACGGCGAGGTGCTGCATAATATAGATTATGTTAGTTTAGTTGCGTCAATGCTTTCGCTCGCAACAGCTGCTCTTCTTTATCGCTCACCTTCGCCCCGTAGTACAACCCCCACCGGTCATCGTTAACCTTAACATAGTGCCCATCCTTATCCTGCTGTGTACTTTCCCGCTCCATCCTCTCCTCACTCGGCTCAAACCACCCGTAAACAAGCTCAGGGAACCGCGTCAGCAACCCCTCCCCGCAGGACGGAAGGGCGGCAACCATGGCGTCGTCGGCTACTTTTGCGTGGAGGAGGCCACGCATGACCCGCCGGACCCAGGAGAGGTTGCGCGCGGGGCGGACCCCTCGGAGGTTGGGGAGCATGAGACGGAAGGAGTGACAGAGGAGGCGGTGGTTGGGTTTTGCGCGGTTGAATTCTAAGCGGCGAGCGGACGAGCGAAGCGAGGCGCATGAATGGGATTAGGAAGAATTTGGGTTAGGTTAGTAGTGAGTTAGTTGTACGAATAAGAATACTGCAACGCACCCTTCGCCACATCATCAATCTCCCCCATCGGCTCCTTCCAAAGAACGTCTCCAGCTACAGAGATCCGTGCCATGTACATTGTCGACTTGACGCTAACCCCGCCAGTTACCCCGGCGGGAGGGGCCTCGTCGTCGTCGTCGTCGCCAAGGTCCGAGGAGGAGTCGTTGCCGTTGCCGGCTGTGAGGAGGTCGAGGCGGGTTTTTAGTTTTTCGAGTTCGAGGCGGCGTTGGTACTGGCAAATAAAAAAATAATAATGGGTTTAGAAGTGTCGGACGGCGTTGGATTTATGGCGCGGCTCATTTCATCATCATCATCATCATCATCATCATCATCATCATCATCTCACCTCCTCCTCCGTCAGCTCAGCAATCTGCAGCTCCTTCTCCTCTAAATTCTTGTTTGCCTTGTCAAGCTCATTCCTAAGCCGTTCAATCTCCTCCCTCCCCCTCGCCCCGTCAATCTGTGCCTTTAGCCTCTCACTTTTTGCCTCCACAACCAACCCGTTCGTCTCCCTGAGAGCCTTGTTCTCGCGCTGGAGCTGGAGGATCTTCAGGTCTTCTTCACCACCACCACCACCAGAGGAGGAGGAGGACGTGGAGCCAAGACCGGACTCCTTTAGGGACTTGAAGATTCCCCCGAGGGTCTTGACCGTTTCGGACATTTTGGCGACTGTGTGTGTGTGTGAGTGTGAGTATTTATAGCGCGCTAAATCGCAGTAATGTTATTCTCAGTAACGTAAGTCTCAGTAACTCTCATCTCACCTTCCCTATCCGCCTTCCTCCGAACCTCCCTCGTCTCCTCCATCTCCCCCTCGAAAGATTTCCGAAGGTCGTCTCGAGATCGAACGCCCTCGGAAGCGAGGTGGAGCTCCCGGGCGGACCAGCGATCCTCGGCGGACGCTAGGCGGGCGTACGACTCGAAAATGCAGAGAACTGCGGAGTTGAGCCAGGGGAGGACTCCACTTTCGACAATTTCGACACTTTGGGAGGAATCGGAGGAGGGGACAGAAATAATGTCCCGGACGGATTGGAATGCCGTGGCGTAGGAGGAGCGGATTTGGTGGAGGATGAGGGAGAGGGAGGAGTGGGAGGTTGAGGTGTAGGAGATTATTGAGGAGAGGGCGAGGTCGAGGTGTTTCTATCAGTGCGAGAGGAAGGGGAAGGGGAAGGAAGCGTAAGGAGGGTTAGCGACGTAACATAACGTAACGTAACGTAACGCAATGTAACGAACAATGCCCATGTCTCACTCACCTGCATGTAAACCGCGCGAGCCAACGGCTCAACAACCTCGCCAAGGACGGTCGCGCTGGTTAGGGGTTTGGAAGATTTTAGAGGAGGCCGAACGAAGAAGTCCAAAAGAGGGCCGTTGGCGTTGAGGAGCTCTAGCCCCCCTTCTACGCCGCCGGTGAAATTTTCTGTTAGGAGGGCGTTGAGCTGCGCGCGGGTATCGTTATTGTTATCGTTTGTGTCATCGTATAGCGCCTGCATGCGCGGTCTTGTGGCAGCAGCAGCAGTATTCAATCTTTTATTATTCGCTGTGCCCGTTTTAGTCTTGGTCGCATCAACAACGGCGTACAGGCCCTTAACGCTTCCCCTGAACTCCGCCTGAAGGCCCAGCTCAATCTCCTGCAGGTCCCGAGCGAAAGCGTTCGTTCCCGCAACCAAAGCTTGGGAGAGGGTCGAGTGTACGGCCGCGACCCCCCGCCCCCGAGAGTCGTCTAATGCCTCCAACCCGCCGCCGGGGGCGGAGCGGGAGGGGAGGGATTGGTACTGCCCGTAGGTCGAGGAGGTGGCGGGGCGTTTTAGGGTTTGGGGGGCTGTGGTTGTGGCTGGGGGGATGGCGAAGGACTGGGTTTTGTTGTTTGTGTGGTTGTTGCGGACGTTGGCGTTGTTGGTGGAGTACATGGGGGAGAAGTTCGAGGTGGCCATGTTCGCTTGAACGTCGTCCGTGCCTGGTACTACGCCCTTGAAGAGAAGGGAGGAGGCAGATATTCGGGACTGAATCGCCTGGAAGTCAAAGGAGGAGGACCCAATCGAGTGGGTGGTCGGGGGAGGGTTTTTGGGAGCCAGGAAGTTGGATCTGGATTTGGATCGAGACCTGACCGTGGAGGAGCGAGAAGGGTTGGTTTGCTGGGTTGTTGCTGGCGGGAGGCCGAACTTGTTTTTGGTGAGGCGGACTGTGCCTGTTGTGGAGGGGCGCTCTAAGGTTGGGGTTGATGATCCTTCTGAAGGAAATCGGAGGTTGTTCCGTGGTGGGGTGGACATGTGAATTGAATTTTTATGGGGGGGGGGAGGGTCGTAAGAGTGTACCAATGGTAATCTGGTAAATAATAATAAACTACTTGGAGAGGGTTAGTTTGTCAACGCTTTCATCATCACATTCATAAACAATTTTTTTAATTTTTTCATTTTTATAAAAGGCGATGCTTGGCTACTAGAACACCCTAACATGAGTCTCGCACAGTCATCAGACTACGACGACATAATGTCGAGCAAGAGCTGCATATACAATTCACGCATGAGGTACTTGCGAACAGAGAAACCGAGCCACTTGGAAGAGTTCGAGGACGAGCTGACTCGCGCCAGGCGGCTGAAGAACCAGCCGTGCTCCCCTGAGAAGCTCATGGCCCCGACAGAACTTCAGACGCGCGAGTCCAGCTTGAGGTATATTTATCTAACTGAGAATGATCCTACAAGCGTGATCAAGGTAAATCCGAATCTTTCCAAAAAGGAAGACCCAGCAGCGAAGGAGAAAAGAGAAACAATCTTGGCTGGGATGCACGAGAAGGAGCAAATGATGTTGGCACGGAAGTACAACAAGAAGAAGAAGACGGAGAGGAAGAATCTGCTCAAAAATACGGTCTTGGGTGGCAGAGCCAGTATCATCTTGGAAGAAGACAGTGATACGGAAAGCGAGGGTGAGGGCGAGGGCGAGGGCGAGGGCGAGGGCGAGGGCGGCGAGGTTGAGGTTGAGGGCGAGAGAAAATTTCGGCCCTCGCAGTATTTCAAGGGAATGAGCAGAACGAAGAGCATGGACGAGGAGGAGAGGGAAGGGGAGGAGGAAAATGACGACTGCTACTCTTCGAGCTTTACATTTATGGAAACGTGGAAGAACGAAAAGGAGGTGAAATTGTGGTAATTGTAGACAATGGATGGGATTTATTTAGTTTTAGTTCTTCTTTTTGGTGGCTGATCGCGTGATTCTTGCTGCCGGTGCCGGCGTCCGGATTTTTTTCTTTTTCTTCTCGGTTTTTGTTTGTGTGAAAGCAACACCCTCATAATCATCATCGCCGATCTCCCCGCCAGATCCCTCGCCCTTGACTATGGATCTGTAGAAAATCCGAATGAAGAGGCACCACCAATAAACATGGAGAACCACCAAAATTGAGAGAGCTATGGTGCCAGCAGTTCCGGTTGGCTCTCCGCATCTCGTGGTGGTTATGTAGAAGCCGTAAATGATGTATCGGGGGTAAACATACAAACGGAAGTAAGGCCAGACGCAGAACGTCGAAGCGAAAAACATTATTTCCGTGAAGTAGAAGCCGTGGGACTCTTCTGTCTTCATGTAGTTGGACATCTTGAGGAGATCTATGATAATGTCGGAAGAATCGTGAATGAAAAGCACGAGTACTGCGAAGGGGTACTGCTCGGTCATAAAGTTCTCGGAAATTAAGTACACCGTGACGCAATGGTGGAGCATCATCTCGATGTAGTCTTTTCGCCGTTCCTCGAAAAACTTGCAGCTAAACCCGGTGACAATCCAAATGGATAATTGAACAATCTGAAGGACTTCGAGCTCAGCATTAGGGTTGGTTCCTGGACAAGAAACGGCGTTGGCAGGGTCAGCCCACCAAAGCTGACCAAGGGTGGTGGAGAGCAGTCTATACTCCCAGATTGTCATGAGGGTGTGGATCACGAGCTGCCACGATTGGTCCTCCCACTTGGCATTGACAATTTCATCGGCGAGAGGATCGCGGTCCTTGGGAGGAATTGACTTGTGGGTTCGGGTTGCTGAGAAAGCTCGTCCAGCAACTCCAAAGATTTTCTTGGTAAAGAGAATGAAGAAAAGTGTTGCAGGGAGTGAGAGTGCAAACACGTATGTGAAAAGAGGGGTGGAGGAGTGGCTGTCGTAACAAAACTTTACCCACCTGATGGTGAGAAAGAGAAGCGCAGCACCAAGTAAATGGTCTGCTATTGGATTCACGTGGATGGTCATACAAAATAGGAAAATAAGAAACAAAATTTAATTTTGAGCGGCAATTTGTGGCAAAGAGTTAACATTTTTTCAGCAAGATTTCACAAACTTTACATCATGCTCGCTCGTACTACCCTCCTGACTAAAGCTATCCGAGCAAAATGCATTCAAATCCAACTCAATCAAGTAGCATCGGTGCACATGTGAGATATTTGGGCTTCACGCTCTGCTGGATATCTTCTAAACTCACACCTTAACTGCGCGCAGTGGCTGCAACTCGTCTCACCCCGATGCAAACATTGAAAAGTTCTCCCCCTTCCCCCCCCCCCCCCCTGCACCCAAGGCAAATTACGCTCTGGCACTGCAAACTGGTAACCTACTTCACCTGTCTGGGCATCTCCCAATGACTACCGATGCTGAGAACGGCATGTTCACAACCGGGGTCGTCGGAAATGGGGGCGACCACACGACGGACGAAGCGTACGACATCGCGCGCTGCGTTGGGGGGAATTTGTGAGTAATGAGAGAAATTATTGAGTTGAGTTGAGTTATTGGGGAGGTGAAAGCTAACCACACACATTCATTTCACTCATCTCAGGATCGCAACGATCAAGGAGCACTGCGGAGGAGATTTGAGCAAGGTGAAACAGGTCGTCAAGGTTTTTGGCTTGGTTAATTGCGTGGATGGATACGAAGAACAGCCACTGGTCGTGAATGGCGTTAGCGACTTGATGATCGAAGTTTTCGGGGACGAGAGAGGCAAGGGAGCGAGGAGCGCGGTTGGGGTCAACGCGCTGCCATTCGGCGTGAGCGTTGAAGTGGAAGCCATCGTCGAGTTGAAGGAAAGGATCGAGGATTGATTGCGTGGTTGTGAAAGAGCATTGAATGGCATTGTTAAATAAGACAAATTAGATTTGACATAGAGGAGGTTTAAAAATTGGAAACACACAGTGTAGGTCCAGGATTAAAATTATCCATGCTCAGAATCCTCCTCGGAGTCCTCCTCGGAGTCCTCCTTTTGAGTCAAGCTGTATTTCTCTCTCATGCGTGTGATCAATTTTTCCAGGTCGGCCTCAGAGTCCTCCTCTTCAACGTCCTCCTCCTCGGAGTCCTTCTCGGAGTCTTGCGCAAACTCTGCAATTCTTTGACTCAACCTTGCAATCTCCTCTTGTTTGCGCTCGTATCTAGCTCGCATGAAGACGATCAAACTTTCTGGGTCGCGCTTCCATCTTTTGGGTGTGATCTGAACGGGGAGGTGGGCTGGGGAGATGAAGGAGAGGATCTCGGAGGTGACATTGTAGCCGCCGTCGCGCACGCACTCGCCGAGGAGCCTCATGACCTTCTCGAGGGGTGAGCTTGGTGTGTTTTCGTTTGGCTCCAAAAACGACACAAATTCCCACTTGTAGACGATGTGAAGAATGAGGTTGAGGATGTCGTTCAGGCCCGTGAGGTGGTACTCTCGGCAGGGGGTGAATCTAACCGTCTTGTCGTTGTTGGCAGAAACAATGAAGTTGGAATCGAACGTGAATATGGCCTGGTTGGTGTAGTATTCCTGCTCGAAAGTGTGCTTGAGCTCGAAAGTCTCAGCATCCCAGATCTTCATCGTTCTGTCGTCACCGGCACTCACAAGAACACGCCCGTTGGGGGAGTATGAGACGCTACTG
>Ga0114994_10003959_pt1 | contig 10776 bp, 7 predicted proteins | sample ArcticOcean_MG_C_9_FD_87043 | JGI IMG/M metagenome (GOLD analysis project Ga0114994, IMG submission 87043) | Marine microbial communities from western Arctic Ocean - ArcticOcean_MG_CB2_152 | ecosystem: Environmental > Aquatic > Marine > Oceanic | place: Arctic Ocean: Canada Basin | collected... | reverse complement strand
GGACAGGGCCTCAACACGAGCGCCCGACTGTTTCGTTCGCGAACGGCACGCATCGCACCACGATCCACGACGCACCACGTCACCGCGACAACGCAGGTCCTCGCCCTCGCCCCGCTGGCGCTCGGCTTCGCGCCCGCCGCGCGGCAGCACACGTCGACGGCCCTCAACGGTGCGTGCCCGGCGTCTCGGACGCGTCGCGTCGATGGCGTGATCGGCGACGTCGCTCCACCTCCGAGCCGTCGACGCGCGCCACGCCACCCAAAGGCGCAAAGCTCACACCTCCGCGCCGTCGCCGCGCCCAAGCTCACCTGTCACAATCACAGGCTACGTGCCCGAGGGCCTCACCGAGGCCCAGTACAAGGCCCAGCTGAACCAGGAGAAGGGCAAGACCCAGGCCAACAAGTCGCGGTTCCCCAAGGGCAAAAAAACCTTGGACATCGCGGACTGGCTGCCCCAGATCGAGAAGCGCCAGAAGTTCAAGGGCGACAAGGTCATGGGCTCTGGCCACACGTTCGCGAAGAACAAGTACGAGTCCAAGGCTCAGTTCGACGCCAAGAACGGCAAGAGCGGCGACATGTGGGAGTAGGCGCTTTGGGACGTGGGAGCCGGTGCGTGACCGCCCCCCCACCCCCGACGGTAGGCAGACCTAAACATAATATGAACCCGAGCTCACCACGCGACGACGGGCGTGGGGACGGTGGAGCACTTGGTGGAGCGTGCCTAGGTACCTCCTACCTAGGCGCCGTCTCGTCTCGTCGCGCGATTCTGCCCCTGTTCAAAAGCGGAGGTGTGTGCACAGGGACTCTCGCGGCCCGCGCCCACCGCCGGTGAATCGGCGACACATGGTGTCTCTCCCCCCCCGGGCCCCCACCCACTTGTCCTAGCACCGTAACAAAAACACACACAGGGAGTCTACTTAGCCTTCGGACGGGTCGCTCGAGTCGCTGTCGCTCGCGCCGGCCTCCGCGCCGGCCGCGGCGGCGGCCCGCGCCTCGCGCCGGCGGCGCCCGGCCGCGCCGAGGACGGACACGTAGCTCGAGCTGTCCGAGTCCTCCCCGCTCGACCCGTCTGATGAGTCCTCCCCGCCCTTGGGCTCCTTGGGCTTTTCCTCGACGCGCTTGATCTCGAGCCAGCGGCCCCCCTCGAGCGTGGCCCCCGAGAGCGCGACCGCGGCGTCGGCACCTTCGCCCGTCTCGAAGGTCGCGTAGGCCTGGCCCGTCTTGCGGCCGCCCTTTTCTAATGCGGCGACGCGCTCCAAACCAACAACACCTTTTTCCTCAAAGAATTTCGTCAGGAACTCGGCCGCCTTGACGCCAAAGGGGAGGCCACTCACAAAGACCTTCCGCTTCAACTGCCGCCGCCGGTCGCGCTGGAGGTAGCGGGCGTTCACGCGGCCGGGCGGCTTGATCTTCTTCGCCGGCTCTTCAGCTCCGGATGTGAATTGCGTGGCGAGGGCCGCCTCAACATTAATATTGAACTTGCACGGTCTTAAATCCGCGTCGCCCCTTTTAATTTTGTGCTTCTTCAGCCGCGCGCAGACCCAGCGCTGCTCGGGCGCCGCCTCGCCCTGCTTCCACGCCCGCCGCTTCATGGCGCGCAGGCCGCAGTGGCACTTGACCAGTGCTTCCTCCGTGGAGACGCAGGGGTTGGGTTTTGTGTCCGTCGGCGCCTTCGGCTTCTTCGGCTGCTTCACGCACTGGACACAATCGTACACCCAGTGCCCGGGCGTCTTGCAGAGCTTGCAGACGTAGCCCTCGGGCGGTGTGGCCTTGGCCTTGCGCTTCTTCGTCGGTTGTGCCGTGGTGGGGGCCTCCATCGGTGCGAGCTGTGCGTGTGACGCAATCGCTGCGACGTCGTAAGCGCGCGCTCTCACAAACAAATTGACTCGCCTACACGGGGACTCGTCCCGACGGGTTTTTTGGCTTTCGCTCTCACGGAGTATGCTGTTAAGACGCGGCCCGCGCCCGCCACCGGTGAATCGCCGACGCGCGGTGTCTCCCCCCCCGGGCCCCGCCCACTAGTCCTAGCACCGTAACAAAAATTCCACGGAGTCCTGGATAATGTCTGTAGAAACTTAGCTGAGGCTCTGCACGGGCGGCCCGCCGTCGGTCACGCCCTTGGGCCCGCAGAACTTGGCGATGGGCGCCGGGTGGTGGTAGCTCACGCTCGCCCGCAGGCCCAATACCTCGGCGGGGGTCAAAAACGTGTTCACCTGGAGCGTGCGGAAGAGGGCGTCGCCCATGCCGCCGCCGCCGCATTTGCCCGTGGCCGTCCGCCCAGGGAAGGCCTCGCAGAGGAAGGCGTGCGACCGCTCCGCCAACAGGAAGAAGGCCCACTGCTCCGCCGTCCGGAAGGCGTTCAGGTCCACGACCTCAAAGTTGTTGTAGAAGGACGGGCAGTTCGGCGGGCCCTTGGCCGCCCCGCGGCACAGGGGCACCGGGAGCTTCACGTCCTGGGGTGCCGACGGCACGTCGAAGACGCACCGCAAAGCGCACGGCGCCGAGGCCTTGTGGTTCCGCGGTTTTGTAGAAGGGCAGGCCACGGCGTTCGCGGAACACCCGGACGAGGTCCAGAGGTCCGTCTTGACGGCATTTGTTTTAGCATACAGTGTCGGTAGGGCCACCGCCGAGCCGGCCGTTTCTCTATAACCGCCTCCTAGGGTGGCATACTTAGCACCTTTCGTGCGCATCATGGCGAACGGGTCCGCCGCCACGCTTTGGAGTCGCGAGTCGCCGTCGATCCTGAGGTAGTAATCGAGCTTCCTCACCAATGGAGCGTGGTGGATGAGGCCGGCGTAGAAGCGGCACATGAGCATGTAGCCGAAGCCGTGGATGTTCGATTTGGTTTCTCGTCTCAGGTCGCCCGCCACGTGGAGTGAAGACCAGCCCCCGACCGTCCGATTGACGTCGTACAGGTACGGCGGTAGGGCGTCCGGTCCAAACACGACGGGGTGCCACCAGGCCCGGTACGCCGTGTCCGCATTGACCCCCACGGCCGTCTCCAGTTTATGTTTGTCCTCGTCCCGCCAGTCCGCGTGATAAAAGAGGAGGGGGTACTTGGGAAATTTGCCGAGCAGACTCCCCTTCTGTAACACGCTGCGCGCGGACCGGATAGCCTGGTCCAGGTACGTGCACTTGCCCCACTTCTTGTTCTGGCGGTAGGGCTGGCCGCTCGCGTCCCTCAGGTCCTTCAACAAAAAGACGACGCCCGCCCTCAATCCGTCTCCGATGTACTCGTCCATCTCCTTCTCGGCTTGAATGGTCGCGTCATTTGTTGGGAATACTCTTTGTATCATGTCCTCCAAATGGGGATGCGTCTGCTCCGTCGGTGGCTCCGCCGCGGCGGCTGCGAGGGCTGCGGCCACCATGGTCCAGGCTGCCATTGGTGGCAGCCCGCGTCAGGAAGCGATGCGTGCCAACGGTCAGGCACTCTGGGAGACCGGTCTGTGCGCGTCGCTTCGACGGCGTGCAGCTTTCCGCTTCGTGCGCTGTGGCTGCCTTGTCCAAAATTGGGCAGGGCTGAGCACTAGGATCGCCTGGTACGTGTTCCATTCGTGCTACGACTAGTGCTGGGGAGCAGGCGGGACTTTGAAGCCTCCTTTTGTTTTTGCGCTTATAATCGGGTTTTACTGCTCAGGATTTCGAGCAACCTCAGCTTAACGCAAGCACCGGCGTACATTGGAACCTAAAAACGCGTCGATAGGGCCTCAGCAGTCTTCTGATGACCGTGGACCAGCTTGCGTTATTCAAAATTAGCCGCTCGCGGTGGAGAGCTGCGAAATGCGGCTCTGGAGATTGTGGCGTCAGGCGCGACCAAAACGCGGCCCAGACGGCTCAGCCTGCCAAAGAGCAGCTGACACGCGTTGCTGACACACACACCGCCAAAGAATGCATGTTAAAAACGCCGCCGTCCCGCAGGTCAATAAAATGGCTCGCATCCTCGCGACCGTCGCACTGCTCGCGCCGGCGACGGCCTTGGTCGCACCCGCCGCGCCCGCGTCGAGCAGCGCCCTGCGCGCCGACGCCAGCGGCATGGACGGCATCCAGGCGCCCACGGGCTTTTTCGACCCGCTCGGCCTCTCCAAGGACGTGAGCGACGAGACGCTGAACTGGTACCGCGCGGCCGAGATCAAGCACGGCCGCGTCGCCATGGCGGCCTTTTTAGGCTGCGCCGTGAACGGGCTGGGCCTCGAGTTCCCCGGCGCCGTCGATTTGGCCGGCGACTCCTTCAAGGCGGCGGGCTCCACCAAGCTCCCCCTGGAGACGTGGGACGCCATCCCGGCCGCGGGCCGGCTCCAGCTGATCATGGCCGTGGGCGGCATCGAATTCGTCTTCGAGAGCCAGAAGCCGCACTACCTCCGCGGCGGTAAGCCGGGCTTCGTCCGATTAACCCCGGGCGTCGCGCCCTGGCACGCGAGCGGCTACGACCCCATGGGCAAGTACTCGGCCGAGGACCGGCAGAAAAAGCGCAACATGGAGATCGCCAACGGGCGCCTGGCCATGCTCGGCATGGCGGCCTTCGTGGCGGCGGAGAAGATCCCGGGCTCCGTGCCCATCCTCGCGAACCTGGGCTTCGCGGGCGACTACGCCGGCACGATGCCGGGCAACCCGCTGCCCTCGGCCTTCGTCATGTAGACGCTGCGCTAAAGCGCGGGGGGTAGGCGCCTAAACCCCCACGTGATTACTCGGTGCCCTGGCTTAGTTATGAAATCAACGGACGCGCCGTCCGGAAGGGCGTTCTTTACAACTCCCACGTATGAATATTATTGTAGGTGCCTGTGTTAATGAACACGAGGTCGCTGTCGGAAACCTGAGTGGAAATATACCAGTGAGCCGGGTGCACCCGATAATTCTCATTTCTCGGCGACGACGCGGCCGTGCTGGCTAAGTCTCGCACCACCCACGCCATCGAGCAGACGTCGCGTGGGGGTTGACGCGAAGGCGCCGTAAACATTTGTGATTTCTGCACAAGCGACGACTATCACAGAGCCCGAACCCGCGGCCGTCGGCATATGAGCCGTGATGTTGTCGACTTTCGCCTCAATCGCCTGACTAGCAATGATGGCGTCCTTGGCCTCCGTCGCGATGGTATCAACTAACTTCTTCATCTCATCGACGGCATCCTTGACGAGGACAAGTTCGTCCCGTAGTACGGCCTCTACTCGGGCCTCAATTTTCTCAAAGATCGCCTCCAAATCGTGGCCACTATAGCTGCCGATGGCGTTTGAGACACCCGAGAGCAAGAGGAACACGAGGAACTTCGCCATGGTCTCGTGAGCAGCGAGCACTGCCAATTTCCTTGGGTGATCTCGATTCTTGAGCAAGCCGTGGACGCGTGAAGTTCGCAAGCGGTCAGCGCTGGGCGGATTACGCGTGCTAATTGTTGCTTGTGTCGCCGCGGGTGACGCGTTCTGCTTAGCAAGTCCTAGCTCAGTAGGAAATCGAACAAAAACCCGCACGGAAACGACGATGGATCTACTAAATAAATAAATAAATAAATAAATAAATAAATAAATAAATAAATACAAAATTAAGGAAGGAATACCTCTAGTAATAAGACTAATAAGATATGGTTAGCCGCCACCCCACCGGCAGCGCCTACTTGAGGCTCCGCGTGGCGATCTCGAACGTGTCCTTCGAGAGGCCCTCCGTCGCCAAGATGGCCTCGAGGCAGGCCTTCATCAAGGCCTGGCGCGGCGCGTCGTACTTCTTCCACGTGCCGAAGGCGCCGCAGAGGCGCGCCGCGACCTGGTTGTTCGTCTTGTCCGTCCGGATGACCTCGTCCCGGATGAAGGCGTAGCCCTCGCCGTCCGCGCTGTGGAACGCCCGCGGGTTCGCGCCCGCAAACGTGTTCACGACGCTGCGGTAGCAGTTCGGGTTGGACCGCGAGAAGGCCGGGTGCGCCACCAGCTTCTTCGCGACGGCGAGCGCGTCGTCCGAGTCGGCGCTGGCCTGGAGGGCGAACCACTTGTTAACCACCAAGTCGGCCTTGCGGTCCCGCGCGCCCTTCAGGAACTTGCCCAGGACCTCGTCGCGCTCCGCGGACGCCTCGCCCGCCAGCGCGACGGCGCCGGCCAGCTGGTCCGTCATGCACTGGGCCTCCTCGTAGTGCTTGAGCGAGGCCTGTTCGAAGCCGCCGGCCCGCGCGAGGTTGCCGAGACACGTGTTCCGCAAGCGGCGGCGGCCCACGGACGCCGCCTCCACGTCGTAGGGCGCGTCCGACTCCAAGGAGTCGTAGACCATTTTTAACTCCTGCACGCAGGCCGCGGCCAGCGCCTTCTTGACCGACGATAACGCCTCGCACAATGCCACGGGATCAAAGCCGTCCTCCAATTGCAACCCGAGCTCGCTGAAGCCGGGCACGGCCATGTTCAGGGCCCGTAAAGAAGGGTCGCCCCCCGCATCATCTAAAGCAGCCTTGAACGTCGCGACGGCCGCTTCCAATGACGCGCCCTTGTCCTTATTTCCGTGGAACGCGTCCAAGATGGCCCGCCCATAAAGCTGCTGCGCCGCGTCCCACCGGTTCAAAGCGTCGTCGTCCGACCGGGCGAGGAACAGGAGCTCGTCCCGCGTCAGCGCCTGCCTGGCTGTGACCGGGGCCGAGAAGCCCCGCAAGAGGGACACGACGTAGTCGTCCGGGGCGCCCTCCACTTTTGCGGAGAAGGCGAAGCCCTGCGCGGCCTCCCTTAACTCAAAGAGCTGCTCGTCGAGCTTCTTCCTGGTCCGCTTGTCGAACAACGCGCAGAGCACGGGGATGTGGAAGGGCTGCTTTTCGGACGACGCCTGGCCGGGCGTACTACTCGTGGACTGCGTGAGCGTCAAAGAGAACGCGCCGCCCTCCACTTTTTTGTCCGATAGCTCCACCGTGGGCGTGCCGGCCTGCATGTACCAGCGCTCGAACTGGGTCAGGTCCACGTCGTTCGCGTCCGACATCGCCGCCCTAAAATCATCGCACGTCACGGCCTGGCCGTCGTGTCTCTTAAAGTATAAGTCCGAGCCCTTCCGGAACCCGGCCCACCCTAATAAAGTAGCGTACATGCGAATCACTTCGGCGCCCTTGTTATAAACCGTCACGGTGTAAAAGTTGTCCATGGCCACGTAGCTCTCCGGTCTTATGGGGTGCGCCATGGGCCCGGCGTCCTGCGCGAACTGCGCACTTCTCATGACCCGCACGTCGTCGATCCTCTTCACCGCCTTGCTGGTCTGGTCCTCGGTGAAGGTCTGGTCTCTGAAAACGGTAAAGCCCTCCTTCAGCGTCAACTGGAACCAGTCCCGACACGTGACGCGATTGCCCGACCAGTTATGAAAGTACTCGTGGGCCACCACACCTAGGACCCGATCGTAGTCGCCGTCCGTCGCCGTCAAGGGCGCCGCCAGCACACAAGCGGTATTGAAGACGTTCAGGCCCTTGTTCTCCATGGCCTGCGCGAACGGTTGTCGGCGGCGTGCTCGGCCCTCAACGCCATCGCGCGTCACCACGTTTAAGGAGGACGCGGGCCCGCACGCCCATGTTGAAGTCGTTCACGGCCACCACGTGGTACACGTCCAGGTCGTACTCCAACCCATACGTCTCCTCGTCCCACGTCATCGCTCGCTTTAAGCTTTCCAGGGACCAGTCGAGTTGGTCACAATTCGCGTGCTCGCTCCAGATGCGCAGGTCGACGTTCCTGCCCGACTTCGTGGTGAAGGAGCCCTGGATGCCGCCTAAATCGCCCGCGACCAGCGCAAACAAGTAAGAGGGCTTCTTGAAGGGGTCCTCGAAGGAGGCCCAGTGCCGGTCGCCGTGCTCTCCGGTGGCCACGGCGTTGCCGTTCGAGAGCAGGATGGGGAACTTCTTCCTGTCGGCCTCGACTCTACTCGTGAACATGCTCATGCAGTCCGGTCTATCGTAGAAGTAGGTGATCCTTCTAAAGCCCTCGGCCTCGCACTGGGTACATAAATTGCCCGAGGACTCGTAGAGGCCGCTCAGTTGCGTGTTCTTGGCCGGTTCGATGCCGACCACGGTTTTCAGCGTGAATGGTTTCGAGGGGGGCGCGTGCAGGGTGAAGGTTTCTTCTTCAATAGAGAAGGCGTCCTTAGCGAGTGCGACGCCGTCGACCTCCGCGCTGACGAGGCGGAGGTCCTCGCCGTCCAGCACGAGCGGACCGCCTCCTTGCGGCGTGATAGTCAAGGTGGAGGTCACGAGCGTCTCCTCGTCCTGTACGTTAAAATCTAAGTCCACGGCGTCGATGCCGTAGGGCAGCGCCGCGTAGTCCTTGCGGAACTTCTCGACCGACGGCGCGGCGGCCGTGGATCCACCTCCTCCGTGGCCCATGCTGGCTAACGCGTGGTAGAGGCGCGTCGACTGGCGCGCTGGCTTAAGCACTCGGCGGGGTGCTGCTCTCAGCGCGACGCTACACACACACAACGACAGCGAGCGAGCAGTGCGCGCCAGCATGAAGTGTGGTTTTGCTGCTGGATTATTTTAAGATGCAGCGATCGCTGCCACTGGCTGATGAAGAGCTGACTAAGAGGCTCAATTAATAATAAGGTGAAACCCGTGCGCATAGAAACCCGCACGTAATCATGAGATCTGTCATGATCCTAGCTATTAGCATAAGCTTCTCCTCATGATCATGGCCTTTCCTTAATTAAAAACTACCCCCTCGCCCCCCGCAGCGCTCGCGCCGGGAAGAGCGGCGCCACGGAGCGGCGCCGCGGCGCCGGCGGGTTGAGGCGGCGGCGCAGGGGCTCCAGCCAGCGCCGGCGCGCGGGCGGCCGGGAGAAATCGAACCACGACCGCCGCGGCGCCGCCGGCTTCCGGAGGAGGCGCTTCCTGAGCCCTGCGGCTGCCGCCCCGCCCCGCCTCAGCAGCGCGACGACCCCCGCGCGCGACGGCAGCGGCACAGGCACGCCCAGCGCCCGCCCCGCGAGCATCAGCGCGGCCAGGCTCTTGGCCGCGTCCGTCACGTACCCGACGCGCACGCGTCGCGCCCGGTACCGCGCGTAGCGCTTGAGGGCGTGCTCGACCAGCGGCTCCGTGTGCTCGCTGAGTAATAAATCCTGGAGCAGCGAGAAGTCCGAGTGCTCTGCTAATTCGAACTCGGACGTGCCCCATGGGTAGTGGCCGTCGCGCGCGATGATGCCCAATGGCTCGCCTCTTTCGCGTCCTCGGGCGAAGGACAACTTCCCAGTGTCTCCCATTTCGCCGAAGTCGTAGACTTCGATGTTGTTCTCCTTAAACTCATTTTGGAGCATGGCTCTATATTCAGCTAACTCTTCATCTGTTAAAGTGTCCGTCTTCGCGATGACCGGGATGATGGCCAATTCGCCCTGGACGTTCTTGAGGAAGTGCCGGTCTATTTCTAGGAAGCGGTGGGGCGAAATAAAATAGACACAGACGTGAATCAACTTGTCGCTTGTTTGATGATCGTTGCGGGCGCCCATCTGCGCCCGAAACTGCTGGTCCCGGCACTTCCGGATATAATTCGTGATGGGCCGCACGGCGTGCTTGTGATCGATATTATTACCAAACCCAGGCGTGTCCACCACTCGGACCCGCAAAATAGTGTTGGTCCGCTCGTCGTAGCGCTCGATTTTGCGCGACACGTCGACGTGCGGCGTCGCCCGTCTCAACTTCGGCTCGGTCCGTTTCTTATTCCCTTGCCACGCGTCGAACAGCATGTTGCACGTCGTCGTCTTGCCCAAGCCACTTAAACCGGCGACCATGACGTTGAAGCTCACGACGCGCGGCTTCAGCTTGAGCGAGGTGTAGTCCTCGCCCTTGGGCTGCGTCTGGCTCTCGTCCGGCGCGGGGGGCTCGCCGGCGACGCATGCCGCGATCCACAGGGCGACGAGGTGCCGGGGCGCCATGCTGCGCAGCACTTGAGCGCTTTGAATTTAAGCTCTGGACGCGAAACCCGCGCGTACGCTGAATGCGAACGGGTTTTCGCTTTATCTGACCGGCGCGCGCGAGCTAGCAAGAGCCAAGCTGCGCCATCGGGGCATCTCTAGAGCATTGTCCTACGAGTAACAACAACTCTCGACGAGCAGCGCCGCGAGTGTAAGCCCCAGTCTAGCTCGCCGCCATGGCCACCTTCCGCGCCGCCTCCTTGGTGAGCGTGACGGAGGTGGAAAAGCTGGTCGCGCGCCTTGCCGAGCAGCAGCAGGTCGCCGAGTCTCAGCGGGCGCAGCTGGCCATGCGCCTCAGCGCGAACAACCGGGACGAGGAGACGCAGCGGTTATTAGCCCAGACCGAGCTGGGGCTGCGGGACGTGAAGACGGCCCTGCGCGAATTGAGTGGAGAGAAGGACAAGCTCGTGGCCGCGCGCGGCGCGGCCAAGGACGCCAAGGAGGCCGATAGAAAAAGGCGGGCCCCGGCGCCCGCGACGGCGCCAGGCACGAAGCTGGGGAAGTTTACTGTACCAACTTGGATCAGTGGCCGGGCCCCGATGCTCCTCGAGGCGTCCAAGGACGGCAAAGCCCTCCAAACGATCGACCTGGCGAAGCGCGACTGCTTCATACTGGGCCGGCAGCCCGAGCTCTGCCACGTGACGCTGGAGCACGCGTCCGTGTCGCGGCAGCACGTGGCTATTTTGCACGGGGCGCCGCCCGGTGCCACCGAGCCGGGCTGGTTCCTGGTGGACCTTGGGAGTGCGCACGGCACGGGCGCGTCGGCGCCGGGCCAGCCCCTGGGGCGCGTCAAGGGCGAAGTGCCCTTCGCGCTCGTCCCGGGCGCCTCCTTCCGCATCGGCAAGAGTTCCCGGGTGTACACTGTCAATGAGGACGCGCGGCGCGC
>Ga0114994_10003955_pt1 | contig 10780 bp, 10 predicted proteins | sample ArcticOcean_MG_C_9_FD_87043 | JGI IMG/M metagenome (GOLD analysis project Ga0114994, IMG submission 87043) | Marine microbial communities from western Arctic Ocean - ArcticOcean_MG_CB2_152 | ecosystem: Environmental > Aquatic > Marine > Oceanic | place: Arctic Ocean: Canada Basin | collected... | reverse complement strand
TTTCATGCATCTTGGAAGACCAAATAAAGGCAGGCGATGTCGTGATTGTCCACTAATTAGGTCCGCTCGGCGGTACTATTGGTTTGGGTCAGCAGTGTGATGGTACTCGCATCGACATGCCCAATCGCACCATTAATGTATTGGTATCTGATGAGGAGTTGGCCGAACGTCGGGTTTTACAAGATATAATTGGCTGGCGCACGGCCGCGCAAGGGGTCTGCTTCTCTCAAGGCTCTTGCGAAGCTGGTGATCAGTGCTGAGAAGGGCGCAGTGCGCGATCTGTCTCAGCTTTAGCGCCTCGGCATAACAGCTCTGTTAGGATTGCTGGGGCTAGTTGAGATTGACCCTTGTATGGATTGCGCTCTTACGCGCACGACAACCGTCGCCGAAATCATACAAAAAAGGCCCAATAATCTTCATTACTGGGCCTTTTTTGTTACTACTGTAGTTTAAGCCTTGATACAACCCGGCACCTTGGCGCCCACATCACGCAGCTTCTGTAGCCTGTTTCCCTCAGTATCCGCATATCGAATCCACTGCTGAGGGTAACGCTTGGTTTTCTTATCTTTAGCTTTCTTCAACGCCTTTTGGAATGCCGAAATTGCATCTTTGTAGCAGTGGAGATTGATTAGAGAATTACCCATAACAAGGTAGTTAGAATCAGGCCGCTTAACGCCACCTTTCTTCGCTGCTCGTCGAGACGCACGGTAGGCTTCCTTGTCACGACCAAGATCGAGATAAATACCCGCTAGTCGAGCCTGAAGATTACCAGTGTCGGAAAATTTGGACGCACTTTCAAGGGCTTTAAGGGCACGCTTTAAGTCTTTTGATTGATACCAAGCCGTTCCCAATATCTCAAGATTTTTGGCGTTGCGTGCAATTAACGTTTTGCCCTCAGCATCCTTATCCTGCATACCTTTTTCAATAATCCGAGCAGCGCGGTAAGGTACCTCTGCACCCAGATACATGTAAGCCATACTCATGATCTGCCTTTCTTTGTTTAATTCGCCGTTTAGATAGACAACTTCGGTTGCTACTAGCCGATCCATTTCACGTTCAAGCTCGCCATACATGCCGCCGAGCTGCTTCCAGTAAGTCCATTTGGGATAGTGCCTAACCAGCTTTTCAAGAATGCGGGTGACCCGCTTATAGTCATTTTTCTCATAATAGAGAACCCGCTGCAGCCCCCACCAGTTTTCTTTCGGCAGAATTGCTTTCGACTCGGCATCGGAGATCGCGATTTCCAACATGTCTAAGGCGTCAGTTTTTCGGTTCAACTGATAGTAAATTTGAGCTAGTAAGACACGGGCATCGCCACCAATAATATTGGCTGCGTCCATCCAGATTTCGAGCTCTATAGCGGCTTTACCATACTGCTCTTCGACAGTGTAAAGCTGAGCAACCGTATAACGCGTATCCAGCGACAATTCAGGCGGTGTGCCGGCTCCGTCAATAACCTTACGGTAATTGCGAATAGCGCTCGGAAAGTCGTCTAATGAGTAGTAGACATACCCTTTGAACTTCCATATCTGGGTCTGCTCATAGTCTGACGCGCAGGTTTTTACACTCGTCTCAATGCCATTTAGCATTGTGAGGGACTCAGCCCACTTCTCTTCTTCCAAAACAACCTGGATTTTCTCTAGAGCTTTGGAGCACTTGCCTCCTACAGACTGCCGTTTCCGAGTCTTTACATCTTTATACTTGGGCTGCTTTTTTTCTGCTGCCAATACAGAGGTCCCTGAAAGGGCCTCTGGATTTGCTACTGCAATGAGTAGCGGCAGTATAAACGCGGCGCCGAATATGGCTAAAGTCTTTGTGCGACTGAACATCAGATACCCCTTACTTAGCCATCTGGAAGGTGAATTTATACATCACGTTCGGTACTTCTTGGCCCACTCCATCGATAACGCGGGGGTTATATTTAAGTTTGAGGGCCGCTTTAAGTGCCGCTCTACCAAAACCCCAACCCTCGGGCCACTCTTCAAGCATTACCGGATCACGAACACCACCAGTCGTTGTAATTATGACCTCAACGACGGCATAACCCTCTTTGCCTCGCGTTTGCGCACGATTCGGATAACGCGGCTGTGGAACGTAGACTGGAATATAATCCGAATCTCGTGCAAAGCCTGAATTACCAATACTTAAATTGCCGCCAGCCGCGGGGGCAGCCATACTTATGGCATTATCCGGCACCTCAAACTCTATATTGTCATCAGGGATATCTGGCGGCGGTGCTTCTGGCTCGTCGGGTTTTGCAACCTCTGAATTTACATTTTCGGTGACTTGACGCTCTATATGGAGGAAGTCAGGAATCTTAATACTGTCTTTCGGATCCAGATCTTTGCTACCTGAGTCGATTAACTTATACATTAAAATAATCAACAAAAAGGTAACCAGCACTCCAAGTGCGGCGGAAACACCAACTCTGATTACAGGCATACTTTTAACTCAGTCGTTTTCAACAGAAATGGCTACTGGGGCAATACCGATATCGCGTGCGATATCGGCTACCTTAGCAACCGATTCAATGTTAGATTCATTATCAGCCTGGATGACCATGCCGCCCTTTGGGTTTTCATTGAATAACCTAGAAAGATTAATTTTTAACGCGGTGGTTTCAACGCGTTTTTTATCAATCCAATATTCATTGTTCTCTGTTACAGCAACCAAGATACCTACCTTTTTGTAAGAATCGTCAGTACTGGTATCGATCTTGTTAACCTCGACACCGGGAAGCTTAATAAACGAAGCAGTAACAATAAAGAAGATCAACATAATGAAAACCACGTCTAGCATAGGCGTAAGATCAATTGTCTCACCCTGCGGCTGTGCTCTATTTGTTCTATTGCGCATAGTTGTCTCTCATAGGATTCCCGCCGCGATGAGGCGGCAGACCCCAATTAGTGATCCATGGTCAGATGATCGGCTAGAAGGTGCTTCTCTCGCTCTGCTTCACGCTCGACATAGGTCATGCCGAAAACGCCTGAGAGGGCAGCAACCATACCCGACATTGTCGGAACCGTTGCCTGAGATACACCACCGGCCATTGCCTTGGCATCACCGCCACCAGTAAATGCCATGACGTCGAATACAGTGATCATTCCGGTCACTGTTCCCAGCAAACCGAACAGTGGAGCCAGCGCAACCAATGTTTTAATCATCATAATGTTCGTATCGATTTCAATACTCACTTCAGAAATCAATTTTTCCCGGACCTGGTGGGCGCCCTTGGATTTGCGCTCTTTACGCTCTTCCCACGCCGTTAGGGCCTTTTGAACATCGACGCCTACACTGGTTCGGAGATACCACATACGTTCGAATATGAGAGTCCACATAACGAATAACAGAACGACAATAGCCCAAAGGACTGTGCCGCCTGAATCCATAAACTTCCCAATTTCCGCCATCGTATCAACGAAAAACATCTCAGCGTCCCTCTACTGAACCAGCAACAATTCCGGCGCTCTGCTCTTCAAGAACATGCAGAATACGTTGTGCTTTACCATTTACCAATGTATGCATCAGTACCGTAGGTATAGCAACAACCAGACCCAACACTGTAGTAATCAGTGCCTGAGAAATACCGCCAGCCATAGCCTTAGGATCGCCTGCACCGAACAACGTAATCATCTGGAAGGTAATAATCATACCGGTCACAGTACCCAGCAGTCCTAACAGCGGCGCTACCATCGCAATAATCTTTAGCAAACTCAAACCAGCTTCGATATCAGGACGCTCCTTAAGAACGGCTTCGTGTAACTTGAGCTCCAGAGATTCTGGGTCTAGGCCTGGGTTATCGGCAGCGACTTTGAGTACACGACCCAATGGGTTGCCGACATTAGCTGTCTTAGCTTTAAGCTGTGCAGTAACGCTAGTAGACATACCCATAAGGACTTTAAATCGCCATAGGGCCAACAGGATAGCCACAACAAACACGGCAGAGATCACGTAGCCTACAATACCACCGTAGTGCCAGCGCTCAATTAATGTGGGCGTGTTAATCAGGGCACGCAAAAGACCGCCTCCCAACGGACCGCTTGGGTCAAGACCTACTTTAGTAAATCCATCAACGGCTTCTTGCAGGTCCGCGGCGCTAGACTGGTGCGAGCCTGGCTGACGCGCGAGCTCAGAAACCAGACCATTTTCAGGGCTGTACTCAAGGTACATGCCGTCAGCCATCAGGTTATAGGTACCGACACGAACGACCTCCATCTCAGCCTGTTCGCCATTAGCTAATAGCACCGCTCTGTTGAACTTAACAATGCGTCCACTCTCAATCATTTCACGCTGCTGCTCATACCAAAGTTTCTCAATATCTTCGATCGAGGGTAGGCGCGTATCACTGCTCATTTTCTCAATGATCGTATCAAGGAAATCGGTTCGACCAGGAATCTGAGCACTGACAATAGACTGGTTAAGATTGGCACGAATGTCGCCAGCCGCTCCGGTCAGATGACCAAATAGTTCTTTAAGTGACCCAAGACGCTTATCGCGCTGCTCTCGAAGGCCCGCCAACAACAAGTCGTTGTCACGAATAACCTGCTCCAGACGATCTGAACGACGTTCTTCAGCAGTTTTAGTATTTTCAGCTTTTTTCAGCTGTTGCGCTTGCGTTCTCTGCTCACGCTTGAATGTCGCTTCACGCTTACGGTAATCAGATGACTCGGAGAGTGTTGAGTTCTCAATCATTTGCAATAGCTCGTCGAGCGTCTTAGCATCCTGCGCCATAGCCGGCATGCTGAGGACAGCCGCCGCTACAAAAGTGGCACAAACTTTAACGAAATTGATTTTCATTGTGCGGTCTCCGGAGCTGTGATGGGCATTTGCATGACATCCTGAGGCGACAATTTCTTCGCAATCCGAATGCCCTGGTCGACGGCTCTACGATATCCAGAACCTAGGGTCTCCCAAGAGCCGGTAGTCTTATTCCACGCACCAGTTTGAGATTTATCTTTCGTCTGATACATCAGAGCTACTCGGCCGACGCGAAGTACTTCGACTTCAACCTCTGAACCGTCTGCATCAATATCAATCATGTCTCGGTAAGACTCAAGCGACAGGCTGTATTCAGATTCAATATCATAGACTTCAAGAATCTGACGGAACTTTTCAGCGGCTGAAAACTTAGCGCTATCCATATTGACATACAGGTCGGCAATTGCCTCGTTGCGCTGCGACTTCTTAAACGGTACGTCCAGAGCAATAAAGTCTTCAAGACCGGCGAGCATGCTAAGCATCAGTGGTGAAATACCACGCTCGATGATAGTCGCATTCTCAATCGACTCTTTCAGTTCGGCCATCATAGTCTTCTGGCTGTCAATCTGACGCTCAAGCTGAGAGTTATAAACCCGCAGTGATTCGATCTGCTTATTTACCTGTTTGAATTCTTGCAAAAGGCCATCGGTTTGATCAGCAATACGATCAACTTTGGTTTGCGCGGATTTAGCAGCTTTAACCTTAACGGCTCCAGCTTTGAGCACATCCGTTACTTCGGCAGCATGGACTGTACCAACAGTCAGGCTACTAGCAAGAACGGCAAGAAGTGCCAATGCTTTTAGTGGTTGCTTATTCATAGTTCCCTCAATTTGGGTCTACCAGTTTAATTATCTTTCACTGTCTAAAATCGACAAAGAACGCTGCCGACAAAAGACAAGCTTTGTTCGGGGGTACTTTGTAACAGCCTCAAGATCAAGAATCAATTTGCCCTGCCGCAAATCTGAGTGATAAAACAAAGAAATTATAACTATGTTACCTAACGTAACAGGTTTCCTGGGGACCATCAGAGTTTGGCAACGACTGCCTTTCTAACACAAGGAATCGGTAAGGGTGGATGGCTGTTAACTCTGGTAACTGCTCCTCGACCTGCTTCCATTCACCAGAGTTAATCACTGGAAAGAATACATCACCCTCTATATCCGCATCGACCTCGGTAAGATAAAGGCGATGTGCCGCAGGGAGAGTCTCATTGTAAATCTGGGCTCCACCAATCACCACAATCTCGTCGGCTCCATCCGCCGCGCAGGCCTTTTCCCCTAAAGCTAAAGCCTGCGCTAGGGTTTGCGCAACCACTACGCCCTCAGCAGACCAGCTGATGTTGCGTGTAATCACAATGTTTGTTCTTCCTGGAAGAGGGCGGCCAATGGAGTCGTAGGTTTTTCGGCCCATAATAATAGGCTTGCCCATGGTCACCGATTTAAAGTACTTGAGATCTTCTGGCAGGTGCCAAGGTAGTGCATTATTGGCGCCGATAACACCATTGCGACTGACGGCGACGATTAAAGATAGCTTCATCAAGAGGGCCCTATTAAACCGCTACTGGCGCTGAAATCGCGCCGTGGGACTGGTAGTTTTGTAACTCAAAGTCTTCGTAGACGAAATCAAATAGATTATCGACATCTGGATTAATAGCTAGCGTTGGCAGCGGAAAAGTGGTGCGAGAAAGCAGCTCCTCGACCTGGCCCATATGATTGCTATAGAGGTGTGCATCGCCAAAAGTATGCACAAACTCGCCCGGCTTTAAACCGGTAACCTGAGCAATCATCAGAGTCAATATGGCATAGGAGGCTATATTAAAAGGCACCCCCAGAAACACATCCGCACTGCGCTGATAGAGCTGGCACGAGAGCCGTCCCTCGGTAACATAAAATTGAAACAGGCTATGACACGGTGGCAATCCGGATTTGACCATCACTGGAATATCTTTGGGATTCCATGCCGACACTATCAGGCGTCGGGAATCTGGGTTCGATTTAATCTCTTCAACGAGTTGCGCTAGCTGATCTATGCCCTCAAAATCGCGCCATTGTTTTCCGTAAACTGGACCTAGGTCACCATAATGTGCAGCAAAAGCGTCATCCTCCTTAATGCGCTCAACAAAGGTTTTCAGCCCTGCCTTCCACTCGGGCGAGTACATGACTAGTTCACTGTCCTGTCCCGTTTGCCTTAGCCAGCTCTGATACGGCCAATCATTCCAAATACCGACACCGTTCTCAACCAGATAGCGAATGTTGGTATCACCTCGAATGAACCACAGTAGCTCGTGCAGGATCGACTTTAAGTGAACTTTTTTACTGGTTACCAGCGGAAAGCCCTGAGCTAGATCAAAGCGAATCTGATGACCGAAAATACTTATCGTGCCTGTACCTGTCCGGTCTTCTTTTCGGGTGCCATGATCTCTGATATGGCGAACTAAATCTAAATAGGCCCTCATGAGGTTGTTTTTCCCACTGCGCTAGCAGGGCGTTGCAAACAGTGACGCATCAGCCAGACCCCAGCGAGAATCATGGGTATGCACAGAGCTTGCCCGCGGGTCATCCAATTAAAGGATTCCAGCAATGCTGCCTGACCCAAAAACTGCGCGTCAGGTTGACGGACCATCTCGACAGTAAAGCGGAAACATCCGTAGAGCAACAAAAATAAGCCGGCTACCTCACCAGATTGCCGAGGCTTGCGGGCGTACCAGTTAACCAAAATAAACAACAGCACCCCCTCTAATAGGGCTTCATATAACTGCGAGGGATGCCGTGAGAGCTGCAATGGGTCAGCGGGAAATACCATAGCCCAAGGCAGATCGGTAGCGCGACCATAGAGCTCCTGACCAATAAAGTTACCTAAACGGCCAAAAAACAAACCGGCCGGCACTAGGGGCACAACAAAGTCACCTAGCGCAAGAAAGGGTATCTGATGCTTGCGAGCAAACAGTAGAACCGCGACCGCGACCCCAATAAGCCCGCCGTGAAAGGACATTCCACCCTCCCAAATTCGCAGTAGCATGATGGGATCAGCTAACCATTTATCCGCATTATAAAAAAACATATAGCCGAGACGACCGCCAAGAATAACGCCCCAGGCGCCATAGAAAATAAGATCCTCAACCTGAGGCTTTCGAATCGGCGACCAAGGCCGCTGACTGTTGCGAAGCGCAAGAAAATAGGCTCCGATAAAGGCCAGCATATACATAATGCCATACCAGTGAACCTGTAATGGCCCAATCGACAATGCGACCGGATCTATGGCTGGATAACTAAGCATTACAGCATTTTCCTAAGAACTATTTGAGCGCAGATCATAGCGGTTTCTTGCCCTGTCTGCCACAGAGGATGACAGCGGGCATGACGGAAACAAGCAGACAGGTTAGACTTCTGGCATGTGCTTACTTGCCGTTGCTTTTCAAACTCAAACCGACACCCCACTAATCGTGACCTCCAATCGTGATGAGTTCTATCGACGCCCTACAGAAGCCATGCATTGGTGGCCCGATGCGCCGATTTTGGCAGGGAGAGATACCGAGGCTGGCGGCACTTGGATGGGCCTATCTCGTAGCGGTCGATTTGCCGCCGTGACTAACTTTCGTCAGCTGGAGGATGGTGCTACGCCCGATACTAAGACTCTGTCGCGAGGTCATCTGGTGACACATTTTTTAAGTTCAAAGAACACGGTCGAACAATGGGCCGACTCAATTACGACGACAATGCCTGACTATGGCGGGTTTAATTTATTAATCTATGACGGCCATAGTCTCCTGTATTTAAATAATCGTTATGATACTCGGCAGCTTCTGGCTCCGGGCATCTATGCCCTGAGCAATCATCTGCTCGACAGTCCATGGCCAAAAGTTGACCACGCACGAGAGCAGCTAAGGCAAACTATCGAATCCGGTCAAATTGGAGTAGGACAATTGCCGGAGTTGATAGCCACATTATCGCTTGAAAAAACCTACCCGCCGGAGCTACTCCCCGACACTGGTGTCTCTAATGAGTTGGAGACACAGCTATCCTCACCTTTTATTGTCGCTGATGGCTATGGCACTAGAGCCTCGTCGGCCATTATTATATCCAAACAGGGTGAGATCGTTGTGGCTGAGCACTGCTTTGAAGCGGGCGAGACTCTGGGCACTCAGGTCTTTGAGTTCGAGCTATCACGTCCGTCGCTCTGAATAGTTAAGCGAAGCAGCCTGGCCACCTCTGGCTGGTTTAGGGCGCCGGCCAAAAACCGCGCTATCGACGCAGCATCAGGCATACGCAAGGCCCTCTTGACCAAATCCTGCGCCTGTTTATGGGTGACATTAAGCAACACCGACTTGACCCTTAAAAGACTACTGGCACTCATAGACAGATTCTCATAGCCAAGCCCCATTAGCACCACTGCCTGCAGCGGATCACCCGCCATTTCACCACAAACACTGAGCTGGCAATTGACCGATGAAGCCTGCTCATGGATACTCTTTAACGCTCTGAGCACGCTGGGATGCAAGCTGCTGTAGAGATCGGCAACCCTGGGGTTGTTGCGGTCAACCGCCAACAAATACTGCGTTAGATCATTGGTGCCCACAGAGAGAAAATCAACGCGCCGACCAATCTCTTTGACCTGATAAACCGCAGCAGGCACCTCAATCATGGCTCCTATGGGAGGTTTCTGGAGACAGTACCCCTCCTCGTCGGTAAGCTCTCGATAGGCGCGATCAATTAACTCTACGGCGCGGTCAAGCTCTGGAATATTACTAATCATCGGCAACATGATACGGAGATTATTGACGCCCTCGCTAGCCCGCAGCATTGCCCGTATCTGGACAAGAAAAATCTCTGGGTGATCGAGAGAGATACGAATACCGCGCCACCCCAAAAAGGGGTTTTCCTCTTCAATAGGAAAATATGGGAGGTCTTTGTCTCCACCAATATCCAATGTCCGCATAGTTACAGTCCGCGGAGCAAACGCAAGCAGTTGATCACGGTAGATACCTATTTGTTCATCTTCGGTGGGAAAACTCGAGCGCAGGAAAAAAGGCATTTCTGTGCGAAATAGGCCCACCGCCCCAGCGCCACTTTTAAGCGACAACAGGGTGTCTTGACGCAATCCCGTGTTAACCCATAGCGAAAAGGGCAATCCGTCGGCGGTTATGCACGGAATATCCCGCAATTTCTCTAGATCTTTGGCGAGAATTTTCTCTTCTCGCTGACGCTGCAGATAGCGCCGACGCAGGGAGCGCGTAGCACCACTAACAACATCTCCGATAAACCCATCAACGATTAATTCCTGGCCTTCGAGCTCGGTCCAAGGCAGTCCAACTGCGCCCATGACCGTCGGTATCCCGAGGGCGCGGGCGACAATAGCAAGATGGGAATTGCTCGAGCCTTTTCGGGAAATGATCCCCACCAGACGATCGACCGGTATGTCGGCCAAGGAGGTCGCTGAAAGATCTTCTCCCACCAAAATAACACGGCGCGGCAGTGGCGCCGTTTTTTTATCATTCCTCTGTAGATAACCCAGAACTCGCTTACCCAGGTCATTAACATCTGCAGCTCTCTCTCTCAGATAGGGGTCATCCATTTGCCTAAACGTACGAACATGCTTAAGAATCACCGAACTCCAAGCACTCTGGGCGGCACGGCCCTCCATAATTGCCGTAAAGACCTCTCCTCCCAATGACCGGTCATCGAGCATGCGAATATACACATCAAATAGTGCCAACTCTTCGGAACTCAACTGCCCCTCTAGGCCTGCGCCCAGATTGCGCATATCTTGTTTGGCCGCTTCCAGTGCGGCGCGAAAAATTTCCACCTCGCCGACAGGGTCTTCAGTTAAGCGCTCTGGCACCGACGCCAAGTCTGTACTGGCCGATACCAGCACCGCACGGCCAATGCCAACACCTGGGGCACTCGGGATACCTTTAAATGTTGCCTCACGACTTTTGCCGCGGCCAGCTGACGCCAGCTTGCGCAGAGCACCAGTGGCCTCTGCATGAGCAATTGCCCCGGAGAGCTGGGCGCAGACCGTGACT
>Ga0114994_10003952_pt1 | contig 10789 bp, 7 predicted proteins | sample ArcticOcean_MG_C_9_FD_87043 | JGI IMG/M metagenome (GOLD analysis project Ga0114994, IMG submission 87043) | Marine microbial communities from western Arctic Ocean - ArcticOcean_MG_CB2_152 | ecosystem: Environmental > Aquatic > Marine > Oceanic | place: Arctic Ocean: Canada Basin | collected... | reverse complement strand
TAACTTCTTTACCAGCCGTACCAGAACCTTTTTTAAGCTTTGCAGCTTTCTTAAGAAAGAAGCTGGCAGGTGGTGTTTTTGTCACAAAACTGAATGTACGGTCTACATACGCGGTGATGACAACAGGTATCGGCATACCTGCCTCTAGGTTTTGCGTTTGCGCGTTGAAGGCTTTGCAAAATTCCATTATGTTTAAACCCGCTTGCCCAAGGGCAGGGCCGATAGGTGGTGATGGATTTGCTTGTCCCGCAGGGACTTGCAATTTTACGTATCCAGAAATTTTCTTCGCCATTTTGAAACCTCAGTTAGTTAAAGTTATAACTCCCAAATAGGAGCTCTGAGTGCGTGGTACGGCCTTGGCTGACCTCCCACACTTTACAAACTGTCATTTGACAGCAAATTTTATATTAAAGCTTCTCAACCTGCGCGTACTCGAGCTCAACAGGTGTTGCCCTACCGAAAATTGATACAGAAACTTTTAGACGGGCGCGGTCCTCATCAACATCTTCAACAAATCCACTAAAGGTATTAAATGGTCCATCACAAACCCTTACTTCTTCACCAATTTCAAATGTAACAGAAGGTTTCGGACGCTCGACACCTTCTTTAACCTGATAAAGAATACGCTCTGCTTCTTTATCAGATATCGGTGTTGGTCGACCTTGTGTACCTAAAAAATCAGTCACTTTTGGTGTATTTTTAACCAGATGCCATGTTTCATCAGAAAGATCCATACGCATTAATACATAACCAGGAAAGAATTTACGCTCCGCAGCAACTTTGGCCCCCCGGCGCAGCTCGACAACTTCTTCCATTGGAACCAACACTTGGTCAACTTCATTTCCTAAACCCGACAAGCGGACTTGCTCTTCAATTGATAGTGCAACTTTTTTCTCAAATCCAGAATATACATGTATGACATACCAACGCATAGCCATATCAATTACCTCCAATACCAAGAATCAACTTAACGCCATATTGTAAAAGTTGATCTGCAGCCAAGAAATATAAGGCTGACACAAACACCATAATGAAAACCATCACCGTTGATACTGTGGTTTCTTTTCGGGAAGGCCAAGTAACCTTCGCGGTTTCTTGACGAACTTCTTGTATAAACTGAGCAGGATTAACTTTAGCCATCAAGATATTCCAAATTAACCAATTAAAATCAAGGAAGTATAGAAAGTGGCAGGGGCACCAGGGCTCGAACCCGGGACCTGCGGTTTTGGAGACCGCCGCTCTACCAACTGAGCTATACCCCTATGTACGACGAGCGTATCTTTAATTCAAATAATATCGAGGCTGGCAAAATACCTACCTCAGTTATTATTCAAATATTACTCGACGACTGTTGCGACGACGCCAGCACCAACAGTGCGGCCGCCTTCGCGGATAGCAAAACGAAGACCTTCGTCCATTGCAATCGGAGCGATCAAAGTCACTTCCATTGCAATGTTATCACCAGGCATAACCATTTCCGTGCCAGCTGGCAATTCGATGGTACCCGTTACATCCGTAGTACGGAAGTAAAACTGTGGACGATAGTTTGAAAAGAATGGCGTGTGACGGCCACCTTCGTCTTTAGTTAGAATGTAGCACTCACCTTTGAATTTTGTGTGCGGTGTAATAGATCCTGGCTGTGCCAAAACCTGACCACGCTCAACGTCTTCACGCTTCGTGCCACGAAGAAGAACACCAACGTTATCGCCGGCTTCGCCTGAATCAAGCAGCTTGCGGAACATTTCAACGCCTGTACAGGTCGTCTTTTGTGTATCTTTAACGCCAACGATTTCAATCTCTTCGCCAACTTTAACAACGCCACGCTCAATACGGCCAGTAACAACTGTACCACGACCAGAAATTGAGAATACGTCCTCAATCGGCATCAAAAAGGGAAGATCAATAGCGCGCTCTGGCTGTGGAATGTATTCGTCAACAGCGGCCATCAATTTATGAATGGCTTCTTTACCTGTTGCTTCATCACCGCCTTCAAGTGCACCAAGAGCTGTACCCATAACAATAGGTATGTCGTCTCCAGGAAAATCATAAGAGCTGAGAAGCTCACGAATTTCCATTTCAACAAGCTCCAAAAGCTCATCATCATCAACTTGGTCAACTTTGTTCATGAATACAACCAAAGCAGGGACTCCAACCTGACGGGCAAGCAAAATGTGCTCGCGGGTTTGTGGCATAGGGCCGTCAGCTGCCGACACAACCAAAATAGCACCGTCCATTTGAGCAGCACCCGTGATCATATTCTTCACATAATCAGCGTGGCCTGGGCAATCAACGTGAGCGTAGTGACGAGCTTTTGTCTCATACTCAACGTGAGCCGTTGAAATAGTGATACCACGTGCTTTCTCTTCAGGTGCTTTATCAATATCAGCATAGTCCTGGAATTCTGCGCCGCCTTCTTCAGCCAATACTTTCGTAATCGCTGCTGTTAATGTCGTCTTACCGTGGTCAACGTGGCCAATTGTGCCAATGTTGCAATGCGGTTTATTGCGTTCAAATTTTTCTTTTGCCATCTCTGACTATTCTCCGTAACGAATTATTTTTGTAAACGATTAGCCAGCTAATCGAGCTTTAATTTCATCAGATACCTGATTAGGTACAACTGAATAATGATCGAAGGTCATTGAGAATTGAGCACGTCCCTGACTTTGTGACCGAAGCGTATTCACATAACCAAACATGTTTGCGAGGGGAACGAATGCATTAATAACCCTTGCGTTGCCGCGTTGGTCCATACTTTCGACTTGTCCACGACGACTGTTCAAATCACCGATGATGTCGCCCATGTAATCTTCAGGGGTTACAACTTCGACTTTCATAGTTGGCTCAAGCAACTGAGGACCCGCTTTAGCAGCACCTTCGCGGAAGGCAGCGCGTGAAGCTAACTCAAAAGCCATGACACTAGAGTCAACATCGTGTGATCCACCGTCATAAAGAGTTGCTTTTAGATCGGTCATTGGGAAACCAGAGATAATACCGTTTGAAAGTGCTCCGGCAATACCCTTTTCTACACCTGGGATATATTCGCGAGGAACATTACCACCAGTAACGGTGCTTACAAATTCAAAACCAGATCCTGGTGGAAGTGGTTCGAACTTGATTTTAACCCGAGCAAATTGACCAGAACCACCAGTTTGTTTTTTGTGGGTGTAATCGACGTCTGCAAGCTTAGAAATCGTTTCACGATAAGCCACTTGAGGCTGACCTATGTTTGCATCAACTTTGAATTCACGGTGCATACGCTCAACCAGAATCTCTAGGTCAAGTTCACCCATACCTTTGATAATTGTTTGTCCGCTTTCGTGATCTGTTTCAACCCGGAAAGAAGGATCTTCGGCTGCTAAACGTGCCAAAGCCATACCCATTTTTTCTTGGTCGCTTTTTGTTTTAGGCTCAACCGCAATCTCGATAACCGGATCAGGGAATTCCATGCGTTCCAAAATAACTGGGCTCTGAGGATCACAAAGCGTATCGCCTGTTGTTGTGCCCTTCATACCAACCAAGGCAATAATATCGCCAGCACAAGCAAACTTCACGTCTTCACGTGAGTTTGCGTGCATTTCCAACATACGGCCAACACGCTCGCGCTTGCCTTTAACTGAGTTGATTACCGTTTGACCAGTTTCCAACACACCCGAGTAAACCCGGGCAAATGTTAAAGAACCAACAAACGGATCGTTCATAATTTTAAATGCTAGAGCAGAAAATGGCGCATCATCTGAGTTTTCACGAACCATTTCGACGTCTTTGTCGTCAACATCAACACCCTTGATGGCATCAACGTCAGTCGGAGCGGGCATATAATCAACAACAGCATCCAATAACGGCTGAACACCTTTATTTTTGAAGGCTGAGCCAGTCAAAACGGGAACGTGAGAGTTATTAAGTGTACCCTTACGAATACAGTCCTGAAGCGTCTCGAAAGAGGGTTCGGCGCCTTCTAAGTAGGCTTCCATGGCTTCATCGTCTTGCTCAAGAGCAAGTTCAATCATTTCCTCACGATACATGTTGACGCTATCAACCATATCAGCAGGAACAGGCTCTTCGTGGAATTTAGCACCAAGTGTTTCTTCGTCCCAAATGATTGCGACATTACGAACAACATCAACAACACCAACAAACTCAGATTCGTTACCAATTGGCAACTGACAGACCAGTGCGTTCGCACCAAGGCGATCTTTGATCATATCCAAGCAACGATAGAAATCAGCGCCTGTACGGTCCATTTTATTGACGAAACACATGCGTGGGACGTTATATTTATCAGCTTGACGCCAAACAGTCTCAGACTGTGGCTCAACACCTGCAACACTATCAAATACTGCGACTGCACCATCCAAAACACGTAAGGAACGTTCTACTTCAATTGTGAAGTCAACATGGCCTGGAGTATCAATGATGTTAATCCGGTAATCATTCCAGAAAGCTGTTGTCGCAGCTGAAGTAATCGTAATACCACGTTCTTGCTCTTGTTCCATCCAATCCATGGTGGCGTTACCATCATGAACTTCACCGATTTTATAAGATTTACCGGTGTAATAAAGGATACGTTCTGTCGTCGTGGTTTTACCCGCGTCGATGTGAGCCATAATACCGATGTTGCGATACATACTAAGGGGTGTTGTGCGTGACATTTTATTTATACCAGACTTTTCGATTACCAGCGATAATGCGAGAAGGCTTTGTTAGCCTCTGCCATCTTGTGTGTGTCTTCACGCTTCTTAACTGCCGCACCACGGTTATTAGCAGCATCCATGAGCTCTGAAGACAAACGCTCCATCATGGTGTTTTCAGAGCGCTTACGGGCCAATTCAATAACCCAACGAATTGCAAGTGCCTGACGACGCTCAGCACGAACCTCAACAGGAACCTGATACGTAGCACCACCAACACGACGTGAACGAACCTCAACAGATGGCTTCACATTTTCGATAGCTTCGTGGAACATTTTCAGCGGATCAGATCCACCTTTTTTCTCAAGAATATCAAGAGCACCATACAAAATAGTCTCAGCCACTGATTTTTTACCATCCAGCATTAAGCTATTAGTAAACTTGGCGAGCAACATATCCTTGTACTTAGGATCAGGAAGAATTTGACGCTTAACTGCTGCGTGACGACGTGACATATATAATTCCTTACTTTGGCCGCTTGGTGCCGTATTTAGAACGACGCTGACGACGATCAGCAACACCCTGTGTATCGAGTGTGCCGCGTATAACGTGATAACGAACACCGGGCAAATCTTTTACACGACCACCGCGGATCATAACGACCGAATGCTCCTGCAAATTATGACCTTCACCGCCGATGTAGCTAGTAACTTCAAAACCGTTCGTTAAACGCACTCGTGCGACCTTACGAAGAGCTGAGTTCGGCTTTTTCGGAGTAGTTGTATAAACACGTGTACAAACACCACGCTTTTGAGGACATGCCTCAAGTGCAGGAACTTTGTTACGTACCACAGGAGCCTTACGTGGCTTGCGGATAAGTTGGTTAATAGTCGGCATTGCGTCGTCCAATCCTATATCGGTCAATCTAAACGACCGCTTTCTAAGCATAAGTTTTGATAATCAAAACCTGTAACTCTTTGAGCAGTCTCAACAAAAATGCCGCGCCGGATGTCCAGACTTCCCGGGGGCGAACTTATTTCAAATTTTAATCTCTTAGTCGCTTTTGGATCGCGTCTAGACTGAAAAGCCTACCACCAACCCCAGCGAATTGAGCGGAATATAGTGAGAGGGTTTCAAATCGTCAAGCAATAAAAAAACGGCAGTTATTAAAGGGTTCTGGAGGAAGTTTTTTTCATTTCTCCGCCAGAACCCAATAACTTAAGAATCCTATTCAGCAGTCTCTGCTTCAACACCCTCAGAAACAGCGTCGATTTTAGCTTCAGCAACCAATACAGCAGCATGTTCTGCTTCAAGAGCAGCCATGTCGTTGTCCCGTGCCTCGGCAACTTCACGGAATTGGTTCATTCTGGCACCGGTTCCCGCAGGAATCGGACGCCCAACAATAACATTTTCCTTCAAACCAATCAGAGTATCAATTTTTCCTGATACGGCTGCTTCAGTAAGTACCCGAGTCGTTTCTTGAAACGAAGCGGCAGAAATGAAGGAGTGTGTTTGTAAGCTAGCCTTCGTAATACCCTGAAGCACAGGATCACCCGTAGCTGGTTCACCACCTTCTTCAACAGCTTTGTTGTTGATCTTCTCGAATTCTTTCCGATCAACCAACTCACCTATTAACAAGGTTGTGTCCCCACCATAGTTCACTTCAACTTTTTGCAGCATTTGACGAACAATAACTTCAATGTGCTTATCGTTGATCGTAACGCCTTGCAAACGGTAGACATCCTGAATTTCGTTGATCAAGTACTCAGCCAACGCCTCTACACCCAAAATACGTAGGATGTCGTGAGGAACAGGGTTGCCGTCCATCAACGAATCTCCAATCAAAACATAATCACCTTCCTGAACGGAAATATGCTTTCCTTTAGGGATCAAGTATTCGACAGGTTCAGAATCGCCTTCAGTCGGGACAACAACAATACGACGTTTGTTCTTGTAATCCTTACCAAATTCAACACGACCCTCATTTTCAGCGATAATTGCGTAGTCTTTAGGCTTACGCGCTTCAAACAATTCAGCAACCCGTGGCAGACCACCCGTGATATCACGTGTTTTAGCAGATTCTCGAGGAATACGAGCTAAAATATCACCAGCATATACTTTCTGACCCGGAGCCACCGAAAGAACTGCGTCCATTGATAGGAAGTAACGTGCTTCTAGGTCATTTTCCAACATGATGACTTCACCATCTTCGTCACGGATTGTAACCCGTGGCTTAAGGTCAGAACCTTTTGGCTGCTGTTTCCAGTCAATAACCACACGAGTTGAAATACCCGTTGCTTCGTCCATGCGGTCAGTTACAGAAATACCATCAACCAAATCAACAAAACTAGCATAACCTTCTTTTTCGGAAATAACCGGCAAGGTGTATGGATCCCACTCGGCCAGTTTCGTATCGCGTTTAACTTTGGCTTTATCTTTAACCAATAAACGAGCCCCGTAAGGAACCCGCTGTCGTGAACGCTCACGCCCTTGATCGTCTAACATCGCGATTTCACCATTGCGGCTCATCAAGATTTCAACACCATCAGAGTTTTTAACGGTTTGACAGTTCGTTAGCGAAATCTTGCCGCTGATTGTCGCTTCAATATTTGATTGCTCGGTACCACGCTGAGCCGCTCCACCAATATGGAACGTCCGCATGGTTAGCTGAGTGCCCGGCTCGCCGATCGATTGTGCAGCGATGACACCTACGGCCTCGCCCGCGTTTACTTCGGTTCCACGGGCCAAATCACGGCCATAACAAACACCACAAACACCTTCGTCAGTTGTACATGTCAAAACAGATCGAATTTTAAGGCTTTCAATCTCAACCGCATCAATAACAACGCATGTTTCTTCGACGATCAATCCCCCAGCAGGCAAAATAACTTCACCTGTTTCAGGGTGTAATATATCCAAGGCCGTACTTCGGCCCAAAATCCGCTCGCTCAAAGGAGAGATAATTTCACCCCCAGCAACAACCGCTTGAACCGTAATACCATCTTCCGTTTTACAATCACGCTCACGGATGATGCAATCTTGTGCAACGTCGACCAAACGACGGGTTAAGTAGCCCGAGTTAGCCGTTTTAAGAGCTGTATCGGCCAAGCCTTTACGCGCTCCGTGGGTCGAATTGAAGTATTCAAGAACCGTCAAACCTTCTTTAAAGTTTGAAATAATCGGTGTCTCAATGATCTCGCCGTTTGGCTTAGCCATAAGGCCACGCATTCCAGCAAGCTGTTTCATCTGAGCCGCAGAACCACGCGCGCCAGAGTGAGCCATCATGTAGACTGAGTTCATCTGTTTGCCATCTTCCAACTTGGAAATACGGGACATCATTTCATCAGCCACAACATCAGTACAATTCGACCACGCATCAACGGCTTTATTGTATTTCTCGCCTTGCGTAATTAATCCTTCTTGATATTGCTGCTCATATTGTTTGACCAACGCTTCTGTATCAGCAACCAGCTTTTCTTTGGTTTCTGGTATGATCAAGTCATCCTTACCAAACGAAATACCGGCACGACACGCATGACTAAAGCCCAGGCCCATCATTCGATCACAAAAAATGACTGTCTCTTTTTGACCGCAGTGACGGTAAATTTCATCAATAACGTTAGTGATTTCTTTTTTTGTTTGCAGGCGATTAATAATATCAAATGGGATGTTTTTATTACGCGGAAGGATATCCGACAAAATCATCCGACCCGGTGTTGTTTGAACACGAATAGCTATCGGATCGCCATTTTCGTCAACCGTATGATACCGCGCCTGAACTTTGGCTTGTAAACTTACAGCGCCACTATCTAATGCATGCTGAATTTCAGCCGCATCAAGGAACGCCATACCTTCACCCTTTTCGCCGTCACGTTCCATAGTCATGTAATACAGACCCAAAACGATATCCTGAGAAGGAGTGATAATTGGCTTGCCACTTGCAGGGCTTAAGATGTTGTTCGTTGACATCATCAAGACCCGAGCTTCAAGCTGTGCTTCCAATGAAAGCGGTACGTGAACAGCCATTTGATCGCCGTCAAAATCAGCGTTAAAAGCAGCACAGACCAAGGGGTGAAGTTGGATCGCTTTTCCTTCAATCAATACCGGCTCAAATGCCTGGATGCCCAAACGGTGAAGCGTAGGTGCACGGTTCAACATTACAGGGTGCTCGCGAATTACCTCTTCAAGAATATCCCAAACTTCAGGACGTTCTTTTTCAAGCATCCGCTTCGCTGCTTTAATGGTTGTTGCCATGCCGTAGAGTTCTAGTTTGGCATAGATAAACGGTTTGAATAGCTCAAGCGCCATCTTTTTCGGCAATCCACATTGATGAAGCAACAAAGTTGGTCCAACAACAATAACCGAACGTCCCGAATAATCGACACGCTTTCCAAGTAAGTTTTGACGGAAACGGCCTTGCTTGCCTTTAAGCATATCAGATAGAGACTTCAACGGACGCTTGTTCGCACCAGTAATTGCCCGGCCACGACGGCCATTATCGAATAAAGCGTCTACTGATTCTTGCAGCATACGCTTTTCGTTACGAACAATAATCTCAGGTGCATGAAGTTCAATCAAACGCTTCAAACGGTTGTTCCGGTTGATAACGCGACGATAAAGATCGTTCAAATCAGACGTTGCAAAACGACCCCCATCCAAAGGAACCAATGGGCGCAATTCAGGAGGTATGACAGGAATGATTTCCATGATCATCCACTCAGGACGAGCACCTGATTCTAAGAACGCTTCAACCAATTTCAAACGCTTAACGTACTTTTTACGCTTGGCTTCAGAGCCTGTTTCTTTCAAATCAACTTTAATATTTTCGCGTTCTTCTTCCAAATCGATAGCCGCCAACATTTCACGTAATGCTTCAGCGCCAATACCAACTTGGAAAGAATCTTCTCCATATTCATCAATTGCATTCTGGTACTGATCTTCGTTCAGCATTTCATGCAATTTAAGCGGGGTTAAACCCGGCTCAACAACCACATAGTTTTCGAAATAAAGCACACGCTCTAAATCCTTCAACGTCATATCAACCAAAAGACCGATACGGCTAGGAAGAGACTTTAGGAACCAAATGTGAGCAACTGGCGAAGCCAATTCAATATGGCCCATGCGTTCGCGACGGACTTTTTGAAGGGTAACTTCAACGCCGCACTTTTCGCAGACAATACCTTTGTACTTCATCCGCTTGTATTTGCCACACAAGCATTCGTAGTCCTTAACAGGGCCAAAAATACGTGCACAGAACAAACCATCACGCTCCGGCTTAAATGTCCGGTAGTTGATGGTTTCTGGCTTTTTAATTTCACCAAAGGACCAAGACCTAATGCGTTCCGGAGAAGCAATCGAAATTTGGATTTGGTCGAACCGCTGTGTTCCCTGCGGTTGACCGAAGATTTTTACGAGTTCGTTCATCTTAGTGTCTCCTTAAAGGTTCAGAGATTAGTTAAGTTCAACGTTAAGACCCAAAGAATGTAGTTCTTTGACCAAAACGTTAAAGGATTCTGGGATACCTGCTTCGAACGTATCGTCACCACGAACAATGGCTTCATATACTTTCGTACGACCTGAAACGTCATCAGACTTAACTGTCAACATTTCTTGCAACGTGTAAGCAGCACCATAAGCTTCAAGTGCCCAAACTTCCATCTCACCAAATCGCTGTCCACCGAACTGAGCTTTACCACCCAGCGGCTGCTGAGTAACAAGACTGTATGGCCCAATTGAACGGGCATGGATTTTATCATCAACTAAGTGATGAAGTTTCAAGATGTAGATGTATCCAACTGTAACCTTACGAGCGAAAGTTTCGCCCGTACGACCGTCAATCATCGTCATCTGTCCTGAAGTATCCAAACCAGCTTTGGTCAACATGTCGTTGATATCAGCTTCATTTGCACCGTCGAATACTGGCGTTGCGATCGGAATACCGTTCCGTAAGTTTTCAGCCATTTCAACAATTTCAGTATCATCAAGAGTGTCGATTTCATTCTTAAAGACTTCATTGCCATAAATAACATTGAGTTTTTTACGAAGCTCTGTCGTGTCCTTATTAAGGACTTTCATAGTATCAACAATGTCACCGACTTGATTGCCTAGTCCACGACATGCCCAGCCTAAGTGAGTTTCAAGAATCTGACCCACGTTCATAC
>Ga0114994_10003948_pt1 | contig 10796 bp, 15 predicted proteins | sample ArcticOcean_MG_C_9_FD_87043 | JGI IMG/M metagenome (GOLD analysis project Ga0114994, IMG submission 87043) | Marine microbial communities from western Arctic Ocean - ArcticOcean_MG_CB2_152 | ecosystem: Environmental > Aquatic > Marine > Oceanic | place: Arctic Ocean: Canada Basin | collected... | reverse complement strand
TTAACAAATAATGATATTTTTAAAAAACTTCGAGTAGCTCATAAGCTACGTGATGATCAAATTGTTGAAATTTGTAAATTAGTTGATTTTAGAATTTCCAAATCTGAACTTGGCGCGTTTTTCAGAAAAGAAAATCACACAAAGTATATGGAATGCGGTGATCAGGTTTTACGTAATTTCTTAAATGGTTTGATAATTCATTTAAGAGGGCCTTTGAAAAAAGAAGAAACTTCCTAAATATAATTAGTATGCTTAATAAAATTCACGCGCTATGGAACCCAGAGTGTTATCATGGATGGGGAAGAACAAAGCGTTTTTTTGAAGGCTGGTACTATAAACTTGTTAGTCATAATCAGCGTCAAGCATTAGCTATTATTCCAGGTATTGCTATGGATGAAAATGGACAAAAACAAGCATTTATTCAAGTATTAGATGGAAAGAATTTAAAAGGAGCGTATCACAAATTTGAAGCAAATAAATTTCAACCTACTCCAAAAAAACATGCATTAAAAATTCAAAATAATTTTTTTAGTGAAAACAAATTAGTTCTTGATTTACCAAATATTAAAGGAGAACTTTTTTTTGAAAATTTAACACCATGGTCAAATAGTTTTTTTTCACCTGGCATCATGGGCCCCTTTTCTTTTATCCCTTTTATGGAATGTTATCACGGTGTTTTAAGCATGAATCATAGCGTTAAAGGAAAATTATATTTAAACGGTGAAAGCCTCTCTTTCAATAAAGGAAAAGGGTATATGGAAAAAGATTGGGGACATTCTTTTCCGGAAGGTTATATTTGGATGCAGAGCAATCATTTTTCACAAAATGAAATATCTATCAAAGCTTCTGTAGCTAAAATACCATTTTTAAAAAGTGCTTTCATTGGTCATATAGCAGGCTTACTATTCAATGATCAACTCATCGAATTCACAACTTATAATAGAACAAAATTAACAAGTTGTAAAGTCACTCAAAAAAATGTTAAAATTGAGATGGAAAACTCTACATATATATTAAAGATAAATGCACAAAGAGAAAAAACAACCTCTTTGGCGGCTCCAATATCAGGCTTTATGAGTGGGCGCATAGAAGAAAGCATGAATTCTAAAATCCACATACATCTTTTAGATAAAAAAACTAACAAAACATTACTAAACGATACAGGCTCATCCGCTGCAATAGAAGTTGCGGGGGATTACAAATTACTCTTGAAATAAAAAAATGAACAATCGTGCAAATGATTTAATTCGAATTCGTCCTGATATCAAAAAGACAAAAAACTTTGATAAAATAAGTGAGCAAGAACATTTTCAAAACGAAACCCTTCGTCCTATTTTGAAATTACAAAACCCTCTATTAGTAGAAGTTTTTCGAAAATACATTGACACACACAAAGGAGTTTTTCTCGAATTGAGTAATGAAAATCGCTTGGATTATATCGAAAAAGCTTTATTCAAGGATCAAAAATTTCAAAATTATATAAAAGGAATAATCATCGGTCACTTTACAACAGATGAATATCTCAGCTATAGTCAAAACACTTCTGCGCTCAACAAACGAATTGTGAGTTTAGCAATTGAAAGACTTAAAGATCAAGCAAATCTTTTTTAGTATTTTTATATGTAGAGCTATGAAAAAGACATACCGTACTATTAATATAAACTCTGAGTCTTTATTTAAAGAAAAACAAAGTAAGTTTTTTGGCTTTGCATTTCCCGTCTCAGAAATTCAAGCCATTAAAAAACACATAGATAAACTCAAGAAAATACATCACACGGCTAGGCATTTTTGCTATGCATACCAAATTGGAATTACAAAAACGATCTATCGCTTAAATGATGATGGAGAACCTCGAAATACTGCTGGACTGCCAATATATGGGCAAATACAATCATTTGACCTTACAAACATTCTAATTGTTGTAGTAAGGTATTTTGGAGGAACTAAATTAGGAGTTGGAGGGCTAGTTTCAGCATATAAAGAATGTGCAAAATTGACCATAGTGGCAAATAAAATTATTACAAAAGAAATCATTATTCCAATCAAGATTAAGTTTGAGTATCCTTTAATGAATTCGGTTATGCGAATCATAAAAGAATATCATCTTGAAATTGAAAATCAAGAAATGCATACAAGTTGTATTTTTGAAATACTAACAACTAAGAAAAATAATGTCACAGTTAGTAATCAATTTAAACAAAATCCCGGAATTGAAATATTATAAAGTCAACTGAATATTAAAACAGGCTCTTAGCTTTCATGTTTATTTGTAAATCAATAGATTATTTTATAATTTGGTTAAATAGAAAATAGTTTTATTTGAAACATTGTTGGTAGGCTATTTACGTCGATAATAGTTTGCCTAATATGTTTTTCTGTTTAAAGAATAAGAAAGAAGGTAAAAAATGATTATTCTGGATTTAATGATGGGCGTCCAGGTGATGAAACATCTTAGATAGCTTGCAACTATTTTATCATAAACATCAACTTTGAGTACAAAAACAGTTTTAATAATTATTTTATTTTTTTGGGGGATTCCAAGCACCTATTTTAGAAGTAAATTTAGAAAAATCATTTATGAAACAAATGATTGGAAAATCAATATCAAACCTTTATTTAAAAAAGAAATTATAGGGTTGTTTTTAAATCTATATCCAGAAAACAAAGAATATATAAAAATTAGAAATTACTATAGGGCATACTTGTTAGTCTACTTTTTTATATTTGCGGTTTATTATTTCAATTAATTTTAATCATCCTATTGAAGCAAAATCTCTTGAATTAGTTTTAATTTTTTAATTTTAATATCATATCTGCAGCCTTTTCTGCAATCATTATTGAAGCAGCATTTGTGTTGCCAGACACAATTGTTGGCATTATTGAGGCATCTACAACCCTGAGTCCTCGTAAACCATGAACTTTTAATTCGTTGTCTACAACAGCCATCTTATCAACACCCATTTTACATGTGCCTACTGGATGATATACTGTTTCTAGAGATTTTTTTATATGTTCTACAATACCATTTTCTGATTTATCCTTAGGAAGGTTATTTTCTTTTCTATAAGGACTAAAGGCTTTGGAGCTTAATACATCAAGTGCCTTTTTGGTTCCAGCTACTAAGATTTTTAAATCCTCTTCATTTGAAAGAAAATTGGGTTGAATTACAGGGTCATCACTAAAGTTTTTAGATTTAAGACTCACATACCCTCGACTTTTTGGCTTAAGTAATGTAGGTGCAACTGTGTATCCATCTATTTTGGGATATGTTTTTGGATTATATACATCTGTTTCATAATCATTTCCGACATGAAGGGGGGAAAAATGAAATTGAAGATTTGGAGTAATCGAATCATGTACTGAAAAAAAGGCTGCTGCTTCTAGTATACTGCATGTCATAGGACCCTTTCTATTAATTAAATAATTTGCCATATCAATAAACTGATAAAGTGGTTTTAAGTGATGATTAAATCCTTGTTGTTTTTTGGAAATACTTGAAACCAAAACGATTAGATGATCTTGTAAATTTTTTCCAACACCAGGAAGTTCCTTTTTGACTTGGATTCCATGAACTTTTAACTCTTGGACGTCTCCAATACCTGATAACATTAGTGTTTGAGGGGATTGAAAAGCCCCCGCAGATAGAATTACTTCTTTTTTGGCAAACTCTTTTTGAATTTCACCTCTTTTAGTTTGATACTCAACTCCAACAGCTCTATTTCCTTTTATTAATATTTGTTTAGCACGAGTCCATGTTAGAACTTTTAGATTAGAGCGCTTCATTGCAGGTTTTAAAAATGCAGTTGCAGTACTATGACGTTTCCCGTTTTTTATAGTAAACTGTAATAGACTGGCACCTTTCTGTTTTTTACCATTATAGTCTTTTGTTCTCGGAATCTCCATTTCAACACATGCATCTAAAAAAGCTTGAGCATAAGGTGTTTGAAAAGCTTTTGCGAAAGAGACATTTAACAAGCCGCTTTTTCCATGGTAAATATTATTAATATCTTCATTGTATTCAGACTTTTTAAAATAAGGAAGAACTTGATCATAGGACCACCCTTTATTTCCCAAACCTTCCCATTGGTCATAATCTGCTTTATTTCCTCTGACATATGCCATTGCATTAGTTGAGCTAGAGCCTCCTAGAGTCTTTCCTCTTGGTAAATAAAGTTTTCTGTTGTTGACATGTTTTTGTGGTTCAGTTGAGAAACCCCAATCAACTTTTGAGCGATGAAGATTACCATAGCCCGCAGGAATCCCTATTTCCATTTTGCTGTCAGGCCCTCCTGCTTCTATTAATAAAACTTCATTAGCAGGATTTTTAGAAAGTCTATTTGCTAATACACATCCTGCTGAACCGGCACCTATAATGATGTAATCGTATTTCCCCATTTCTTTGTTTTACTAATGGTATGTGCAAATATTATTTAATTCAATCTTTCAAGGTAAAAGATATAAAAATAGGCGCATGTTCTTAAGTTAGTTTAAGTATTTCTGATCAACAATATTTAAAATAATTTTTTAGTTTTACGGGTTGGATAGTAAATCAACTAATAATTATTGATCACTTCTTCATTTCATCACATTCAATTTTATATCTTTCTAATGTTTAATGGAAGAAAAAAAAGCTAAAAACAAGAAAATTAATCTAGGTGGATCTTATAAATTTAAGATTGCCAAGAAGTATAGTAAACCTAAAAGAAAAGGAGATAAAATTGCTAATAGAAGAAAGAAAAAATAGTTTATCTATTACTAAAGTCAAGAATTACAAATAATTTTAATGTTTATAAAAAAAGCCTATCATTTAAATGATAGGCTTTTTTTGTAAAGGCATGTTTAGCAATTTATTATGCTACTTTCACGTTTATTGCGCTAGGTCCTTTTTCAGTTGACTCTAGTTCGTAACTTACTTTGTCTCCTTCTGTGATGTCATCAATTAGATTGTTTGCATGCACAAAAACATCTTTTTCTCCTGAATCAGGAGTGATGAATCCAAAGCCTTTATTGTTGTTAAAAAATTTTACTGTTCCGTTATTCATTATTATATATTTTATTTTATGAACTGCAAATATATAACTTTTTAATTTTGTTAGTAATTTTATGCAAAAAATTATAAAAATGCTTGTCTTTAATTGACTATGTTAGTTAAATGATCTTCTTTTTTACTGGAATTGATTACGCTGCTTTTGCTTTGTGGATTTTAATCAGTATTGTATTGTCTTATTTTTTTGTTCAAAAACTTAATTTTTTTGGAGGTGGTAGGAAAACTCAAAAAATACTTACAATAGGTTTAATTTCAGGGCATTTATTATACTTAATCTGGAAAAGTGTTTGGTTGTTTATTGTTAGTCTTTTTCTAAAATAAAAAGAATCCTTAAAGAATTTTTTAAAATTGATTAAAATAGTATATTCCTTTGCTAAACTTTCAAGTTATGACTTGATATAAATTTATTTTATTAAGATAAAATAACCAAGTTGAAACCCTCCGAAAGTTTTTTATGCAGCTCTATGGCTATAAACATTATAAGCCTTATAGCGCTTGCTATTTATCTTTGGAATAATCCGTAAAAGTATTACCGTAAATAAAACATTATTATTTATTACTAGCTTCTAATTGGTGAAAGCCATATAAAACCCCTCCATTTATAAGAAATATTACAATCATTAAGGCTATCGTTAGTGCAGGATCAACTAGGTTTCTAATTTTTTAAACAGTAAAGGCACATAGTTCTAAAGACAAGATAATTAGCAAGCTATTCATTAATATTTTTGTGAATATAATTCATAAACAAACATTATTCTTAAATATTTAGATTTATGATTCAACTCTTAATTATAATTTGTAAAAAAGAACAGTTGACCAAATATTCTTGTGTAAGAAGCTGTTTTCTTTCACAATAGAATTTCGCTGAAAGCCACTTAGTAAATTTAATTTATTTGATATTTTTTGTTCAAAACCAAAAAATGTCCAATTTTGATTGTATTGATATGGGAAGCTTTTTTCAATTAACAAGAAGACTTCATTAAAAACTATAAAACTTGAAGAAAGTGAACTAGTTTCTGATGTTAGTGGTAGCTGAAAACCGGTCCGAAAACGTATCCTTGATCCAAATTCTTTTGATATATTTTTTCTTTTTTTCCATCGTTGTTCAAGCCTAACCCATCCAAAATACTTACTTTGCTTAACAGGAAATGAAAAACTAAACTGTTGCCAAATATTATTTTCAATCAAACGACCACCTGACACATTAGTTGAAAGAAAGGATACGCCTGAAGAAAAATTTGAATATTGATTGAGCTTAAAAATGATTGAAGGTCGAATTAAATACTGATCTTTTTCAGCAAAGAATTTTTTTGTTCTTACATGTGATTCTAAGCGAATAGTTTTACTAGAAGTAAGAGTGTAGTCCGAAAACAATGCTTTCCAAGCGTTGTCCTGTCGCTCTTGAGCTTTTATTTGAAAGTAAAACATTGTAATTAAACAGAAACAGGCGGTTAAGCTAAATTTTTTCATTGTTAAAGTAAGAGCTCTGATTAGATTTAATATTTTAAAGTGTTATGATATTCAAAATTAAGTCAAGATTTTGATGAGGGAGCTATATCTTCTGATAATTTTTACATTATTGGACTACTTATTTTTGCAGTTTCTGTATTATTTGCTGTAATTTTCAATATTCATAATAACTCTAAATAGAATTTGATATAATGGAATGGTATATTAAAAATAGGTGGATAATTTGGACTTTAGTTGCCGTCTATGTTGTGTACAGGTTACTTGTAACTATTAAGTTTTAGTTTAAAAAAAACTTCATGAAGTATGTTTTAAAGTATGTTGGTGTTTCGCTTGTTGTAATAAGTGTAGTTTTAGCGTTATTTGATTTTTTATTAGAGAACAAAGAAATATTTTTGTGATAGGAATAATCTTAATTGGAGGTTCATATTTCATTGATAATAAGAAGTAAATTTTAAAATGAACATTTTATTTATAATGTTAGCTAAATGAAAAAAGAATTAAAAGAGATGTCTATTGAACAAATTGATAGAATTATAGAAATGGCATGGGAAGACAGAACACCTTTTGATGCTATTTTGTCTCAGTTTGGACTAAAAGAACAAGATGTAATTAAGCTAATGCGCAACGAATTAAAACCAAAGAGTTTTAGGTTATGGCGTGAAAGGGTTCAGGGAAGAAAAACCAAGCATCTTAAAATGAGAGAAGCTAATACTGACCGATTTAAATGTTCTCGACAAAGATCTATTTCAAATAATAAGGTGTCAAAACGATAAGCTTCACAGGTTATGTTTTATGATTCTAACTAATTTATTGTCATTTAAAAAAGGTCTCCATTTGTTTCGGCAAGTTTTTTAACCTTTACAGCTGTACCAAGAGATACACCTGATAGCTCGGCGGATTTACGTATGCTTTCTCCTTTTTTTAGCTCCAAAAGACAATTTTTATTTTTCTCTTTGTTAATAAAATCACCATAATTTAATTTTGGCTTATTCCCCCCATTTTTTTTATAAACTCCTTTTGATTTAGCAGAATGGATGCCTTGTTTTTGTTTTTCAAGTTTTATTTTTTCTTCATGTTGATAGATGGAAGCCATCATATTAACCAGAGCAAGCAAAGTAGTATTTTTACTACCATCTTTGTTTATTGTTTCTAAATTTTCTTTTTCAGCTTTAACATTAACATTAAGATCAGTTAATATTTTTATTGTTTTTAAAATATCAAGACCATTTTTCCCTAGATAGGTAATTGAGTTCACCAAAAGAGTATCAATTTCTCCTGAGGATCCAAGTCTAATGATGTTTTTACCAAACTCTCTGTCCTGAAAAGCTCTCCTGCTACTGCATTTATCTACAACCTCTAAATATCTAACACCCTCAGGAGTATGTTTTATTGTTTGTCTAGAGCTGTTGGGGTCAGAAATTTCAAGTTTGATATATTTTGCTACTTTCAAATTGAGATTTTATTTATTTAAAGATATAATAAATTAGCACACTATAAAAATATACGTAATATTTTTATAGTGTGCTAATTAAGTGTTATAAATTATAACAATTTAAAGATATATTTATTTTATGTATTAATTTTATTATGTTATAAATTATAACATAATTTAATAAGGAAATATTCCAACCCAATTTCCAGCAGGACTATATCTTGCAACCACAAAAAGTTTACCGGATTTGCTTTTGGCCTGAGCCATTCCTAACTCAGTTGTTGAATTCCATATCATTTGAGTATAATGGCCTATCATTACATTAGCGTTTAAGGGAGATCCAGTTTCTGCATAAGTATAATCAGAGATTTCGTTATACCACAACTGTGATGCATTTCCCCCGGGAGTAGGGCTAAAAGATGCAACTTCACCAGTACTACAACACCAATAATATAAATTTTCTCCTTGACCAGGTCTGCTGTCATTAGATGAGTGAAACATGTCCTCTTTTTCAGCCATTATTATGGCCCACTCTAAGGCATCTTCAGATAAACTATTTGACCAAGTAAGATTAGACACTCCTAAATCTGACCTTGCATCATTATGAATTTTTAAAGCTAAAGTAATATCATTTTCAGACAAATAAGAACCATCAATATTAATGGAATCTTTTGTGCAGTTAACATTAAAAATAAGGATAAGAAAAAAGAGCATAGTATTAATTTTCATATTGTTTATTTATAGAAAAAAGGAGACTAATCAAAACTATAATAATAAAACTGCATCCCCAAAAATAGAACACCTCTAAACTTGAGCCATAATAATACATAGCCAAAATATCTTCAATAAATATTCCATCAGTAGTTTTATAATAAAAAACAGGGGAAGTAATTATAAAAATAATGGATAGGATTCTTACAATAATTTTATTTTTATTAGATAAATATCCAAAAAACACTCTTTTCATTTTATAATTTTAATCAAAAAAATCAATGACTTTGTCAACCCACATGGAATACATTAATGGACTTGGATGGAGCCCGTCACCAGTTAATAAATTGTCAATCTCATTAACTTTTCTCGAGATATCTGTAATATTGAAATATTGTATCTCTTTATAAGAACTTATTTCGCATACCAACTTATTATAAGCATCAATTTCCTCACTGATATTACTTCTTTTTTTAATTAATCCAAATGGAGTAATTCCCCAATCAGGAATTGATAAAACAAATACTTTTTCATTATTGCCACTTGCAAAGCTGATTGCCTTATCCATTAAAATATTTAATTCTTTTTGAAAAAGTACCATGTCTAAATTTCTGTACTGATTATTAACTCCTATCAAAAGGGAGACAAAGTCATGATCTTTTGAAATATTTATCTTATTAATTGTATCTAATAATTCAGCTGATGTAAAACCTGTTTTAGCTATTATTTCAAGATCTACTAGAGAATTATATTTCTCTTCAAGCCTCAAAGCTAATTGATTTGGCCATCTTTCACCTACCTCAACCCCCTCACCAATTGTATAGCTATCTCCTAGTGCAAGGTATTTTATTTTATTAGAATTGTCAGAACAACCTGAGTTTACCAGTAATAAAAAAAATAATAAGGATAATTTAGAATAATGATTTTTCATTTTATAATTGAGGAACGTATTTGATCAATTTTTTCTTTTAAAAGATGATCAAGCTCAGTTACTTTGTTTTCTGAATGTGTCCACAGCTCAATAACAACTGAGTTGTATGTGTTAATAATTGTTGGGTGATGATTTAATGACTCTGCTTCATGACCTATTTTATTTATAAAAATTAACGATTCGTTAAAATCTTTAAACTTGAATTCTTTAACAAGCTTATTGTCTTTTATTATCCAATTATTCATATTTCTAAATTATTTAATTCCTGTCATAATAAGTGTTCCAGTCCATCCTTTTTTTTTACCAAACCTCCATGAAGTAATTTTTTTGAAGCCAGCTTGAGTAAAAAATTGTATCCACTCTTTTTCTGTAAATAGTTTCATAATTGTGACTCCGCATTCATCAGGCCAAGAATGTGAAATAGTATTTTCAAAATAGAAGTCTATTCCAATGATTAACCTCCCATTATCTTTTAACCAATTTGAATAAATATAACTTATTAATTTATCAGGTCTTTCAAAATAATAAAAAACTTCCATTGAATGAACTATATCTACCTTATTTTTAGGCACCCAACTATTTAAGTCTTCACATACATAATTATTAAACGCATCTAATTTTTTTGCTTTAGTTATCATTTTTAATGATCCGTCAATTCCTATTGCACTTGAGCACTTAGAGGATTTAGAAATATTTCGTACAACCCAACCATTTCCACATCCAGCATCTATAAAACTGAAGTTTTCTTGATCCTTAGTTGCATAATCGACCATATTATTTACAGACTTACTGTGTCCGCTTTCCATTCCTAAATCTTTACCATTTTCAACCCAATCACTAAAAACTTCTATGGGAGTCTTTTTCATATAAATATTTTTTTAAATGTATATAATTAATTCAGATTTTTATAATTTTAGATTAAATGATAAAAGATTAAAAATGGATATACTTAACGGTCTATTAGGCAAAGAATACGATGAAATGTTTTTTTCATCGACAGACATATATTCTCAGCTTTTAAATGATAAAGGAATACTTGTTTTTAAAGATTTCATATCTAAAAACATTCTTAAAGAAATGGTTTTTGAGGCTAATTCATTAAAGTCAGGAGCATATAATAGTAGCTCAGAGTATAATGTTTATGTTAAACCGACAGATTTATCATATGACATTAATAGTGCTAGAAATAGAATAATGAAGACTAC
>Ga0114994_10003947_pt1 | contig 10800 bp, 10 predicted proteins | sample ArcticOcean_MG_C_9_FD_87043 | JGI IMG/M metagenome (GOLD analysis project Ga0114994, IMG submission 87043) | Marine microbial communities from western Arctic Ocean - ArcticOcean_MG_CB2_152 | ecosystem: Environmental > Aquatic > Marine > Oceanic | place: Arctic Ocean: Canada Basin | collected... | reverse complement strand
GCTCCGGCGAGCGCATCCCAGTCATCTCGTGCCCATCCGTGGTGCCACGCTGCAGGCCCGCAGACGACGGCGGCATCGGTGGTGCGGCCGGTGATCACGATGTCGGCACCGCGTTCGAGGGCATCGACGATGCCCCAGCATCCGAGGTAGGCGTTGGCGCTCACGAAGCGGCCCGGGTCGGCCAGCGGCTCGCCGGTGGCCATGTCTGGCAGGTCCACGCCGGCTGCCAGCAGGTCGTCCAGCCTCGGGATCAGGTCATCGCCGTTGACGTAGGCAATGGTCGGTGACAGGCCCAGCGTGGCGGCGACATCGGCCACGGCTTCGGCACAGTGGTCCGGGTCCAGCCCGCCGGCATTGGAGACGACCTTTATGCCACGGTCCAGGCAGGTGCCCATGACCTGTTCCATCTGGGTCACGAAGGTCCGGGCGTAGCCGGCGCCCGGGCGCTTGGCACGGGTGCGGGCCAGGATCAACATCGTCAGTTCGGCCAGCCAGTCTCCTGTGAGTACGTCGATCGGGCCGCCGTCGACCATCTCGCGTGCGGCCGAGAGGCGGTCGCCGTAGAAGCCGGAGCAGTTGGCGATGCGGATCGGTTCGGCCACGTCAGTCGTCCTCGCCCTCAACCTCGTCCGGTTCGATGACGAGCAGCACGGCACCGTTGTCGACCTGGTCCCCGGCTGTCACCCTGACCTCGGTCACCGTTCCGTCGAATGGCGCTGTCATGTGGTGCTCCATCTTCATGGCCTCCAGCAGAAGCATCGTCTGTCCGGCGGTGACAGTGTCTCCGACAGCGGCACGGACCTCCAGGACCCGGCCCGGCATGGGGGCGACCAGCCCGCCGCTGGGCGTTTCGGCCCCGGGCACCGTGAAGCGCGGAACCACACGGAACGACGTGGTGGTGCCGGCGCCGGTGAGGTGGACCACGTCGCCAGCGGGGTTGGCGGCCAGAGTGATCCGGACCGTTCGACGGACGCCGTCAACCTCGACATCGAGGTCCACGGGCGACCAGCGATGGACAACTGCTAGGTGACCGCCGTCAACGGTGAACGATCCGTCCCGCTGGGAGCGGTAGCGGACGTCGTGTTCCGTGGCGCCGACCGCGAGGAGGACCTGTTGCGCCGGCATCCGGGCGTTGCGCCAGCCGCTGGGTACGCGCTCCAGAACCCTTGCCGCTGAGCGGTTGCGACCCTGGAGCCACATGGCGGCGGCGATGGCCAACTGGCGTGCCGTCGTCTCGTCCATGGTGGGTCCGGCGGCCGGGGGGTTGCGCACGATGAAGTCGGTGGTGGTGTCACCGGCCAGGAAGGCCTCGTGGCGCAGCGTGGCCACGAGGAAGTCCCGGTTGGTGGTCACGCCACCGAGGTGCATGCGCTCCAGGGCCAGGGCGAGGCGACCCGCTGCTTCCGAGCGTGTCGGGCCGTGGGCCACCACCTTGGCCAGCATGGGGTCGAAGTCGACGCCCACGCCACTGCCCTCCTCGACACCCGTGTCCCACCTGACAGCGGGCTCGTCGGCTGGGCGCCAGGCGACGAGCGTGCCGGTGGCTGGGAGGAACCCGGCTGCCGGGTCTTCGGCGTAGAGCCGGGCCTCGACGGCATGCCCGGTGAAGGTGATGTCGGACTGGTCGTAACCCAGCGGCTCGCCGGCGGCGACACGCAGTTGCTCGCGTACGAGGTCGATGCCGGTCACCTCCTCGGTGACGGGATGCTCGACCTGGAGGCGGGTGTTCACCTCAAGGAAGAAGAACTCTCCCGTGGTCTCGTCCACCAGGAACTCGACGGTCCCCGTCGACCTGTAGCCGATACCGCGGGCCAGCTTCAGGGCGGACTCACCCATGACGTCGCGTTGTTCGGCGCTGAGGGTGGCTGCCGGCGACTCCTCGATGATCTTCTGGTGGCGACGCTGGATCGAGCATTCCCGCTCGCCCAGGTGGACCAGGCCCCCGTGGGCGTCGCCGAGGATCTGGATCTCGATGTGGCGGGAGCGCGCCACGTAGCGCTCCAGGAACACCCGGTCATCGCCGAACGAACTGGCGGCCTCCCGCTGGGCGGTGGCGACCGCCTCGGCCAGGTCCTCGGGGCGTTCCACCAGGTGCATGCCCTTGCCGCCGCCGCCTGCCGCCGCCTTGACCAGGATCGGGTAGCCGACCTCGTCGTCGGCTGTCGGGTCGTCCGACGAGGGAAGGGTGGGCACGCCGGCGGCCACGGCGGCGTCCTTGGCTGAAAGCTTGTCGCCCATTGACGAGATGACCTCGGGCGACGGACCTATCCAGATGATGCCGGCGGCCTCCACGGCGGCGGCGAAGGCGGCGTTCTCGGCCAGGAAGCCGTAGCCGGGATGGATGGCGTCCGAACCGGTGGACAGCGCCGCGGCGATGATCGCCTCGCCGTCCAGGTATCCGCCGGACAGGCGTACGGCCTCGTCGGCCTCGGTGACGAATGGAGCATCGGCATCGGCGTCCACGAAGACGGCGACGCAGCGCATGCCCATGGAACGGGCAGTGCGGAAGACCCGTCGGGCGATCTCGCCCCGGTTGGCGACCAGGATCGAACTGAGGGGGGTGGTGGTGCTCACAGCCGGAACACCCCGTACTTCTCAGCACCCTCGATCGGCGCCGTCCGCACCACTGAGAGGCAGAGTCCGAGCACCGTCCGGGTGTCACGTGGGTCGATGATGCCGTCGTCACTGACGGTGCCGGTGGCTTCCAGGGCGAGCGAGCCCTTCTCCTGGGCGGCCTCGACCTGGCGGACGATCTCGGCGTCCTCCTCCTCGTCGAAGTCCAGTCCCTTCCGGGCCGCCTGGCCCCGTCGCACGAGCGACATCACGCCGGCGATCTGCTTGGGACCCATCACGGCGATCTTGGCCATCGGCCACAGGAAGGTGAACCGGTTCTCGTAGCCACGTCCCGACATGGCGTACGTGCCGGCGCCGTACGAGGAACCGATGATGACCGTGAGGTGGGGCACGGTGGAGTTGGTCAGGGCGTTGATCATCTGGGAGCCCTTCTTGATGATTCCGGCCTCCTCGAACTCCCTGCCCACGATGAAGCCGGTGATGTTCTGGAGGAAGACCATCGGTGTGTCCTGGCGGTTGCAGAGTTGGATGAAGTGGGCGGCCTTCTCGGCGGCCTCCGGGTAGATCACGCCGTTGTTGCCGAGGATCCCGACCGGGTAGCCGTGGATGCTGGCGAAGCCGCAGATGAGCGTCGGGCCGTAGCGGGGCTTGAACTCCTCGAAGCGCGAGCCGTCGACCACCCGGCCGATGATCTCCTTCACGTCGACCGGCTGCCGGAGGTCCCTGCTGACCATGCCCATGAGGCCCTCGGGATCGTGCACGGGTTCGGCGGCGATGTATGACGGTTCGGGGCCGGCCTTGTGCCAGTCGAGGTGGGAGACCACCTCTCGGCACATGCGCAGGGCATCCATCTCGTCCTCGGCCAGGTAGTCAGCCAGCCCCGACATGGTGGCGTGCATCTCGCCGCCGCCAAGGGACTCGTCGTCGGAGTCCTCGCCGGTGGCCATCTTCACCAGGGGCGGTCCGGCCAGGAACACCTTGGACTGCTCCTTGATGAAGATGTTGTAGTCGGACATTCCGGGCTGGTAGGCGCCACCGGCGGTCGATGAGCCGAAGACCACGCAGACGGTCGGGATGCCGAGCTTGGAGAGCTCGATCATCTCGTAGAAGAAGCGGCCGGTTTCGGCGAAGTGATCGGTTCTCGCCTGGCGCCTGGTTCCCTCGCTGTCCCCGGTCCGCACCCGGAGGTCGGCGCCTGCCGACTCCACGAAGCTCACGTAGGGCATCCGGTTGTGGCGGGCGATCTCGATGGCCCGCATCCACTTCTTGGACATGTAGGGGGTCATGGCGCCGCCCAGCACGGTGGGGTCGTTGCCGACGATGACACACTCCACGCCGGCGATCACGCCGATGCCGACCACGAAGCCACCGCCCACTGTGTACGAGGAGTCGTATCCGGCCAGGGGGCTGATTTCCAGGAACGGGCTGTCGGGATCCAGCACGTGGCCGATGCGTTCCCGGATCGGCATCTTGTCGCGGGAGCGCATGCGGTCCATGGCCTCGGGGCCGCCGCCGGCCTCCGCCTCGTCCAGCAGTTCGCCGACGACCTCCAGGTGCTCGAGCATGTCGGCCCGGTTCCGGGCGAATGCCTCGGCGCCGGTGTCGAGGTTGGAAGGCAGGGGAGGGGCGAGGAGCTGCTGGAGCACGGGTTCCACCCTAGAGGAGTAAGAAATAATAGGCAAGATTACCCATCAAGTTACCTCTGAGTCCGTGTGGGAGGCTCCAGACATGGGATTCGGACCAATTCTCAACGCTGGAGCCGTGGCCGACCTCTCGACCGACTGTGGCGACACGGTCCTCTGCGACGTGAGGTGGTACCTGGATGGGCGGTCCGGGCTGGAGGCCTATGAGGCCGGCCATCTGCCGGGGGCGGTGTTCGTGGACCTCGACGAGGACCTGACGGGGCCGCCGGGGCCGGAGGTGGGTCGCCACCCGCTTCCCAGCGCCGCAGCATTCGCCAGGTCCATGGGGGAGTTGGGGATAGGTCCGGACGACACTGTGGTGGCCTATGACGACTCTGGCGGCATGAGCGCCGGTCGGCTCGTGTGGATGCTGCGGGTGCTGGGGCAGCAGGCGGCGCTCCTGGACGGAGGGATCGCCGCCTGGGATGGCGCGCTGGAGGCCCGCTCCACGGTGCGGACACCGGTGGATGTGGCGGTCCGTCCATGGCCGGACCGGGCATTCGTCGACATCGACGAGGTCGCTGCCGGAGCCGACGACAGGGTGCTCCTCGACGCCCGGGCACCCGAGCGGTTCCGTGGCGAGGTGGAACCCGTTGATCCCCGGGCCGGGCACGTGCCCGGCGCCCTCAACGCCCCGTTCACAGCGAACCTCGCCGACGGTCGGTTCCGGCCAGCCGACGAACTGGCTGAGGGTTACCGGGCGCTCGGTGTGCGCGATGGCGCCGACGTGGTCGTCTACTGCGGGTCGGGCGTGAGCGCCTGCCATGACCTGCTGGCCATGGAGCACGCAGGTCTGGGTCGCGGTCGCCTGTACGTGGGGTCGTGGTCCCAGTGGAGCCACACGGACCGACCGGCGGCTACCGGTGGCGAGGCGGACTGACCTGAACTGTCAGGCAGCCATCTCCTACACTTCGCCACCGTGACCGATCGCCAGTGGGGATTCAGGACCCGGGCCCTGCACGCCGGTGGGCAGCCGGATCCGACCACCGGTGCCCGGGCGGTGCCCATCTACCAGTCGACCAGCTTCGTGTTCGACGACGTGTCTGATGCCGCCGACCTGTTCGCCCTCCAGAAGTACGGCACCATCTACTCCCGCATCTCGAACCCCACGACGGCGGCCTTCGAGGAGCGAATGGCCAGTCTGGAGGGTGGCATCGGCGCCGTGGCGACAGCCTCGGGCCAGGCCGCCGAGTTCCTGACCGCTCTGGCGTAGGCCGAGCAGGGCACCAACCTCGTGTCCTCTTCGGCTCTCTACGGCGGCACCCACACCATGTTCGAGACCACGCTGGGCCGCCTCGGCATCGAGGCCCGCTTCGTGGATGGCGACGCCCCGGATGCCTTCGCCGCCTCGATCGACGATGACACCCGGTTCCTGTACACGGAGGTCATCGGAAACCCGTCGGGGGCCGTGGCCGACCTGGCGGCGCTGGCCGACGTGGCCCACGCCCACGACCTGCCGTTGGTGGTGGACTCCACCTTCGCCACGCCGTACCTCTGCCGACCGTTCGAGCACGGCGCCGACATCGTGGTGCACTCGGCGACCAAGTTCATCGGCGGCCACGGAACGTCGATCGGTGGCGTCATGGTGGAGTCCGGACGGTTCGACTGGGGCAGCGGTCGCTTCCCACAGATGACCGAACCGAACGCCGGGTATAACGGGCTGCGGTTCTGGGAGAACTTCGGCGAGTTGGCCTTCTGCACCAAGTTCCGGGCCGAACAGCTCCGCGACGTGGGCGCCTCGCTGTCGCCCTTCAACGCCTTCCTGCTGCTCCAGGGTCTGGAGACCCTGCCCCAGCGCATGGAGGAACACGTGGCCAACGCCCTGGCGGTCGCCGAGTTCCTCGACGCACACCCGGCGGTCGGGTGGGTGGCCTACGCGGGGCTGGAGTCGTCGCCGTACCGGGAGCTGGCCGATCGCTACCTCCCGAAGGGTCCGGGCGCCGTGTTCACCTTCGGCGTGGATGGTGGTCGGGAGGCGGGAGCGGCGTTCATCGAGCGGCTCCAGATGGTCAGCCACCTCGCCAACGTCGGCGACGCCCGCACGCTTGTCATCCACCCGGCGTCGACGACCCACCAGCAGCTCTCTGCCGAGGCGATGGCAGCCGGCGGGGTGAGCCTCGACATGGTCCGGCTCTCGATCGGCCTCGAGGACCTGGACGACATCCTCTGGGACCTGGACCAGGCCCTGACAGGAGGCTCCCGGTGAGCGACGGGAAGGATCCGATCGCGGGCTGGACCGAACCGTCGTTGAACGAGTGTCGCCGGCTGCTGGCCGGGATTCGCACGATCGCCATGGTCGGCGTCTCAGCCAACCCGGCCCGACCATCCAACTTCGTCGCCACCTACCTGCTGGGCACCGACTACGAGGTGTTCTTCGTCAACCCGATGGCCAACCAGGTGCTGGGGCGACCGTGCGTCCCGACGTTGGCCGACCTGCCGGTGGTCCCGGACTGCGTGGACGTGTTCCGGAAACTGGCCGACGTGCCGACGGTCGCAGACGAGGCGGTGGCCGTGGGTGCCAGGGTGTTCTGGACGCAGTTCGGGCTCTGGAGCCCTGAGGCGGCCCGCACGGTTCTGGACGCGGGTATGGACCTGGTGATGGACCGGTGCCTGAAGGTGGAGCACGCCCGGTTTAACGGCGGCCTACACCTGGCCGGCTTCGACACCGGCGTGATCGACTCCCGTAGGCGCTGATCGGCGGGTTCGCCGACCGGCGGGTCAGCGCTGGTCGCAGATGACCAGCGGGATGTCCCGGTCGGTCTTCGCCTGATAGTTGGCGTAGTCCGGCCAGGCCGCTATGGCTGCCGGCCAGCGTTCGGCCTTCTCCTCAGGTGTGGCGGTCCGGGCCACCAGATGGTGCACCTCTGACCGGTCCTGGATGATGATTTCGGGATTCGCCTGCAGGTTCAGGTACCAGACCGGGTTCAGCGGAGCACCGCCGAGGGACGCCACGACCAGGTAGTTGCTGCCGTCATGTACCCGGATCAGCGGGGTCCTCCGCAGGCTGCCCGACTTGCGGCCGGTGGTGGTCAGGATGATGCACTGGGCCCCGTTGAAGTCGAATCCGTCGACTCCGTCGGTGGCCAGATAGCGATCCACGTGGTCGGCAACGGGTTCCCAGGGGCTCGGGTCGTACTCTGCGTCGGTCATGGCCCCGACCCTACGACCAGGCCATTGCCGGCCACGATCCGGGCCCGGAGGATCAGGTCGGCACCAGGTCCAGGGCTCGACCGAGGGTGTCCAGTCGATCCTCGAGCGTGGCGCCGGCCGGGTAGAGGCGGACGTGGTCTATTCCCACGTCCGCCCAGGTCCTGAGGCGGTTGGCCACCTGTGACTCGGAGCCGAGCAGTGTGGTTGCGAGCACCATCTCGTCCGGGATGGCCGCAGCGGCGGCATCCCTGCGGCCGGCCAACCAGAGGGCCTGGGACTCGGCAGCCACCTCGGCGAAGCCCTGACGGGCGTAGGCCTCGTTGTAGAAGTTGGTGGTCGCCGATCCCATGCCTCCGAGGCTGAAGGCGAGGCCGGCCTTTCGACCCTGGACCATCGCCTGCAGCTCGGCCTCGTCCCTGGCGAAGGCGACCTCTGCGCCCTGGCAGAGGTCAAGGTCGGCCAGGGAGCGACCAGTCCTGGCGGCACCCCTGGCAAGGGCATCCATCGAGGACTGTGCGCCCTCTGGAACGAAGCTGGTTCCCAGCCAACCATCGGCCACCTCTCCGGTGAGGGCGAGCATGCGGGGGGAGAGCGAGGCGATGTAGATGGCCAGTGGCTCGCCTGCCGGCCCGATCGAGAGTCGCAGGGCCTTACCCTCGCCGCCGGGGAGTGGCAGCCGCACCTGTTCGCCCTCCAGGGCCAGTCGCTCGCCGGCTTCGGCGAGCCGGACAACTTGGATGGTCTCGCGCATGCGGGTGAGTGGTCGGGCGAAGGGCACGCCGTGGAGTCCCTCGATCACCTGGGGGCCGGACGCCCCGAGCCCCAGAACGAAGCGGCCGCCGGTGATCTGCTGCAGTGTGAGGGCGGTCATTGCGGTGTTTGCAGCGGAGCGCGCCCCGACCTGGAACACCCCGGACCCGAAGACAATCCGGTGGGTGTGCTGCGAGAGGGCGGCGATCGGGGTGGCGGCATCGCCTCCCCAGGCTTCGGCCACCCAGCAGTTGTCGACGCCGAGTCGCTCGGCCTCGGTCACGTAGGAGACGAGGTCCGACCACGGCCCGGTTCCCACGGCCAACTGGATTGCAGTCCTCATGCCGACCAGCTTTCCCGGCGTCCCGCTAGGGCACCAGGACGGCGTCCACGGGCGGCGGCTCCGACCCCTCGCCGGGCCATGATCGCCAGCAGGTCGGCGGCATCGGGGAGGGGTGCCACGACCCGGCTGATCGACCGGAACGGGTACCGGTCGCTCCCCACGAGGTCGAGGGCCTTGCGGTAGGCGGGGGCGTCCACGCCGAGAGCGCCTATGAGGGTCAGTTCCTTGTAGACGGTTGCGTCCGGTGCGAAGCCGGGGGTCTCGACGCAGTTGCGGGTCCCGGCCAGCACGATCCGGCCGTCCGGTCCTGTCCGCTCCTCCACGAATGCGTAGCGTAGGCGCCGACCTGACGACGGGGGAGAGGACCGACCATGGGTGAACACCTCCGGCACGCCAGCGGCGACAGGATTTCACTTCTGGAGGTGGACGAGGCCCGTCGCCCCCGCCGCTACCATTGGTACCGCTTCCGCTCCGGTGGGAGCGACGCACCGGTGCCCGAGTGGCCCAAGGGGACGGCCTGCAAAGCCGTAAAGCCGCGGGTTCAAATCCCGCCCGGTGCTCGACGAATCGGGCGATCCGCAACCGCGGGTCGGGGCGACCGATGAGTATCGGGGGAACCCCATGAACAGCGACGGGCCGGCCAACGGACCAGAGGGCGACGACGGCAGGTCAACGCTGCCGCACACGCCGCCGTTCGGCATCAGGGCGATACACCCGGGTGACGAGCCACCTGTGACGCCCCCGGACGGCCAGACGGCACCCGGGCCCCGGGACCGGCCGGCCAGCAACGGCCTGGCGGCCATGGTGTCGACCAGTGGCGTGGTGCTGGCCATCATGGGCACCTTCCTTCCGTGGATAGTGGTCGACCATGTGGACAGCGGGGTGGAGCGCCTCATCGGTTGGGACCTGGCGTTTGATGCCGTGATCGTCCTGGCCACCGGCCTGGTGGCGGCAGGCGTGGCTGGCGCGCTCTGGATCGGCCATCGCGGTCTCCTCCACAAGCTCCTCCTCCTGGCCACCGGCGGCGTGCTGCTCGTGGTGACCGGAATCGAGATCTCCGACATCCGGGCCGTGGACGCCGCATCCACCCTGGACCGGTCGATCGGATCAGGTCTCCCGGTGGTTGCCCTCGGCGGGGTGCTACTCCTGGGAAGCGCCCTACTCGACCGTGGCAGATGGGCCTTCGGCGGGGACTGACCGGAAGCGCTCGGGTCCGACGACGGGTGTGCCGATGCGGGGCCACCGCTACGCTTTGTCGCTCCGGGGCCATTAGCTCAGTTGGCTAGAGCACCTGCATGACGCGCAGGGGGTCGGGGGTTCGAATCCCTCATGGCCCACCCTGGTGACCAGTGGAAATGCTGGTTATTTGTGCATTTTGGGTGGTGCCCGAAACGCTGCTGGTAGCCATTCTGGTAGCCAAACTGTGTTTTCACGGAACAAGGCCTCTGCGGCACTGCCAATTAAGGACTCATGGCTTCCGAGGACATGACGAAGGCCCGACAAGGCGCTGGCGTCCTCGTCGAAATCACACAGATCACCGTCCTAAAGCAATAGACGCTTCTGCGCGTATCTACATCGAGGGCGTCAGAGACACCCACTGCACCCCACCCTCGCTCAGAGTGCTGGCCTACTCAATCAAGATCAGAGATGCATCGAGCCATCACATCTGCCATCCGATCGGAAGGACCGCCGGTGAGAAGCATGAGGCTCTCTTCGTACTCGTACTCGTCCTGAGACAAGTTTTCTTCGATGCAACTGAGCGCTCTTCCGCACGAAGAAGCGTCACCCTCGTATTGGCAAGCGACTAGGAAGTTGTTGCGAACGTCTTCGTCATAGCGGCTGTCGCCAGCGCTGCAGCCAATCGATGGTATTGCTAGAAGCAGGACCAGTCCAAGAATTCGCACCAGACCAGTATGCCGCAGTGACAGACCTGGGTGAACAGCCATGGCTGTCCGTATCTACACCGAGGGCGTCAGAGACCCCCACCCCCCCCTGCGCTGTGGGGGCTAATTCTGATTTGATGAACACGATTAGTCATCCCTATGGTGCACCTCACCAAACAATCCCCAAAGACGGAGCAACCATGATCTTCCTCCTGCAAGAAGAAATCACCGACGGACTTGAGGTCTTCAAAGCGTGGTTTGAAGCCGAAGCCATTCCACAGATCGAAGCCGCTGGAGGGGGTTGCCTCGCCTTCGGCTCGCTATGTAAACGGCCAAACGATCTCGGTAGACGGCGGGATGGAGACTCTTCGCAGCGTCTGGCGTACCTGAATGCCTGCCAACGGCCAACCAGTTGGCT
>Ga0114994_10003946_pt1 | contig 10801 bp, 10 predicted proteins | sample ArcticOcean_MG_C_9_FD_87043 | JGI IMG/M metagenome (GOLD analysis project Ga0114994, IMG submission 87043) | Marine microbial communities from western Arctic Ocean - ArcticOcean_MG_CB2_152 | ecosystem: Environmental > Aquatic > Marine > Oceanic | place: Arctic Ocean: Canada Basin | collected... | reverse complement strand
CATCGTTCGAAGTCATCGGTTACCTGTGAAATTTCAATCGTAATGGGCCAGTATACGGTAAGCATAAAAGGCGCTAAAGCCCTGAAGCCCTGAAGCCCTGAAGGTAGGTGAGACAAACCACTGTTTAAAAGCATGGTCAGGTACGGCGTTTTCTGATTTTTTGCTGATATTCTTCCAAACTCAAGCGGCCGCGGTATGATCAGGGCCTGGCTTTGAAGGATCCCCAAGCCCATTAACAAAAATTAGTGATGCACTTCAGTTACACTGAACCTGTCGCTGATCGTTGATCGATTTAAGACAAAACTTAATAGACTGGTTAAAAGGTATTGAAGAGTGGTGATTGAGATAACAAAACGTGTCCTTGTGTTTTTTTGGCAATTTCTAAAAGCAACCCAAGTTTTTGTTTTCGGTCTCTTTTCGCTTGTACTGGTCATTGCTCTGGTGGTCGGTGGGCTTGGGGGTAGCGGTATCGATGTACCGGACGGAGGCGCTCTGGTACTGAATCCTGTCGGAGGCCTGGTGGAACAAAAGACGGCGCTTGACCCGCAGATTTTCTTGAGTTCAGGTGACGTGCCTAAGCAAACCCTTGTCAAAGATATTGTGAATGCGCTAGCACAGGCCAAAAACGATGCAAGAATTCAATACTTGGTGCTGGATTTTGACAATATGGGGCCTGGTTATATTTCCAAACTCCAGCGTGTTGCTACTGCTATTGAAGATTTTAAATCGAGTGGTAAAAAGGTTATCGCCAAAGGTACCCAATACAGTCAATCCGCGTTGTTTCTCGCGGCACACGCTGACGAGGTCTTGATGAACCCGGAGGGCGCGGCGATACCTGAGGGTTATGGTATGTATCGGACCTATTACAAAACGATCCTTGAGAACTACGATGTTTCAGTCAACATTTTTAAAGTGGGTAAATACAAATCAGCCCTGGAGCCCTACTTTCGGGACAATATGTCGGACGAAGATAAGACGGCCCGAATGGGCATTCTTAATAATTGGTGGTCCGCCTATACCAGCGATTTTGAAATGACCCGTGAGCTCCCAATGGGGAGTATCGATCAGTCGCTCGCTGATATAGAGAATGAACTCAAAGCATCTGGTGGGAATCTCGGCGTGCTTGCGCTAGAGAATAAATTTGTTGATCGTTTGATTACCGATGTTGATCTCAGGACTTACCTCAGAGAGTTAACGGGCGAAGACGAAGAATCAGGAGAATATCGCGGGATTGGTTTTGAAGACTACCTTGCAAGCGAACGTAAACCCGACGTTGTAAAAGGCAAGAAAATTGCCGTCATCACGGCGGTTGGCAGCATTGTCGACGGCTATGCTGACGCCGGTACTATTGGCAACCTGTCTCTTAATAAGCTCATTCGTAAAGCGGGCAAGGATGAAGATGTCGTTGCAGTCGTCTTACGGGTCGATTCCGGCGGTGGCTCGAAATCAGCTTCCGAAAGTATTCGCAGCGAACTGGAAGGTGTGCAAGCAACAGGTATTCCGGTGGTGGCATCGATGGGGTCGGTGGCCGCTTCAGGTGGCTACTGGATTTCAGCTACAGCAGACGAGATCTGGGCATCGCCAACCACAGTGACAGGGTCCATAGGGATTTTTGGTTTCATACCCACGATTGAAAAGACTCTGGCGCGTTATGGTGTCTATAGCGACGGCGTGGGGACAACACCTATCACAGGGGGCGCTAGTATCGAGCGTGGGGTAACCCCGCTTTACTCGAAATTTATTCAGGTAGTCATCGACTCAGGCTACCAGCAGTTTCTGGAAACCGTCGCCAAAGGTCGAAATATGTCGGTGGATGACGTGCATGAAATTGCTCAAGGTAGAATTTGGTCCGGCGACAAAGCCCTCGAACTTGGATTGGTAGATAATCTTGGAGACCTGGAAAAAGCGATTGAATCTGCTGCAAAACTCGCCGGGGTTGATGACTATTCAACCTGGCATGTAGAACCAGAAGTAACCACTCAGCAAAAAGTGATGAAACTGCTGGCGAGCGAAATAGCGAGCTCTGAGGTGATGACAAAAAATGATCCGATGGCCATGCTACACCGGAAGTTAGAGCAAGAAGTGAGTTTCTTAACGAACCTGAACGACCCGCAGCATGCCTACGTTATTTGCACCAGTTGTCTTTTAGAGCCGTGAAAAGTTGATGTGAGGAATGATAGTGCATCGCAGGAGTGACTCCGTTTACCGCCGGTTGCGCTTTTCGATCACCGCGCTCAAGTTTCCCAAGCCCAAGTTTCCCAAGCTCAATACTCGCTAATCTTTTAAGGTTGGTCAGGTTGGTCAGGTTTTGAAGGTTTGAATTTTGCAATTGTTTGGATATGAAAATCACTGCAATTGGAAGGCAGACCATCATCGTTAGAAGTTATGGATTATCTGGGAAATTCCCGTGTCAATCGGGCACTATACGACAATGTCACCTTCTGAAAAAACTAACTACACCTTTCATATTCCAGCACCCTGTTTTGATCCGGTTCAGGTGTTGTTTACGGACGAACATTTGCTGGTGGTCTGTAAGCCCTCGGGGCTGCTGAGTGTGCCGGGCAGGATTGTAAAGGACTGTGTCCTTAATAGAATGCTGGTTGACTACCCTGATGTGCGGACCGTTCACAGGCTGGACTTGGATACGTCAGGATTGATGATGCTTGCGCTGTCTCAAAAAGCGACCAGTGACTTGAATCGACAATTCAGGGAAAGAACCATCCAAAAAGAGTACATAGCGTTGGTTCACGGGGTGTTAGACAAGGAAGAGGGAGAGATCGATTTGCCGATAAGACCGGACCCGGACAACCGCCCGTTACAGGTCGTGGATCTTGAATCGGGTAAAGCTTCCCTGACTCGGTATCAGGTCATGGATGCCGCGGAGGGCTATAGTCGGGTCAAGTTAATGCCTGTGACAGGTCGAAGTCATCAGCTTCGGTTGCATCTATCGGCTATCGGCCATCCGATATTAGGCTGTGATCTTTACGCCCATGAAGAAGCCTTCAAGGCAAGGGATCGGCTTAGCCTGCATGCGAGCAAGATTCAGTTTGATCATCCGGAAACAAAAGAACGGGTGACTTTTGAAGCGCCTGTGCCGTTTTAACCCCCTGCCGCTTTTTGTTTGCCGTTAGCGGCGAGTCAGTTTCTTTTTCTTGTTCTGGACATAATCCACCAAGATATATTCGCCCAGGTTTTGAGGCTCCGCATAGAAGATTCTGCCGCCGTTAATGGTCGTCATTTGCTCAACGAACGCCTTTAAGTTGTAACGCTTGTCGAGCATAAAGGTATTAATCGTAATGTTTTTTTTGGTGCAACTCCTAACAGCGTGAAGTGTCTTGCTGATCGTCGTGGGTGTCGCAGGATAAGCGAAGGCCGGGCTGCCATTCTCAAGGTGCGCCGTCGGTTCACCATCGGTGATCATGATGATTTGCCGGGTGCCCTGTTGGTGTTTCGATAGAAGTTTTTCTGCAAGGATCAGCGCGTGTTGCATGTTTGTGCCAAGCAGGTAATCGTCGTACTGGAGATAGGGCAGATCGTGGGCTTTGATTTCTTTGGCGTAAGCTGAAAAGCCTATGACATACAGGCTGTCCCGTGGATATGCAGACGAAATGAGATGATGTAAAGCCATGGCAACCTTTTTAGCCGCCTGGAAGGACCCGCGAAGTGCCATGGACCAGGATAGATCAACCATTAACACGGTAGCGGTCTGGGTAACTAGCTCGCTACGGTAAATTTCGAAATCGTCGGTCTTCAGCTGAACCGGCGCGCCGGGACCTTCCCTATTCAGGGCGTTTCTGATGGTTCGTGACATATGCAGGTGAAAGGGGTCGCCGAATTCGTACGGCTTTGATTCTTCAAGTCGTTCGCCGAACCTGCCTTCTTCGGGCGTAGCGTGATTACCCAGGTTCTGTTTTTTCAGTTTTGCATAAATCTCCACCAGTGCTTTTTGGCCTAAGCTTCTGGTGCCCCTGGGCGTGAGTTCCCACTTGTTGCCATTTTTGTTGACATAGCCCGCTTCTTTAAGAATCTCGAGCATCTTCTTCATCCGGTCGAGATTCTCCAGCGCTTCGTCTCCAAGCAGCGCCTTAATCCGGTCGCGGTCGATGTTATCTATTTTACCGTCGTACTGAGCGCGTTGAATTTGCTGCTCGAGTTGGTCAAGCTCTGCCATTTCTCTCATTAGCGCCATTGCAGCAAGAAGGTCGAGCTCTTCATCACCCAAGAAGATGTACTATTTGCCCTGCGGGTCAACGAAGTCCAGCTCCTTGGAAAGCTTCGCCAACTCACTCTCTAGCATCGGGTCGCCAAACTTTCCCTGCATCATGCTCTGCATCATGCTCTGCAGCTGCTGTTGCTGGTCAGGGCTAACGGAATTAAACAGTGACTGTGTTGCTGCGACCTGTTGCAGCATTTGTTCAAGTAGCTCGTCCAGATTGGCTGGAGGATTGTTACCAAACAGGTCGCCATACTTGTCCATGAATGTGGCAAACTCGGGGTCTTCACCCGCGATTTTTCTGACCAGCATATCGTTCAGGTCTGTCACCATATTTGTCATGCGTTCGATGTCGTCATCTGACATTTCATTAACCATGTTCTCGACGTTCTTGAAAAAAGACTGAGTTATGGCTTTGCGAAGTTGTAGCGTTAATTTCAGGAACTGTTTTTGCGCTTCTGTGTTCAGGAACTCATAGCCCTGCAGTACCTTGAACTTTCCCGCGGCATCGTCCGGCAGGTTTTCGATGAACGCCTTGCTCTGCTCGCCGATGTCGGCCAGAACATGGCTGGGAAAGTCCTTCCCGTTTTCGTTGTCAGGGTCTTTTTTTCTGTTGACCCACTGGTTGATGGTATTTCGTTCCATGCTCAGAATTTCTTCAAGCCGTCGCTTAATGTCTTCCATGACACCGCCGATATCGAACCGTTCCAGGAGTCGCTGGCGTTCTTCCTTTAACTGACCAACAAAGTCTCGTAGTCCCTTGATGTAGCTACCATCGGAAGTATTCATACCCCGTTGCATTAGGTATCGCGTTGCCTGTTGCAGATCTCCAAACTCCATCAGGTCTTCCGAAAGCGCGCCCAGAATGTCATCTGCGTCCAACGTTAGACCTTGGGAACCGTCCCAAGTGGAGTAGCGATTAAGTGAAGTGAACTTGGCGCTCATTATTTGACCTGAAAAAGTAGTTAACTTGAGTAAGTAATACGTCCGCCGACTCGATTCTTGTTTAGCATTTGGTTGATATGCAATCCGTCTAGAATAAATTCGACTGCCGATGCGCGACTCGCTGTATTTGCGCCAGGAACAAGCTGTTCAACGGCTTCGGCCAGCCCATCAATCTTTTTGATAATGTCCTCGTACTCGTTTGAAGGCATCGATTCACCGGTTGTGGCGTGAATGCCATCTGCGAACTGGAGAGCCAATGGTTCAAGGTTGATGCCTTCTGTGAATCTGCTGAAGACAGCTTTGGTAGCGTCCTGGAACAAACGCTCCATGATTTTTTCTTCACGACCTTCTTCCATGGCCTCGAATTCAATCTTGCCCTGCAAAGAAGGCATAATAAATGGTAGGTCAGAGATTCTAGGTACAACGTCTTTTTCACCCACGGCGATCGCGCGCCTTAGTGCATTGGCAAGTAGCGCCTCGTAGTTTGAGACCGAGGCCCTGACCGAAACGCCGGATCGTTGATTGATATCCGGAGATCGCCGCGCTTGTTGAGTGATTTCAGCGATGAGCTGCGACATGAAGGGGGGAACATCTTCCCGGTATTCATCCAGGTCGAGTTTCCGCTGCTCCTGTTCCATGATTGTGATTTCTTCGAGGATAGTGAGCGGGTAGTGGGTTCGTATCTGTGAGCCATAGCGGTCCTTGAGAGGGGTGATGATGCGCCCGCGGTTGGTATAGTCCTCTGGATTCGCTGTTGCGACAATCAGGATGTCGAGGTCCAGCCGAACCTTGTGTCCCCTGATCTGGATATCTCTTTCTTCAAGTACATTGAGCAGCCCAACTTGAATCCTCTCCGCCAGATCGGGCAGTTCGTTAATAGCAAATATCCCCCTGTTTGTGTGGGGGATCAGGCCGAAATGCAAGGCTTCTTCATCAGCCAGGTATCGCCCTTCTGCTATTTTGATGGGGTCTATTTCACCAATCAGGTCGGCGATGGTGATGTCTGGGGTAGCAAGTTTTTCACCGTACCGTGTGTCCCGGTGGAGCCATTTAATGGCCGCTTCGTCGCCCTGTTCCAGCAGGATTTTTTTCCCTTGAGCGCTAATAGGCGCATAGGGGTTCTCTGGGATCTCGACGTCCTCAAGAACGGGCGTCCATTCGTCCAAAAGGCTGGTCAGGCTGCGGATAATACGCGACTTGGCCTGCCCGCGTTCACCGAGGAGAATCACATCCTGACCGGACAAAATCGCGTTCTCAAGTTGCGGGATAACAGTGTCCTGGTACCCAACGATATTCGGGAAGGCATCTTCTTTAGCCTGGAGTTTAGAAATGAGATTTTTTCTCATTTCCTGCCTGACAGTCAGAACCGGGTGCCCACTTGATTTTAGTTCACCCAGGGTTTTAGCTTCTGTCACAACGATCTCCGAAATTCATAAGTTCAATTCTAATCTAACCAGTTCGGTGCAGCGGTTTGCAAGTATTCCGGTAGTATTGCCGTGGCCCAGAATGAATTGTCATAATGAGTGATCAAAGCAGGGGAAACGGGATTGATTACCACGGATCAGGTACAAATTGCAGCGGCAGAATACCTCGGCGAGAAATGGGGTACGTCAGTCACGGTCTGTAATGTCGAAAAGATATTTGGAGGAGCCTCTCGCGAGACTTACAAGCTCTCGCTGGAAGTTGATGGCGAAACCAGGGGCGTGATCCTGCGTCGTGATCCGCCTTCGAGCCTGATCGATACTGAACGGCACCTTGAATACGGTGCATACGACCGAATCTATCCAACAGACATACCTGTCCCGGAGCCACTTTTTCTGGAAAACAGTCCAGATTTTCTTGAACAGCCGTTTTCCATCATGGCCGCGGTTGAAAACCCAATGAGCGACGTTGCTCAGCTATCTAATGACCAGAAGCAAAAAATCGGTCAGCAAAAATACGATCTTTTGGGGCGCTTGGCGGCAAAAGACCCGCTTGCGCTAAAGTTTGACGAAATCATGACTGTTCCAAAGGTCGTCTCGACCGCAGCGGAGCAGCTGGCATACTGGCAGGGTATTATTAACGAGGACGAAATACACCCGCAGCCTATTGCTCAGGCTGCAATTCGCTGGCTGGCGGCAAACTTACCTCCACCAGCCCAGAAAATCTCCATTGTTCATGGTGATTACAGAACGGGTAATTTCCTGTTCAATGACCAGGCGCAGATTACCGCCATTCTCGACTGGGAAATGTGTCACTTGGGTGATCCGCTGGAAGATCTGGCCTGGTCTTTAGACCCGTTATGGTCAGGGGAAGAGCTGGCCTTAGCCGGGCGGCTAATTCCTCATGGCCAGGCAATCCAAATATGGTGTGAGGCGAGTGGACTGTCTTGTAACGAACAGGCACTTAAATGGTGGCGGATTTTTGTTTCGGTTAAAGCCGTGGCTATCTGGATTTCGTCTTCTGAAAATTTTGAGAACGGAGAAGGCAAGGACGCCATATTAGCAATGGCAGGCTGGGTAATGACTGATCGACAAAACCGTATCCTGCTGGATTATCTTGCGCCGGAGGTATTGTCATGATTCCGCATGCCGATGATGCGCTCAGGATGCTGAGCCAACGCTTAATGACACAGTTGCTGCCTGACCTGAAGAGCCTATACAGTTTGTCGGATGGCGCGCTGATTGGATTGCTGATTAACGCTATTGCCGATGAGACGGCCGAGGGTATCCAGCGCAGGCTGGATGATATCGCTGAGATGAAACGCATTTTTATAGCAGGCGAGGCGTTGCTGTCGAGCAAAGACAAAGAGGTCACTGGTGCTGAACTGTCTTCCTATCGACTGACTGATGTAAACGACCACCATGATGCGCTCACACGTATATTGGTTTTGTTACACGAAGCGTCCGAAAATAAAGGATTCGAGGCGCTTAACCAATCAATCTGGGCTTACCTTCGCAGGCATACACAACGCCATAAGATCACCGCTGTACCCTAGTGAAGTGCCCTGCCGGGCAGCGACCTAGGCCGGTCTTCGTGCTACTTTCGGTTTCGTGCTACTTCTGGTTTTCGTGCTACTTCTGGTTTTCGTGCTACTTCCGGTTTTCGTGCTACTAGGATCGCCCGGGTGGGTGCGGGGTAGCCTTCTACGGTTTTGGTTTTATCCGTGGGGTCCAGATAGTCCGCGAGTGACTGGAATTGCATCCACCTGGTTGCACGTTGTTCTTCTAAACTGGTGACATTGACATCAACTGTTTTGACGTCGATAAACCCCGCCCGCCGCAGCATCAGTTCCAGCATTGACGTCGATGGAATAAACCAGACATTCGCCATCTTTGCATAGCGGTCCTGCGGAATTAGCAGCGTGTTTTGATCACCTTCTACAACCAGAGTTTCCAGTACAAGTTCGCCGCCAGGCTTTGTAAAACTGAGTAGTTCCTTTAGATGATCTATTGGGGATCTTCGGTGATACAGCACGCCGAGTGAGAAAACAGTATCAAACCCACCGAACTGAGGGAGGTGTTCACTTCGCAACGGCAACAGATAGGCACGGTTTGGGTGACTCAGCTTTTGAAGCAGGTTGAACTGGTAATTGAATAAAATGGTAGGGTCGATTCCAAGGGCTAGGTCTGCGCCTGCGCCGAGCATTCGAAATAGGTGGTAGCCATTGCCACACCCAATATCCAAGACCTGTTTTCCCTTAAGAGGTTCGATATTGCTGCTGATCCGTTGCCATTTCCAGTCACTACGCCATTCTGTGTCAATCTGGGTTTTACCGACCTTAAGGGGGCCTTTTCGCCATGGCAGGAACATTGACAGGACTTCCTCAAAGTCCGCGTTCGGATCGCCGACACTAACAGTGTCTGAGTCAAACTGGCTGGCTCTGGTGTTGGATTGAATCGTGGCGAGTGCTGCATCCCATTCCTCAGCGCGGCCGTGAAGTCGGGTCTCGGTCGATAGGGACGCACGCAAGGGGTCGTGAAACGGTGCTAGAAAGGTGTCGACCGTTTCAGTCATGAAACGGTCTATTTCAGCGCGCATTTAGGGTTACTTCTATTCGTTCACTAAGCATGTCGTGAGCGTCATAAGACAACAAGATCGCCTTGGCCAGCCAGTTCTTAGTGACGGCATGTCCTAGACGATAGCAATAGGTAAATGCCACAAAATTGGCGAAGAGCCGCTTGTGCGGTAGGCAAAACATCATCCTGCAGAGTCCTTTATTCATTGCTGGCAAGGTATTCGCATATTACTTGATGCCAAGGAAGGTGGAGAAGTTAAGGCAACGCATACATTGCTCGACGACTGAAAAACCTGCATCCCGCATTCTCTGCCTGTGTTGCTCTTCGGTATTAGGAATCAGCACGTTTTCCAGCGCGGCCCGCTTTTGTGATATTTCGAGATCGCTATAGCCATGTTGTTTTTTAAAGTCATGATGAAGTTCCGTCATCAGCGTCTGCTCGGAAGCGTCTTCAAATTTCACTTTTTCGGCCAATAGCAGAATACCGCCGTCGTTAAGACCTTCGCAAACTCGTGCAAGAATCTTTCTTCGTTCCTCGTCCGGCACGAACTGAAGCGTGAAGTTAAGAATAACGATCGACGCGTTGTCGATTTTTGTTTCCCGCAGATCTTCGAGCAAAATCTCATAGGTGGCAGCGGAATGATCCCGGCTAAGATTGGCTGTGCATCTTGATACCATGGCTTCTGAGTTATCGACCCCGATCACATGGCAATCATCCGGAAGGTGTCGCCTGAGTTGCAAGGTCGATGCACCCAGTGAGCAACCGAGATCATAGGCTTGGGTACCCGGCTGACCATACTTTTCGGCCAGCACCCCAATTAGTTGCAATACAAGCCCGTATCCGGGAACACTGCGTTCGATCATGTCCTGAAAAACGTCCGCCACCGACTGGTCGAACCGGAAAGCTTCGATCGAAGGCATGGGCTTGGAGTAAACCTCGTCCTTTGGATGTGCCATTGTTCAGACGTGCCTGCGGAGGGCCGCAAAGATTATCATAAACGGCGATAGACTTGCGCCAATGCTGGTGATGGATTTAGACGAATTAAACTGGTTTCGCTAACCTGTGGTGTTAGAAAATTAAACCGAAGCGGGAATCCTCGGCTTCTACGAATCGATAGTGCTGGGGTCCTGATGTCTCGTGCACCCGGCAAGGGCCTTTTTAGCGATTAATCGACCTACTAGTCTGTCCACCAGTCGGTCGGGTATGGTTTTTCTGATTCGCGTTTTATAGGCGTGTCGGTTAGCCTGCGACGATGAAAAGAAAATTAAAAATTCTGCACACCTCGGATATCCACCTTGATAACAATATAGGCCTTGGTGCGGATGCCAGTCCGGGTCAAAAGGGTTTTACAGCGGTTATTGATGAAGCCATCAAGCATGATGTCGACATTTTTTTGTTGGCTGGCGACTTGTTTGACCACAACAGGGTCAAGCAGCCCTGTCTGGACTTTACCACCGAGCAACTCGCCCGACTTAAATGTCCGGTAGTGATGATCACCGGTAACCACGACTGCATGGCAGACTATTCGGTGTATCACCGTTATGATCCGCGAGATGCCGGCTCACATGTTACTTTCCTTCAGGAAGAGTCAGGGTCGGTATGCAGGCTCGAAGACTATGGCGTCACGATCTGGGGACGGGGAATT
>Ga0114994_10003945_pt1 | contig 10803 bp, 11 predicted proteins | sample ArcticOcean_MG_C_9_FD_87043 | JGI IMG/M metagenome (GOLD analysis project Ga0114994, IMG submission 87043) | Marine microbial communities from western Arctic Ocean - ArcticOcean_MG_CB2_152 | ecosystem: Environmental > Aquatic > Marine > Oceanic | place: Arctic Ocean: Canada Basin | collected... | reverse complement strand
TCCTAAATCGTTACCTAAAAATCCCGCATGATCATGACTGATTGGCGTCAAGGCTGTTACTGCTGGCCGGGTAACAACGTTGGTTGCATCTAGTCGTCCCCCCAAGCCAGTTTCTAATAATGTGAGATCGGCAGGGCTTCTTGAAAAGGCTAATAATGCAATTGCAGTAGTAATTTCAAAAAAAGTAATAGGGGCATTACCATTTAAAGCTTCAACTTCATCAATTAGACCCAACATATTGAGATCACTAATAATTTTTCCCTTAATCCTAATACGTTCATTAAAATGCACTAGGTGGGGGGACGTGTAAGCATGGACTTTAAGGCCGGCAGCTTCTGCAATAGCGCGCATAAAAGCTAGTGATGAGCCTTTGCCGTTAGTTCCCGCAATATGAATGACGGGTGGCAGGTTTTCTTCAGGATTACCAAGCGCGCTCAGAAGGCGTTTTATACGATCTAAGGAAAGATCTATAATTTTTGGATGATGTTGGCCTAAGCGGTGGACAAGGTCCATATCTCTCATGTTTTTCTCAGCTAAGTTAAACCGCCGGCAATCTTACGAACTAGTTTTAGGACTGCTTCAGCACAACCATTTTTTGCTGTGCCATCTTCGTTTAAGTTCTCACTAACCATACTCACAAAAGCCGAACCAACAACAACGGCATCGGCATACTTGGCGATCTCATGTGCTTGTTCAGCTGTTTTAATACCAAAACCAACAGCAATTGGTAAATTTGAGTGTTGCCTCAACCGTTCCAGGGCTTTTTCAATATCGCTAGTTGATGCAGAGGTTGTACCGGTAATACCAATAACAGACGCATAATAGATAAAGCCGCTGGCATGTTCTAAAACAGTCGGCAACCGCTGATCATCAGTAGTGGGCGCAGTCAGGTAGATAAAACTGAGCCCCGCATTTTTAACAGGTTCGCACATTTCAGGTTCTTCAGGGGGCAGATCAACAATAATAAAACCATCAACACCTGATTCTGCTGCATCCTCTACAAAAGTATCAACACCATAAATATAAATAGGATTAAAATAACCCATAAGAATGATTGGTGTATCACTATCTGATTTACGAAACTCGCGGACCATGTCCAACGTTCTAAGCATAGACGCGCCATTATTAAGGGCTCGCAAGCTTGACGCTTGGATTGCCGGGCCATCTGCCATCGGATCCGAAAATGGCATCCCAAGCTCAATAAAATCAGCTCCAGCCTGTGGCAGTTGTTTTAAAATTTCAAGCGAAGTCTCGAGATTAGGGTCGCCGGCGGTAATAAAAGTAACAAGGCCGGCACGACCAGCAGATTTTAAGTTTGCAAAACGTGTGGCAATACGCTCGCTTCCATTCAACCCGGCCATTACTTTTTGCTTTCTAAATAAGTTAAGACCGAATCCATATCTTTATCACCGCGCCCACACAAATTGAGAATCATCAAATGCTCTTTTGGAAGGCTACTAGCAATTTTACTCGCATGAGCAAAAGCAAAAGAAGGTTCCAGAGCTGGAATAATACCTTCAAGGCGCGTGCAGGTCTGGAACGCTTCAATTGCTTCCTTGTCGGTAACTGAAACGTATTCGACGCGCCCAATGTCGTGTAGCCAAGCGTGCTCTGGCCCGATACCAGGATAATCAAGCCCAGCAGAAATAGTGTGGGCATCTGTGATTTGCCCGTCTTTATTTTGTAACAGGAATGTACGATTGCCATGAAGGACACCCGGCGTGCCAGCTGTCAAAGAGGCTGCATGTTTTCCTGTTTTAATACCATCGCCAGCAGCTTCGACAGCAATGATGCGCACATCATCGTCTAAAAATGGGTAAAACAAACCCATGGCGTTTGAACCGCCGCCAATGCATGCAATTAAGCTGTCAGGTAGCCGACCCTCATGCTCAATAATTTGAGCCCGAGCTTCTTCGCCGATGACCGATTGGAAATCCCGCACCATGGCAGGGTAAGGATGTGGTCCTGCAACAGTGCCTATTAAATAATAAGTTGTCTCAACATTGGCAACCCAGTCTCTCAGAGCATCGTTCATGGCATCCTTAAGAGTGCCCGTACCAGATGTGACAGGGATGATTTCAGCACCGAGCAAATTCATACGCGAGACATTTTGCGATTGGCGCTCAATATCAGTTGTTCCCATGTAAATTGTGCAGGGGATATCAAACAAGGCGCAAACCGTTGCCGTAGCAACGCCGTGCATGCCTGCACCCGTCTCGGCTATTATTCTCTTCTTTCCCATTTTACGGGCAAGTAATATTTGGCCCATACAATTATTTATTTTATGAGCCCCCGTATGATTGAGGTCTTCTCGTTTAAAATAAATTTTTGCGCCGCCAAGTTTGTTGGTCAGGCGTTCGGCAAAATAAAGCGGGGAGGGGCGGCCAACAAAACCCTTAAGGTATCTAGCAAGTTCGGCCTGAAACGCCTCATCATCCTTAGCTTCGTTATAAGCATGCTCAACCTCTAAAATAAGTGGCATTAAAGTTTCGGCGACATAACGTCCCCCAAACAAACCAAAATGGCCGTCTTCGTCGGGCCCGTCTTTATATGTATTGAGTTGTTTCATAATGCTGATAGTTCTAACTGATTAATGCGGAAAAGCAATTGACTACTAGAAATTAAGTAAACAGAGCTCTCTATTTAGAGGGCCTTCGCCTTATCCAAAAAATCTTTTATAAGAGAGAGGCTTTTTATACCGGAGGCACTTTCTACTCCGGAAGAAACATCAACGGATTTCGCTCCGCTAATAGCAATCGCTTGGGCGAGGTTTTTTGTCTCAAGGCCCCCAGCCAACATCCACGGAAGGGGTATATCAATATCACGTAATAATTCCCAATCGAAAGCAAAGGCATTGCCGCCGGGCAGCGCGTTCTTCGAATCAGCCGGTGCTTTAGCATCAAACAAAAAGCAGTCGGCAACATCAAAATAATCGCCAATACCTTTTAAATCTTCCGGGCCAGCAAGCTTGATCGCTTTCATTACCGGAAGGCCTGTGAACTGTTTAACCTCTTTAACCCGCTGAGCGTTTTCATCACCGTGAAGTTGAATGAGGTCAAGCGAAGACAAACCCAAAATGGCCTCAATCTCCGCATTCGTTGGGTCAACAAAAAGCCCAACCCGACTAACATGTTTTGGTAGGCGCCTAATTAGTGTGGCAGCATTTTCAGAAGTCAGGTTTCTAGGTGAGGGAGGATAAAAAACAAATCCGATATATTCCACGCCATTTGACACAGCTACATCAATGCTTTCAATCCGATCAATTCCACATATTTTGACGCCGATACTCATATTAACCAACAGCTTCAGCTATTTCGGTAGCAATCTTTCTTGCCGCCTCTGCCGGGTCGTCAGCGCCATAGATTGGACGTCCAATAACGAGATAATCGGCGCCACGTTTAATGGCCTCGCCTGGTGTTACAACCCGCTTTTGATCGTTAGCTGCAGCCCAAGAGGGCCGAATGCCAGGCGTTAAGAGTTTAAACTCCTTACCACAAATCTCCCTAAGAACTTCAATCTCAGCAGCTGAGCAGACAACACCGCCTAGGCCACAGTCCTGGCAGAGCGTCGCCAACCGCTTTACCTGATCGAGGGTCTTATCGCTAACACCAATATCTGTTAAGTCTTGATCATCCATGGAGGTCAAAACCGTAACCCCGAGGATGAGAGGCTGCGGAATTCCAATTCTAGCGGCTTCTTCGCCTGCCGCATCGCAGGCAGATTCGAGCATAGCACGGCCACCTTGTGCATGAACATTTAAAATGCTTGGTTTTAGCCGAACAACAGAGCGAACAGCCCCAGCCACAGTGTTGGGGATATCGTGGAACTTCAAATCAGCGAAGAGCGGCATACCTAGCTCACTCACCCGTGCAACCCCCTCTGGTCCAAGAGCCGTAAAAAATTCTTTCCCTATTTTAACTCCGCCGACCAAGCCTTTAAGGGATTTAGAAATCTTTAGAGCTTCATCTATATCTGATGTATCGAGGGGAATAAAAATATGTTCGGAGGCGGAAAGAGCCGGGATAAAGGTAGACTGCATCGTTAATTTTTTCTCTTACATTCTAATACTTAAACAAGTGGTCGGTGAAATTAACCAGCTAAGAAGTTTTATAATTTTTAAGTTATGTGTTTCCGCTTTCGATCTAACTCGTCAATCTTGCTTTGTAAAACAGATAAATCTTTTGATAAGCTTGAAGCTCGTCGATTGGCCTGGCGAGCTTTCTTTCTCGTGCCACCAGCAGAAAACCATGCGATAGTGCCACCAAAAATAAAACCTAAGAATCCCGCTATGAGTACTGAAAAATAAATCGGCGCTTCTTGTGAAAATGGCAGTGGCCAAAAGTCAAGCGTCACCAAAACACGGTTGGATATCGAAAAGAAAACAACAACAATGCCAACTATAAGCATGGCAAGCCAGGAGAAAAAACGCTTCAAAATGGGTTGCTCCATAAAGGTGGCACACACGAACATAACCAAACAATAAAAGGTTTAGGTATTGTTCAATTTGTCTCGTAATAGTTTACCCGTTTTAAAATAAAGCACACTTTTAGCAGCGACATTTACAGCCGCCCCTGTTCGGGGGTTTCTGCCTATTCGGGCTCGGCGGTTTTTAAGTGAAAAAGCACCGAAGCCACGTAACTCAACCCGATCGCCGCGTGACAAGGCAGCAGAGATTTCATCAAAAATTGTTGTGACGATTCTCTCGGCGTCGCGTTGATATAAATGCGGATTCTCTTCCGCAAGATACGTGATTAGTTCAGATTTTGTCATTATCGTCCTAGCCTCTTCGAGTTAATACAGTCCCGGTAATATTAAAACTCAATGGGTCGTTTGAGAGATGCCGCCAATAAGTTAAAAACTAAAGATTAGGGTGCCAAAGCGAGATCATGCCGTCAAGTCTAAGTCGCTTTGAAAGAAATGTTTTTCCCAATACGTTATCAAGGGTTTTGCTAATAAAACTAGTGTCCCGGGGAATGTAAACGTCTTTTAAGGGCAACAATACGTTAATATTTTTATCTTTTGAAAGCCAGTCCAACGCCTCTTTTTCACCACCAATAGCATCAATCAGACCATGTTTAAGAGCTTGGCGACCAGTATAAACCCTACCATCAGCAAGGTTAGTAACCCTCTCTTTGGTCAGTTGTCGGCGCTCAACGACCATATCAACAAACATATCAAACATATCAGAAACAACCGCCTGAGCCGCCAAACGCGCCTTTTTGCTCATTGGTTCTAGGGGATTGGGTTGTGCTTTAAGAGGGGCACTTTTAATTGATTCAGGTTTGATGCCAATTTTTCCAAGGAGCTCGGTAAAGTCCATTGTTTGCATAATAACACCTATTGAGCCCGTCACGCTAGATCGCCGTGCGATTATATGGTCCGCAGCAATAGCAGTCATATAACCGGCCGAGGTTGCAAGATCGCTCATCACTGCAACCACAGGCTTTTTCTCAGAGACTCTTCGAAGGTGTACATAAAGAGATTCACCACCTACAACTGTTCCGCCAGGACTATTAATATGGACAATCAAAGCTTTAACAGATTTGTCTTGGGAAACTCTCAATAGAGCCTTAGATCGTTCTGGATCAGCAACAATAATATTTGAGACTTTTAAGACAGCTATATGATCTCTACCACTAAAACCATCAAACTTACCTGCCACAAACATTACAAGACCCGCTAGAGCAAAAATAGCTAAGACTCGCCAAAGATTTAGGCTCCGCTTAAGCCTCCGGCGCTCAAGGAAGGCATCAAAATCCATATTAATTCAAATCTTTTTAGCTATGTAAAAATATACCTAGGCAGATGTGGCACCTACCAAGGTATATAATTCATTTAAATTCTAGCAAAAATTTAGCCAGCAGCGAAAGCTATTACTCATCACCACCTTGTTTTGCTGCTACTTTTTTCTTAGGTGCAACTTCCTCTTTGGCCGTAGCCGCTTTTTTCTTAGCTGCTACTTTTTTCTTAGGTGCAACTTCCTCTTTGGCCGTAGCCGCTTTTTTCTTAGCCGGGGCTTTTGTCTTAACGGGGGGGGTCTTTTCTGAATCAGAACCAGCTAATTCTTCAGGCTCGTCCCCGAGGCTACTACTGCGTTCTTTTAGAGCCGCTCCAAGGATGTCTCCAAGAGACGCCCCAGAATTGGATGAACCAAACTCAGCCATTGCGATTTTTTCGTCATGAACTTCCCGAGCCTTGATAGACAGGTTAACTTTGCGTGAGGTCTTATCAACGGTTGTAACAAGCGCATCTACGACCTCACCGGCGGCAAAACGATCAGGGCGTTGTTCCGAACGATCACGCGATAGATCACCCCGGCGGATAAAGCCTGGTACTTCTCCACTGACCACTACTTCAATGCCGTTTTCGAGGATGGTTACGATTTTACAAGTAACAATATCCCCTTTTTTAATTTTATCAATACCACCAGCAACCGGATCAACGGACAGTTGTTTAACACCAAGGCTGATACGTTCTTTTTCAATATCAATATCAAGAATTTTTACTTTGATCATGTGACCTTTGGTATAATCAGCGATGGCTTCTTCACCGGATTTAGCCCAGTCGAGGTCCGACATATGAACCATGCCATCGATCTCTTCAGTTAAACCAACAAACAATCCAAATTCCGTGATATTTTTGATTTCGCCCTCAAGCTCATTATCAACTTTGTGTTTTTCAGTAAAGTCTATCCATGGGTTCGCTGTGCATTGTTTAATACCAAGGCTGATTCGGCGCTTAGCGGGATCAACCTCCAAAACCATAATTTCAACTTCTTGGCTGGTAGAAACTATTTTGCCTGGGTGGGTATTCTTTTTGGTCCAGCTCATTTCGGAGACGTGAACCAAGCCTTCAATACCCGCTTCCAATTCGACGAAAGCTCCATAATCAGTGATATTGGTTACGCGGCCGTTCAGTCTGGTATTAATGGGATATTTGGCTTCAGCGCCGTCCCAAGGGTCAGATTCAAGTTGCTTCATCCCAAGTGAGATCCGCTGAGTTTCTGAATTAAAACGAATAACTTGAACTTTAACCGTTTGGCCAATTTGTAAAACCTCTGACGGATGGTTAATACGCTTCCAGGCAATATCGGTAACATGCAACAAACCGTCAACACCACCAAGATCAACGAATGCGCCGTAATCAGTTATGTTTTTAATAATCCCTTCAAGAGCCTGGCCTTCGGTCAAGTTTGATATTAGCTCCATTTTTTCTTCATTTCGGGCTTCTTCGAGAACCGCGCGGCGTGAAACAACGATGTTGCCGCGACTGCGATCCATTTTAAGAATTTGGAACGGTTGTGGGCTACCCATTAATGGGTTTGCATCGCGGATTGGGCGGATATCGACTTGGCTTCCAGGCAAAAAAGCAACAGCGCCAGATAAATCAACAGTGAAGCCACCTTTAACACGCCCAAAGATGATACCCGTGACCCGTTCTTCCGCTTCGAAAGCCTTTTCGAGGACAGTCCAAGATTCTTCTCGGCGTGCTTTATCACGGCTGAGCATAACGGTGCCGTCACGGCCCTCATATCGTTCGACAAACACGTCGATTTTATCGCCCGCTTTAATCGTAACCTCACCACCTGGCTCCATAAATTCTTTTATTGTAACCGCACCCTCAGATTTAAGCCCCACGTCAATAACAACAACGTCATTTTCGATGACGAGGATGGTGCCAGTGATAACACGCCCTTGGAGACGGGCTTCATCTTTGAATGAATCGGCTAAAAGCTCGGCAAAATTTTCATTTGTTAAAGGAGGGTGTTCTTCTTGGGTCGTTACTAAATCAGCCATTGTTAATATTCCTTATCGTTTATTTCGTTTTCAGGCCGGCTGGTTGGTTCCAACGGTCTTGAGCACAACAAATCCATAATCTCAAACTGAGAGTTTTATGGGATTAAAATTTACAAAACCAAAAAATTAGAAAACCTATATGATAATCTCACTGCTATGGTTTCGTGGTAGTTTTAACGTTGGGAACATATAAAATTTAGCGCCACATTAAATACTGCATCCGGGTCCAGATCACTGGTGTCAAGCACCAGAGCATCCTTAGCCGGCTTTAGGGGCGCCACCGATCTCAAGCGATCTCGCTCGTCACGGTCCATAATATCCCGTAGAATGGCGCTACGTATAACTTCCTCGCTCCCGTCTTGCAACTCTTTAAACCGCCTTTCTGCTCGGACCTCGGGGGAGGCTGTAATGAATAATTTGTAAGAAGCATTTGGGCAAACAATAGTACCAATGTCACGGCCATCCAAAACGGCACCGGTTTTGCCACCAGGGGGGGTGGTGGCGAAGTCCCGCTGAAAGGACAAGAGAATAGCTCGGACCGCTGGAATCGCCGCTACTTTAGAAGCTGCGTTACCCACAGCCTCATTCCGAAGACCCACTTGGTCCAAATCCACGAAAGATAAAGATTGTGCTGCTTTAAAAGCAATTTCTGGATCTGCCGGATCCCCAAGCTCCTGCGCCTTCATCCCAACCGCTCGATAGATAAGCCCTGTATCCAACCGCGCCAGGTTAAAATGATCCGCTAATTTATGTGTGAGAGTACCTTTACCTGCTGCGGCGGGTCCATCAACGGCAATTAGCATTATTTGACGCGCTCCATATGGGCACCCAATTTATTCATTAGATCAATAAAGCCCGGAAAACTGGTTTCAATTGGGCCCCCATCATCAACAGTAATAGGAAACTCACTGACCAACCCTAAAATCAGATAAGACATCGCAATGCGGTGATCCAGGCGGCTAGCGATGGTAACGCCGCCTTTAGGAAAACTGTTTGTTCCATGAATAGTTAGGGAGTCTTCCGTTGTTTGGGTTTTTATACCGCAGTCTGTTAAACCTTCGGCCATAGCATCCAAGCGATCAGATTCTTTAACCCGTAACTCGCCAACTCCCTCAAAAACACTGGTCCCGTCAGCAACGGCAGCAGCAACGCTGAGGATAGGATACTCATCAATCATACTGGGAGCCCGAGCCGCAGGGATTGTGATCCCGTTAAGCTGGCTATAACGCACATGGATATCTGCAACCGCTTCACCTGGATTGCCTCGCTCGTTGACAATATCAAGGTCCGCGCCCATTTCTTTGAGGCTCTCCAAAAGGCCTGCGCGCAAAGGGTTAATGCCAACATTTTCAATTACAATATTGGCGCCGGGGGTTATGAGTGCGCCAACAATCGGAAAGGCCGCCGAGGAGATATCACCCGGCACATAAACATCGCGCCCAGTCATTTCTGGCTGGCCTAATAAGGTAATTTTACGAGAGCCATTAACGTTTTCATGCGTGCTGAGCTCGGCGCCAAATTGGACTAACATTTTCTCCGTATGATCACGGCTAGGGTAGGGCTCATTCACAATGGTGGTGCCTCGAGCATTGAGCCCGGCCAGTAAAATAGCTGACTTAACTTGAGCTGATGCGACTTTAAGGGTTTCATCTCCAGGGAGGGTGCAGCCGGATCCAACAATAGTGATGGGCAACTTGCCGTTGGTTCTCGACGTAAATACTGCTCCGATATGACGCAAAGGCTCCATCACGCGCTCCATCGGGCGCGAACTAAGCGAGGTATCGCCGATTATGGTGGACGTGATATCATGGCTTGCCAATATACCCATCAACAATCTAGCTGCCGTGCCAGAATTGCCAAGATCGAGAACATTAGCCGGCTCGACAATGGCTCCAATTCCGCGGCCAAAAATGTGCCATTTATTACCTCTTTGTTCTATTTCAGCGCCAAGTTGCTGCATAGCCGTCGCAGTCGTCAAAACGTCCTCGCCTTCGAGTAAGCCACGTATAGAGGTCTCCCCTACAGCCAGAGCCCCAATTATCAAGGCCCGGTGAGAGATTGATTTATCTCCAGGAACGCTGAAGGTTCCAGTGAGCGCTTTTGGCGTATTTGATCTAATTGACGTCACAGAATATCTCCGATATTAAATAGTTATCTAGCACTTATGATTTAAAATTGGTAGTCCCCTTCACTAATTTCTATTCTTTAAAGACTTGAGCCTACTAATCGAACTGACTTGGTTAATTACATTTGCTGACAATTTTGCAGATTAGATTGACAGTGACCGCTGAACATGGCAAATGGCGCTTTCTGAATTTTGATGCCCAATAAACTTAATGGGTTTACTAAGAGGAGATGTAATGTGGTTGCCAAAGATTTAGGAAAAAAGCTCTCCTGCCAGAGCTGTGACGCTAAGTTCTACGACCTAATGAGGACAAAACCTGTGTGCCCAAAGTGTGACACAGCATATGTACCAGCAAAACCACGTGGACGCAGGGCTGCCGCAAGCCTGGTACCACCAGTCAAGAATGAACCACCAAAATTAATTGATGATACGGAGGAAAATGATGATTTAGAGACAGACGAAGATGAGGATGAAGACAGCTCCTTGATGGAAGACACCTCAGATATTGGTAACGATGAAGAAGATGTAGCAGAAGTGGTCGTCAATATTAGTTCTTCAGTTGACGACAAAGAAACCTAGTATAAAGTCATAAAAAAGTGGCCATAACCGCTGAGTTTTATTTTGGATTTATCCCTTGGTAAACCAAACCAGCCACTTATATTTTAAGCGTTGTTAATCAACCTATAGTCAAAAACACCATAAAATGTGGGGCCGTAGCTCAGTTGGGAGAGCGCTACAATGGCATTGTAGAGGTCATCGGTTCGGCCTAGCGGCTGTATTTTATTAAAATCTTATCAAACTCAATGGCTTACTATCTAGCCTATATATCGTACATATATAAAAAATCCCATGTGGACACAACTGTGCCACAATGAGGATTTT
>Ga0114994_10003942_pt1 | contig 10807 bp, 9 predicted proteins | sample ArcticOcean_MG_C_9_FD_87043 | JGI IMG/M metagenome (GOLD analysis project Ga0114994, IMG submission 87043) | Marine microbial communities from western Arctic Ocean - ArcticOcean_MG_CB2_152 | ecosystem: Environmental > Aquatic > Marine > Oceanic | place: Arctic Ocean: Canada Basin | collected... | reverse complement strand
TTTTTGGTGTAAAATCTTTAACATTTTTTTCTCTTTTTTTTTTTTCAAATTTCCCCTGGGAAAAGCCTTACCCTCCCCCCCCCCCCCCCCACACACACACAGCTCAGGCAAAATCTTCGCCAAGCTTGCTCGTATTATCACCATCGCCGGCGAAGTAAATGTGGACGCGACGCCGGCAGTGGACAAGTTGAGGAGGGGAATGGATAGCTACTTGGATGCTGAGAGCCCGACTCCGTTTTTGTGGGATGAGCTGTGGGGGGGCATCGTTCATTGTGGGTGTAATTTTGAAGAAGATGTCTGCACGAATGAGTATCCCAACTGCCCAGGTCTCGAGGACCCTGGAAGCAACTTCGGCTTCTCCTTTTTCAACGACCAGCATTTCCATCTGGGCTATTTCATCCACGCGGCGGCAGTTCTCACCCGAAACGATCCCGTTTGGGGACGGGAAAATTTCGACAAGATTTTGGTCCTCATCAGAAACATCGCAAATGTGAGCGGGGACGACGAGTACTTTCCAAAGTACCGACACAAGGATGTTTATTTGGGTAGCTCTTGGGCGAGCGGGATAGCACTGTTAGGGGAAGGGCCCTACCCGAACGGTCGCAACCAGGAATCCAGCAGCGAGGCAATCGCAGCCTACGAAGGCATTGCCCTTTACGGGGAAGCATCTTACCACTTGTTCGGAGCTGGTAAGGGAAGCAGCACCGCCGACAACGATAAAGCTGAGACAAGCAGAGCCGTACGCGATACAGGCCGTTTCTTGATGACTACCGAAGTTCGCTCCGCGATTCAGGTGAGCGAGCCTTGTGACAGAAAAGTTGCAGAAAAGGCGAAATTTTTGAAAACTAATTTATCGCAACCTCGCTTCGCACGGCGCAGTACTGGCACGTTGGAGACTCAGACAGCCAAATTTACCCCAAAAATTACGAGAAGCCGGTTATTGGGATGCTGTGGAGTACGATGGCTCAGTACCAGACGTGGTTTGGATCTTCCGCATATCAGGTGGTCGGCATCCAGCTTTTACCCGTCACTCCTATCTCCGAAATTCGCGACGGCAACATCGAGTGGGTCAGGAACAGCGTTATTGAGGAATTCCACAGCTCGTGCGTGAATGATGCGCAGTGCGAAATCCAAGGCTGGAGTATTCTTTACTATTATCTGCTGGCAGCGAGCGGAGGGAGAGAAGGCCGAGACGCTGCCGTCACGGCTATAAAGGAGTTGGACGCTGCTGCCTTTGAGAGCTCTGGAGGAAACGGGCACAGCAAGAGCAACTCAATTTGGTGGGCGGCTACTCGACCATTTTAGGAGGTGTCAAATTTTGAAATTTTTATTTTTTTTCATGGCGGAAAATTTCCTAAATTTAGTTCTGCGCAAACTCCCCACTTCTTTTATTTAGGCAAAATAATCCAAACTTCCCTTCTTCTTTGCGGCCACGACGCTAATTGCCTCGATAAAGTCCTCGTGCTCTATTATCGTTGCCTCCCTCCTCAACGCCAACATGCCCGCCTCAACGCAAACCGCCTTCATCTGCGCTCCGTTGAAATCGTCGCAGCTCCTGGCACACTCCTCGAACTCAACCTCCGGCGAGACGTTCATCTTTCTGCTATGAATTTTCAAAATGTGGGTTCTGGCGGCCTCGGTTGGGTGCGGCAGCTCGATCTTCCTGTCCAACCGTCCAGATCGCAGCAGGGCCGGGTCCAAAACGTCGGGTCTGTTCGTGGCGGCAATCACCTTGATCATCTCGTTGCTGCTGAAGCCGTCGAGCTGGGATAGCAGCTCGAGCATGGTGCGCTGCACCTCACGGTCACCGCTCTGGTCCCCTCCAAATCGCTTCGTTCCGATGGCATCAAGCTCATCGATGAAGATGATGGCCCCCTTCCTGTTTCCCTCCTTGATCTTCTCCCTCGCAAGATCGAATGCGTCCCTCACCAACTTTGCTCCGTCCCCAATGAACATTTGCACCAGTTGAGGACCCGCGAGCTGCGACGAGCGAAGAAGGTGCGAAGGGGTTAGTTAGTGGCTCGTATTGCTCGTCTGTGCTCGTCTGCACACGTACACTAGTTGTGACTAGCTCGCTTCGCTCGCTCACCTTCAGAAAGATCGCGTCACTCTGGTTGGCGCAAGCCCTCGCCAGCAGAGTCTTTCCAGTCCCAGGAGGACCGTGCAGCAAAACTCCCTTCGGAGGCTTGATTCCGATGGAAGTGAACATTTCCATGTGGGTCATTGGAAGCACGATGGCTTCGATGAGCTCCTGGATCTGCTTGTCGCAGCCTCCAATGTCGGAGTAGTCCTCACTAGGCTTTTCGTCAACCTCCATAGCCTTGACGCGGGAATCAAACTCGCTGGGCAGCTTCTCCAAGATGAGATAGCTGTCCTTGTTAACTCCAATCAGGTCAGAAGGCTTCAGCTCGTCGCAGTCGACTAGCCCAGGGACGGGGAGAAAAATAGTTTGCCTTGTGCTTGTGCGGATGACGGCAGATCGAGTCTTCCTCAACGCATCGGCGTCCTGGTTTCCACCATCCTCATCAACATCCTCCAAACCATCCTCCGCATCATGGGGCAAAATCTCAACCACATTTCCAACCAAGTAGGGGAGTACCTTGTTGAGCTTGACCTGACATTTTGGGGGGGGTGGTTATAGGTCAGGTTAGGTTAGGTTAGGTTAGATTAGGTCATAAAAGATGGGCAAAGTTCACTTCACTCACCTTCTCCTCATTCTCCTTGATCAAATTTTTTGAATCCTCCGTTTTGTGCTTTTCGACCTGCACGTCAGACCTCATAATTCTTATTTCATTATCCAGGGCACGGATGCGGTTGCGGAGATCTTCATTTGAGAGAGTAGCGGTCTCGTCATCAACGGGATCTGAGCAAGAGCGAGCTCTTTTGGGTTAGTTTGTGATAATTGATTAATTGTGTAATGTAATGGTTGTGGTTCCAACTCAAACTCCAAGTACAAGCCCAAGGCCCAAACTCTTCGCACGGCTCACCCCCAGCATCTCCCCAGATATCATCGCCCATCAAATCATCCGCTGGTGGCTCTGCTAGTTCTGAAGGAATTGGGGTTGTAGGGGGGGGAGTCGTTGGTGCCTCATCGTTCGCCATCAGGGTGGGAGTTGGGGTTGGGGGTTGGGGTGGGAGGTATTCGATGGATGATTGGACGGTTTTTGCGGTTTTGTCTCTAACAAAAACAAATTTAAAAAGAGGAGCTCCGATGTGGATGTGATGATTTAAAGAGTTTAAGTTCAGGTTTCATAAATGTTCCAACCCACCGCTACTATCCTTCTCCTGACATTGTTAGCTAGCGTGGATGGTTTTGCAACAACTTCAACAACATTGCACCTTCGGGCAAAAACGGTTCTGATGGCCCAAAGCAAGCCGCCAACTTTTGCGCTTCGCGGAGGTTCAGCCGACTCCCCTCGATCCGAGCGCACCTACATCATGATAAAACCCGATGGAGTTCAGCGTGGGCTAGTTGGGAACATAATCACGAGATTTGAGACCAAGGGGTATAAAATGACTGCCATGAAGACGAGAATGGCTACTTCAGACCTTCTCCAGACTCACTACGCGGATCTTACTTCAAAGCCCTTCTTCCCGAAGCTCGAGAAGTACATGCTGAGTGGTCCCGTGGTTTGCATGGTTTGGGAAGGCACGGGTGCAGTCAAGACAGGGCGAAAAATGCTCGGCTCGACCAATCCTCTGGAAAGCGAACCTGGAACGATTAGGGGTGACTACTGCTTGGAGGTCGGGAGGAACATCTGTCATGGAAGTGACAGTGTCGAGAACGCCGAGAAGGAAATTAAGATCTGGTTTGAAGAGGGCGTGTTGAGCTGGGCGAGTTGTCAGGAGGACTGGGTCTTCGAATAAAAATAAGAGAAGATAAGAGATAGCAAAGATGTTTAGGCAGGTCGCCCCCCTCCTCTTCATTCTGTTTTTTAACAATTTATGCTATTATCGAAAACTCACAATAAAGTGATAAAACTTTGGATAAATTGGATAAAAAAAATAATTTCGGATAAAAATTATGCTAGCATACACCTTCCTAAGAAGCCTAAATAAGTTAATCAAATGAACACGTCCAAGTGGGCAAAGGCATTTGCCATTGACTACAAGGGCACCCTGTGCTCTGACGACTTTGAGGTTGACAATGACATTTTTATTAGGGACTGCCCATTTCCAACTCTGAACAAGGGCTGGCGAAATCAAGCTGATTATGAGGAGGGCGACTGCTCTGTGCAGTATAAAGACTTATACGGATCTTCGTACACGACGAAGTGCATGTTTTACTCCCTGATTGCGTTCATTCCATTTTGCTTTTCTTTGCATTACCTCAACATTGTTCACAAGAACCGCATTGCGAAAGGTGAGCCCACATCCACATCCACATCCACATCCTCACTACTAACATTTCGACTAGGTTCCAAATCCATCAACCTCATGGAGAAGCTTTTCGGTTTGAACGCTTTGTTCACAGTTGTGTTAACCATCAGTGGCATTGACATTGACAGTGTTTCCGGCATTATTGGCATCATCCCTCACGCAGCTCTCGTCGGCATCGGTATTGCTTGTGTGTGCACTGTCCTCTGCCTGCTCGTTGGTACGTGGGTCACCATTTTGTCCAGTAAGGGCAAGGTCCAGACGCAACCTGACTGGCTGAAGAAAGCGACCAAAAGTGTCTTTCTTCGTCTTCTATATAGGCGAAGCAGTGTTTGGCTGTGTTGAGTATATTCCTGGACTTCTACCTGCCCCTGCCCAAATCAACAGTTACGGTTCGTTCAGCGGCACCTGCAATGCAGTGAAGGTGAGTCAGCAGCAGCGAGCCTGTTCGTGTGGCTCGCCTAACACATCACAAACACAAACACACATTAACACTGACACACTACACTACGCAGAACGGGCTCATGGGCGTTATGCTCTTGTTCTGGATGGGGGTCGGACTGAAGTTTGGCCTCGGCGTCACTTCTAAACTGGAATCTGGATCTGCAGGGCCCTCCAAGGAAGCGAAGAAGATCGCGTTCATGTGCAAAACAATGTCGGTGGCGATTTTCGTTGGGGCAAGTTACAAATTCATTTTTATTCCTTTCCGGATGGGGAAGGTGGTTGTCATGGATTACCCCTGCAGCGAGGACGCGGGATTTGTGTCTATTGTCGGCCTATTATTGACCTTCATCAGTTATTTGGTAGTGCTTGCCAACAAGCCGGGAAGTCCGAAAGCCAAAGTGAACCCGCAAAAGTCGGTAAGTGGAACGACCACGGTTTCGACGAGTTCGTCTGACCCATAAGAAGGTCTCATACATTGTACACTCTGAACAAGTAAAAAAAAGGGAGGATTGGAGAAAAAACGGGGATGTTAATAAATCGCAGACTTGACTTTGGCTAGCGACATAAACTTCGACCAAGTCAAGATTTGTCACTTAATTTTTTTTCTTTACTTTTATTAATTAACGTGTCCTCAACTTCCGGCTGATCTGGTAGAATATAACCCCAAAGACGATTGCTGCCCCCCCCCCCGCCTTCCAAGACAACGAGTGCCCAAATACCATGTGAGATATGCAAATGCTGAAGAGCTGACGAGTTGTCATTATGATTGTGAAGACGATGGGTCCGAACTCCTACGTAGCGAGCGAAGCGAGTTAGTCACAAATAGTGTATTGTATTGTGTTGCTGGCTCGCTTCGCTTGCTGCTCGCTCACCTTTATGGTGTAGAAAATGAAGAGCTGCCCCGAGGCTGAGCACACAGCTGTGATTATGTTGTACCGGAAGCATACAGAGTTCTCTCTCAAGAACTCAAGGATCCTTGGAATGTCCCCGGAGGTGACGAGGGCAATTACGGTGAAGAGGATGGAGAAGGAATTGACGCCGAGCATCATTTGGTACTGGTCAACGTTGGGCTTGCCGTACTTTTGGTAAATTCGTGACTGCCACTGCGACGTGAAACTATCCGAGCAAATATACACGCACAAGCATAAAATTCCGTACAGCTCTGTGCTCCCCTCCCGCCCCTCCTTGCTGTACGAGCTGAAGATGTACACTCCCAATGTGATGAGAGCAGCCTCGAAGTACTGCGAAAGAGGGTATTTCGTGTTCTTCAGCAACCGCCCCATGAGCATAACGGGAATTATCTTGCTGCTCTTGAACAAGGTCTGCACCGGAAAGCTCACGTACTGCACGGAGCGAAGCGAGGTGCATTTTGAAGCAAGATCAAGACGAGCGAGCCAAACGAATTGAGTGGAATAATGTTGGTTCAGTAGTGGATGTAGCCATTATATTATATGATTTGGGCAATTTTGGGTTGGCTGGATTTTTCACTCTTTTTACCATCGTTTTCTTGTTCAAGCCATCTGCAGCCATTTCATTTCGCGGGATTCATCGCGAGTATTCTCGTCATCCTCAAAGCTCGCTCACTTCGCTTCGCTCACCTTCAAGCTCGCATACTGGGCCCAGCTGCTAACCGTGTTGGAAAGACTGCAGGGGGCGAAGCTGGCCATGCCCGCAACACCCGTGGTAACCTTCCCATGCTTCATTCTAGTCAAGAACATTGCAAGGAGAACCGCGAGAAACCTGTTGCTGAAAACACAGAATGTGGCTGACGGGAAAAGACCGTCTGGGTTCAGAGGGGTAGGGGTAAACTTCGTTGTCATGATGAGCTGCGAGAGCACCGAAATTGAGTGGTTTAGTTTAGTCGTCGCAGACTAGTGCAGACCCTTCAATGATACTGAGACTCACCTCCTGCATGTATCCCCAAGTTAAGTACGAGACCTGAAGACCAATAAAACAAACCACAAACTTAGCGGCTAGCTCAGCGGGAGGCTTTTGCTCTGCGACATCTGCATTTCTAACAGATATGGGAAGGAGCGATTCTTGGACATTGTGAAAAGGGGTAGTTTTCGAATTTTGCATGTCGAATCTTTGCAGTTTTTCAATGCCAATTGAAATCCTTCTTAGCATTTGCTAGGGGATAAGGGATTGAGATAGAGGTTTGGGGTAAAACCTTAATTTTAGTGTGAAATCAAAAAAGGAGTTTTTGAAACTTTATCACACCAAGGCGACGTGACAAGGGCCAAAATCGTCGACAATGATGAAAGTAATCTTCAGCATTTGCATCAGCATCAGCATCACCTCAGCGAACTCATTGGGACTGACGAGCTTCACCTCAGCAAACAAAATGGGATTCCCATCAATCTCCACATCCCCCAACAATGCAATCTACGGAAACCATCCCTTTGCCTCCCGAATTCTCAAAGTGGAGGGGGCCATAGGAATCGACTCTCTTGATGATGTCGATGGATTCGAAAACATACGAATTGGCTTTGACAACATCGATGGCCTCCCTCAATCAGTTGTGGACGTAATCTTGGTTCCAGCATTTGCTAAAATTCAGCGAGCCCTGCAAGTTGTTCCGGTTGCTGCCGGTACGACCATCACCACCAGTTCCACAACCGCGTTTGGTACTCCAAACTCCGACATTCCGAGCCAGTACAACAGCCCTGGCGAGTCCGACGTGGATTTCTTCATGCTGGTTTACCAGGACCAAGAATTTTGCGGCGAAAACACGCTTGCTTTCGCTAGAACGGTCGAGATAGACAGTTTTGACCGCCCAACCTATGGCGCTATGAATTTGTGTGGCTCTAATTTCGATACCAACGGGGACCCTGACACTATCAACTTCTTCCAAATGATCGTCATTCACGAAACCTTTCACGCACTGGGGTTTTCATCCGAGATGCTCTGCAGGTTCCGCGACCCCCAAACGGGCAAGCCCCTCACTCCTCGCGACTCCAACGGTAACTGTCAAATGGTTGAGCGCGACTGCGTGGGAGACAGTGGAAGAATTCGCATCAGAGCCCCCTCGGAGAATTATTTTGCTCCTGGGTCTGACGCCTTTGGGAAACTTTCGTACTATCTGAGCACACCCAAAGTCCTCTCCATCGTTCGTGCCCACTTCAACTGCCCCACGCTTCCCGGCTTGATGTTTGAGAACATCCCCACAAGCGACTCGTGCTTTGGAGATCACGCCGACGAGCAGGTGAGTCTCACTCAGTCTCCGCTCGCCTTGAGGAAGACGAGAATACGAGCCACAACTGAGAGAAGTACTTGTCGCTGCTTTTCGCGTTTGGTTTCATTTTTGTTTCTGAGTTCGATGATCTCGCGCTCTTGCGGAGACTCGCAGTCGATCTCGTTTTCATTCTCTTCTTCTCAACTCACTCACTCAACTCACTCACTCAACTTACTCACTCAACTTACTCACTCAACTTACTCACTCAACTCACTCACTCACTCACTCACTTAACTCACTCACTTAACTCACTCAAATTTCGCTCGGCGCAGTATTATCAAAATGATTTGATGAGTGCGATTGCTGAGAGGATCGACCTCTTCATTTCGCCCCTAAACCTCGCCTACTTTGAGGACAGTTCGTGGTACCGAGCCAACTACACAATGAGCTCAGTCCCTGCGTGGGGACACGGGGCAACTTGCGATTTTTTTTCCTTAACCTGCCCACAAATAAAGCAAACTGTGGAGGCTAATTTTTTCTCCCCTCTCGCGAACCACTACTGTGACCTTGGCACACAGCACTGTTCGGCTTCGTACATGTTCGCAGGGGGCTGTACTGACGGAATTGAGCAAGGTGCTGGTGAGCGAGCGAAGCGCGCGGGGGGGGGTTTGTGACAGATAGAGTGACTGAAGAGTGCGAAGGGACTAACCCACTCTTGCTCTTGATCTCGGCTTAGGCTGCGCATCAGTGATGCCCTTCAGCAATTTGGGCAGCTGCCCCATGGAGAACCAACAAGGGGACTCGCGCTGCTTCAATATGCTCAATGGCAACTCCCATTCCGGCACAGCGTGTTTCGAAACCCGCTGTGTTGTGTCGAATGAACCTGATTCCAACGAAATTTCTGTCGCGGTGAAGGTGGGGGGCAGTTGGGCCACGTGTCTGCCAAACCAAAAGGTCGTAGGTGAGCGAACGAAGCGAGCGAGCTTTGAGAAAGACGAGAATGCGAGCCAGCGAGCGAAGCGAGTTAGTCACAACTAGTGTAGACGATATATATATGCGAGTGCTAACCCCTTCGCACCTTCTTCGCTCGGTGCAGGACGAACCTACAACGGCCTCGAAGTCGAGTGCCCGAACTTTAATTTGCTATGCCCAGAGGCGGGCTGCGAGCACAGTTGCGCGGGTCGGGGGGACTGCGACTGGACTACGAGAACGTGCGATTGCTACCAGGAGGAAGACAAAAATTTCACTGAAACTGGCTGCGTAGTCGATGGAATTAGCAACAAAGACGACTACGTTTGGCTTGATGATGGTTCAGATTCGATTGCCGATAGAATCAAGGAGAGGTGGGAAATGATTTCCAATTCGTTCAAAACGTCTCCCGACACGTGGTCGACCGAGCAATGGATCACAATAGTTGTGTTCTTCTTGCTGTGTTTGCTAATTTTTACCCTTGGCGTTCGAGTTTGCCTTTGCATTTTGCCCGGGGACAACAGCAAAACCGGGACCGAGGAGAGGAGGGCGTCGCGACGCTTGTCGCAAGCCCCCCAGTCCAGAATGTGAGATATTCCAATTCCTACGACGACTACGACGGTAGGGACGAAGGCAGATACATTTAGTAATATTGAACGATTTATTTTTATTGTGAATCAAATGCTTCCCAATCCTATTATTTATGTTTTGCCAGACTGGGGGTAGGGGTAGTTGCTACCCGTGCTCTGGCCCGGCGCACCGTTGCCCTTCCTCTCAACATCTCGCTCGCGCCTGGATCGGAACATCCACTTGATCGGCGTGCCGTTGTAACCGGGCAAACTCTCCCTCACTTTCCTATCCAAATAACGCTTGTATCCGTCATTCACGAGCGTGTGGTCGTTGCAGAAGACGACAATGTTCGGAGGGTTGGTGGATACTTGCTGGGCGTAGTAGATCTTGCCCATTTTCCCGTTCTTCTTTGCGGGGACGTTCTTGAAGAAGATGGCGTCTCGCAGAACCTCGTTCAGAACCGAGGTTGGGTACCTCTTTGCCGACGACTCGACAGCCTTGTCGACCAGCTCGTAAATGTTGTTTACGCGCTGAGCGAAGCGAGGTGCATTTTTAATGAAGCAAGAGCAAAACGAGTGAAACGAGTCAGAAGAATTGAGTGGGTTAGTTTCGGAGTGGATGTGGGTGGTTGTAGCCATTTCCGCTCGTTCGCTCGCTCGCTCACCTTTCCGGTGGTTGCCGAGATGAAAAGAACGGGAGCATAACGGATCATATTCAGCTCGTCACGAACATACTGAACGGACTTGTCGTAAGTGTCGTCGGTTTTTTCAACGAGGTCGAACTTGTTGCAGACGACGACAACAGCCTGCGCCGAGCGAGGCGCATTATTAATGAAGCACGAGACAGCGCAAAGCGAGCGAGCAAAAAAAGTTGAGTGGGTTAGTTAGAAATGTACGGGCTTTGCACTCTTCTTTTTTGTCACAAGGCAAGCGGAGACGGAACGAAACTCACCTTTCCCTGGTCGGAGATTAGTTGCGCCAGGACTCGGTCCTGCCCAAAATAAACATGTTATGAACAGAGTTAGTTGTGTTGTGCAGCGAGCGAAGCGAGCTAGTCCCAACTAGTGTATGGTGTTGCTAGCGAGCCGCGAGCGAAGCGAGCTAGTCCCAACTAGTGTATGGTGTTGCTGGCGAGCCGCGAGCGAAGCGAGCTAGTCCCAACTAGTGTAGGGTGTTGCTGGCGAGCCGCGAGCGAAGCGAGCTAGTCCCAACTAGTGTATGGTGTTGCTGGCGAGCCGCGAGCGAAGCGAGCTAGTCCCAACTAGTGTATGGT
>Ga0114994_10003940_pt1 | contig 10807 bp, 7 predicted proteins | sample ArcticOcean_MG_C_9_FD_87043 | JGI IMG/M metagenome (GOLD analysis project Ga0114994, IMG submission 87043) | Marine microbial communities from western Arctic Ocean - ArcticOcean_MG_CB2_152 | ecosystem: Environmental > Aquatic > Marine > Oceanic | place: Arctic Ocean: Canada Basin | collected... | reverse complement strand
TGCTTCGATACTTATGAAAATAACTATTCAATAAACTTGGATGTTTCAGTGCTTTAGTTAATTCGTTTCTTATAAAGTTATCACTCTTTCCTTGTAGTTTATTGTAACTCAATGGAATTGATATTTCTTCGTCTTCGACAAATAGACTTCCGTCTGAGCCAGTTACACTCAAGTTAGAGTGATGTCCTAGAACGTCATCCATCTCATAGAAACGTGAGTTGCCAGAAAATGATGTATTTACTGACTTCAACTTCGTAATTACATTGTTTCCTAATGACAGAGGATACACATTATAATCTTGTGCGTTGACCATTCTGTCTTGTGCGTAATAACTTCTTGGAGCAATTCTTCTCACACTAGAATATGTTTCACCAGCGAAGTTTTCACCAAAGTCAATCGTACTTGACATTGTTAATGATAGTCTATATGTTCTGCCATCAGTTCCAATATATGGAATTGTTATAATTTTGTTAATAATATCATTAGAGTTTACAGAGAAATTATCATTGTCAACTTTTCTGTACCATGTTCTGTAGTTGCCAGACGCCGCGTTGCCAAAAACGCCATCTGGATAATGTAGTTCAATTCCATTATTGTCTGTGGAATTAATACTTACTATATCTCCTGAACCATTGCGCAAACTATTGTAGATTGCTGTCTCTCTTGTATCGTTGTCGATTGATGCCACACTTGACGTATATGTTCTTGCTGAGTCTATCTTCTGTACCCATACATCAGAATTAGATATATCAATCTCATTTATTGCTTCTATTCTATTTGATACTTTGTTGTTGTATGTGAAATCTTTATATTCAAGTGATCCAGCAACTGCATAAACAAAGAATCCAGTTCTATCACTTGCTGAACCTAAATTATCATTTCTATTGATGATTGTAAAGTTATTGGTTGCTTTTGGTTCCGCTTCGCCAATAGTAGTGTTTTCAGTATCTAATGCAACTGACACTGCTTCAAATCTTCTGCTCTTTGTATTAATATTAGAAGTGAATGGATAAATTACACTTTTTGCTGTAGCATCTTCATTTATGTTATACACAGAATGCTCGACATCTGAAATAGTCATTGTAGATGATGGGTTCTGAATTTTAGTTGTGCCAGAGAAAGAAGAATTTAGAATACTGATGAAGTTCTCATACCAATCTATATCGTTACTGTCGTTCCAATTGACACTCTTTCCAGCCAAAGTAACACCTTCGTTGTCAAGAACACCTTCGTCAGTCGTTATACTAGTAATCTTCATAAAACCTTTTGCGTTGATTGGTCTAGTTTTGTTGTAACCTAACGTCTTTGCCATTTGTAGAATACTTGCTCTACGTTCAGCAGTGTCCATGAAGTTCTCTCTAGTATTCATGTCTAATCTGAATGCTAAACTGTGCCCCATATATGCGACTAAATCTAAGATAGCAATAAATTCTGAACTTGCAATGAAATCATTAAATTTATCAGGATAAGTTTGAGCCGTATAGGCTAATAATGCCTCTCTGATTGTATCAAAGTCATATGCTTTAAGACTGATGTTAGTAAATGCAGTGTATACTGCTGTCCAACTCTCACTTGCAAATAAATTGTCTGTTCGTTCTTGGCTCATATTATTCTCTCTCTAAATCTATAATTAATTCTACTGGCTCTTTTGATGGTAGAATTTCAAGGCGCACGATTGCGTTAACAGTATGGTCAGAATCACTAACTTCAATACTAACAAAGTTACATCGTGGATCATCTTTTATAATTTCTGTCAAATCTTCTTCAATTAACTCAGTTGTTTCAGATGTTAATGGTTCAAATATCATATCATGAATAATAGAGCCATAATTAGGTAGCATTACACGTTCTCCCTTGCGAGTCATAATATGATTCATAAGGTCTTCGACCACCAAATCTTTATCAGTCAACACATGATTGATTGCTTTTTTATTTTTTGTACTAAAACCAGCGAATAATGCCATTTTGTTCTTTTCTCTATAGTTAATTACTAAATGTATTTATCTTCATATAAACTTCGCAGTTTTAGATTGACAAATGGACAGAATAATGTTATGATAGTATATAAATAACATTAGTAATCACAACAAGGACAATAAATTATGCCAAATCTAGTACCAATGGTCGTTGACCAGTCAGCAAATGGAGAACGTAGTTACGATATTTTCTCTCGTTTATTAAAAGAAAGAGTAATATTTTTGACTAGTGAAGTGAATGACTATCAGGCTGACTTAATCTGTGCCCAGTTGTTGTTCTTAGAAGCAGAGAATCCAGAAAAAGATATTCATTTTTATATCAACTCTCCTGGCGGGGCAGTAACATCTGGTATGGCAATATATGACACTATGCAGTTTATCGGGTCTGATGTTGCAACTACTGTAATGGGACAAGCATGTAGTATGGGTTCACTTCTTGCACAAGCAGGAGCAAAAGATAAGAGGCATGTGTTACCAAATGCTCGTACAATGATACATCAACCAAGTGGCGGTGCAGGTGGACAAGCAACTGATATGAAGATTCAAGTTGATGAAATGATGAAACTTAAAGAGAGATTAACTCAAATCTATGTAAGTCATAATTCTGCTGGAAAAACATTCGATGAATTAACTCAAGCAATGGAACGAGATAACTTTATGTCAGCAGAAGAAACTGTTGCGTATGGTTTAGCAGATAAAGTCTTAGTAAATCGTTAAGAAAAACTCGGCACGTAACTGAACATCTTTGCAGTTTTCATTTTTCGTTGTGCTAATTTGTCGTCTACTCTGCCGTTTTTCATTAAACCTGTTTGAATTTCGTCTGTTACCGAATACCAATCTTTTGCATTTATAAGAGCAATCACTGAACTATTTTCTATTGTGTCAGTTCCTTCATTAAAGAAATGATACAATAGTGCATCATATTGTGGTTGTGCTATTTTTACTTTGATAAACTTTTCTAATATATTACCTATATTTCGCAATTGTTTTTCTAAAATAAATTCAGCCATTGACTTCGTTATCTTTTTAGATGTTATATCTATCCGAGTACTTGCAACAGTTATATATCCGTACTTAGTTTCTGTGTTTGAAATATTATACTTATAACCAGCAACATTGTCGGTTATCTCAAGTGTTGGTTTGTTGTCTAGTATTATAGCATCTTTGCTCATCAATGAAAACGTCAAGGTGTTTATACTCTCTACGTTCACTCTCATATGAGATAGTATGTAGGTTGGTTTGCCCTTTGCGTCATATCCCGTTCCCAAATACGTACCAGTTGGGGTTATTACATTCAATGGCAACTGTATGTAATTTAATAATGAACCTTTTCGTTTGTCATAAATCATAGTCTATCCTTACTTTTTTGCATTCTTTATGCCTTCGTCACTTGCTGATGCAATCGCATATGCACTTGCAGTATCTTTTAATTCTTTTGCGTGTTGTCTAATATATGGCTCATGAGTACACATTGATGCAACAATGGTCTCTTTGAGTTTTGTACTTTCAGAATTTTGCATATCTTCCATTTCACCAACTAGGATGAGTTCTGATTTTTGTGCAATTGGTCCATTTAAATGTAATATACCACCTGTTGTTACTAAACAATTAACTCCGACATCAATGTTCATTCCTGCCTCACTTTGTAAGAATTGTGTTCCTTTGCTTCGTAGATGTAATTCTTCGGTAGCATTAATCTTAGTGGACTTAACACTACGCATATTAATATTTTCACCTGCTTCTATGTTGATATTTTTATCAGCACGAAGATTGAAATCTTTTTCTGTTCTCATATTCAGTGAGCCTTCTGCGTAAACCATCACTTCACCACTTGCTCCAATTTCTACCCAGCCCGAACCACTACTGTTGACAACGTAAATAAAATCATTGCCACCATCTAAAATAATACTAGCGCCTGATTGTGTTGTTATTCTTATTTGCTCTGAATGAATTTCACCCGTATCATCGATACTACCATCGTCCATTGTGACTGCACAGCCCCCTGGCGTTCTCATTCCATTAACTTTTGGTCCTTGTGGTATCGTATAGTTTGCATCTCTACGAGGAGATGCAGTAGATGAGCCTCTTAAATAATCACTGTATATTCCTTGTGCGGCAGTGACTGTGTTTCTATCACTGTTTAGTATATCTTTGTCTGCTTTTTTTGCCTCACTTATTGTAACTGGAGTTGCTTTAGCGGCACCGATATTTGCGAATGCTCCTTCGCCTTGTCCATCTCCAGATATATGTGGATTACCTCTTGTGCCTCCACTGACGATATCAGGTATCTGCTGTGAAGTTGCTATCCAGTATCCATCAGTTATGGAACCGACTTCAGAAAAGAATACAAAAATTACTGTACCCTCTTTGTCGGGTTGTCCAAACGAACCAGAAGCACTAGCATGTTGAAAGAACATTGGATTAGATGGATTACCATCTAATGTTGGAATATACGCGGCTAGTCTGCCTCGTCCAGTTGGGTCAATGTAAACTTCGCCAGTCGTTGGATTTTTAAGAACAACCACAGCCTTGTACATGCCTGATTTGAGTGCATTGACCATGGGAGAATCTTGCTGTGCAGACTCTTTATTAAGTAAATTTGCAAATTTTGAATTTGTTGCCATTAATTATTCCTTTTGTTATTGCTCTATGTAAAATTTCTTACCACTTATGGTGATCATCAATTCACCGTTCTCGGTGTATTCCTTGACAACATTATGGGCATTAGGATCTATCGTACTTACGTTAGGAAACAATATTGCGATTTTCTCTTTTAGAACATCGTAGTCTTTTGCATACGATGGATTCATATCATTATAAGTAACTGTGCGTAATCCGAAATATGTACTAGGATCTGGAATGTCTACTAATGTACCATTCGCGTCAATATATGTCATCGGCGGAAGAATAGAGAAGTCTTTGACACTAATCTCTACTCCTGCGTCATCCGTTACTGTTGTCATACTTCCATAATCAGTGCTTAGTAATGCCCTATATATCTTGGACGCTTCGTTGTATTGATGTAATTTATTATCAGTTATTATCAAATCGAGATAACTTAGATCTGTTTGTGAAGTTCCGGGCAAAATAATATCATATGTATTAACTGGTGATCCTAATTTCTTAACTATGATTGGCTGTTTATCGACTTCTACTGGAGTCACTGGATTTTTAATCGAAACATACTTTGTTATTCCTGCTGTCTCTATAGTTGCTACTTGAGTAATCGTCTCGTCTGGTTGCGCAAGAACCAATGCGGCAAGTTCTTCTTCCAGTTTTGCTTGTGCTATTCTATCAGCTTCTCTGCGAATAGGATCAAAGTAATACGGAGTGGCTGTTATAGCATCGTGTTTTGCACTTAATGCCGCTATTTCGCCCTGTGTTGTGCCAACATTGACTGCGTAACCTAAATCAGCACGGTGTCCAGTCTGTGCAGTAGTGACTATCTTCTTAATACCATCTTCATAAGTCTTAACAGTTTTGTAATCCTCATCCGATAGTGCATTTAGTTTTGCCTCTGAGGTCAAGTTATTTACTATTTCTCCTAAAAGAGGAGACATCTTCTGTTCAGAGAGAATTAGATTATTATTGTTTAAGTCTTTATTGAGTATATCATTCGATGTCACAATCAAATCATTTGTTACTACTACTTCCTCGCTAGTTAACGAAGTATCTTCTAAAATGGTGTTGATACCAGAAGATAATACATCTATGTCGCTTTGTTCGGTTATTGTAAGAGTATTTTCTGGCACAGATACAACCTCAAGTTTTCTGGTCTTTACATTAAATTTCTTAACAACCTTTGCCTCTTTTACAATTGCTTCAACTTTATTATCTATATAATACTGTTCCTTTGTTGCATCATTCTTTTCCTTGGACAGCAACATTAACTTTTTAGTTCGGCATTGTCCAACACAAGTAGTATCATCTCTTATCGCCTCATACTTTGCTTTGAATTCTGCGTCAGTCATTGGTGGTGTTGGCGGAATATTTATTAGTGTTTCTGATGATGCTTCAACGACAAGAGGCATATCGCCAGATAATATATGATTATCAACTGATGCGCCAAAGCCTTGTTCACGACTAACATCAGATGATGGTTTGTCGATGACTTGCTCTTGCAGAATAACATCTGGGTATCTTATTTTAGTAGCATCATACACCAGCGCGTCAACGTCAGCGTGAGAATGGCCAGTAACAGTTAGTTGCCCCCCGGCAGCGATTTGAAAAGTCGCAATTTCTTCGTCAGAATACACAACGCCATTTGCAATGTTGGTATTTAGTTGTGAGTTCATTGATGATATTGCAGAAGCCTTTCCTTTGTCTTCTGGGTCGATGCCGTATATGCCTAATATTTTGTTATTATTTGTTGTAATAGATTCACAACTGTTTCCATAGTTTACATTACATGCTTGAGTTAGGCCTGCTAGTTCAGTCAGATAGTTGGCAGCCGTCAATCGCCTTACTAATGGTGCAGTGGCTGGCAGTGGAGGTGCTAGAATTGTTGTTTGGTCCTGTACCTCAAGAATAGCAACAGTCGTGTCATCTATCACTTTTGTTAGACGTGTTAACTGGTAAGGGCCGAGTGTAGTTCCTTTGTTAATTGTAATAGGTAATCCATTTGCTTCAATTGGAATATCAGTTATAAGTGGCGTGAACGTGGTTGGTCGTGTTTCTTCGTTTGGATTTAGTATATCTGGCTCAAGTTCCATTTCAGGTATTACAGAAGCCTTCATTTTTTCTGCCTCGTTGTATTTTACCATCTCTAATGTTTGAGTGAATAGACCGCCTCTGAAAGAACTAGTAACGTTTTTAATAGCATACAAACTTGTAATAAGACGCTTAGTGAGTATGTTATCGTGTATATCGACCCCGGAAGATACACCTGATACTATTACACAGTAGTTAACGTGAGTATCTGGCTTAGTACCTGTCCTATGCGCTTGATTAAGATCTATTTTTATGTCTGTGGATTTTGCTCCAACTTTTTTTATTCCAAATAATTCCTTCGCAACTTTAGGTGACATATAGCCATCAAGCCAAAAGGGATCGCCCTTAATAGTCATTGATGCGTTTTGCATACTTATATTGTTATCATTTGCTTCGTAATATTTTGCTTTGGCTTGTTCCACCAGTACGGGATCGGTCGACTTAAATGTCTTATGGTTGACATCGCCACTGTCGAGGTCACTTTTGATTTTTCTAAATGTCTGGGGATTGTTTCGTTGAGATTGAAGAATGATATCAAAATCGCCACTAGATAACTTGGATATAACATCATCGTCTAATTCTTCAGCTAGTATCATTCTTCTTCTGGATGAGCCACTACTCGTTACATTATCAAATAGTTGAGTTAATTCTTTTTCGCGCTTTTCAGACTCAAAATTGAGCCAGGCATAATAAGCATCGTCTTTTCTTGCGCTGTTGTTCCTTGTCCAACTTCTAATTGATAAATTCAATTTATCTCTAATTTTCTTAAGATTTTTGAACTGCGCTATTGTCTCAGGAGAAAAAATGCTATCTTTTTCATTGACAGCCAATTCCATCTGTTCTAGAGTACTGTTGTGAGAAAGATGTTCGGGCATTCCTATATCTCTTTTAAATGCACCAACAACTGAAGAAGATACAAAATCAACAGTGTTTTGGAGTTTATCTATCGTCTGTTTTTGCTTATCCATTAACTCTTGGAGTTCTTTTACATCTTCCTGTGCCTGTTGCTTTACCTTTGCATATTCCTCATTAAGGTGCGCGCCCTCAGTAGAGGCTGACTCTAAAAAATGTTCATATCCATACCAATCGGTAGGAACAGTGTATGTTTTGGCTAATGCTCTATCTAGTGTAATATTGAAATCTATTACTTGATCATTTTTACCAGTAAACAAATAGTTATATATCTTGGCTATGTATCTATCATCAAATATTTCTTGTACTATCTGTCTGCTCGATAAAGCCATTGCATTTTTATGTGTTTGATTCTGAACTACTATCTTCTTTTCAGAATGTATAAAAAACTCAATATTATGTACATTCTCTCCAGTTACACGATTGTACCCCTCTTCTTTGGCTGTCACAAATGCAATAATTTTTGGTACGTGAGTTGAGCCATGTTTGAATCCAGTCAACTCATCTCTGACTCTGTTTGCACTAAGAACTATGTCTGATATTATTCCGTATATATTCATCATAGGCCCGACTGTTCCTACTTGTTCAGCAGAACTCGTTCCTACTGGTGTCATGTTTTGTGTTGTGTCAAACGACAGATGACTGCCCATATCTGAGTTAATATATTTCTCAAAGGTTGTAGCCGTTGTATACTTGAATGTATTGTGCAGATTTTCTGGTAGTGTTGGATTTGTAAGTTGAGTACTTTCGTTCAGTGCAGAAAAGAAATTATCAAGGGTGTCTTTTAGAGTTTCTCCTATCACGTATGTAAATCCGTTTTGAGTTTTACTAAGTGCTTCGCCCGTAATAGCCTCTTCTTGGATAACACTACCTTCTATGAGAGTAGAGGTTCCCCTAGCATCTGTTTCACTTCTCATTTCAATCTGCTTTAACAGTTTAAATGGTATAACTTTCGTACTATTGTCTATATTTATTGAGTTTCCATCACTATCATATCCTAGAAAATTGATTTTTAAATATAACGTGGTACTCTGTAAACTTGGGTATCCTAATAATACGAGTGAATTATTTAGAGTATCTGCTAAGTTTGTATTGCCGACTTGTGTTATTGAAAAATCTAGAAAGATTGCTGTTCCTGCAATTTTGCTATTTCGTGATTTGCCTGCACCTTGCGACTGTATATTTAAATCAGTTATAAGAAACTCTGTACTGACTCCTGTTTTTGCTATTGTAATGCCGCGATCTTCTGGACCTGGCCATTTGTTGTTAACAATTTGTGGAATCATTGATGATTCGTGTGTTAGAAATTTGCGATTTGTATTTTGATCAACTATCAACAACTCCAAGTTATAAGTATAATTTTCATATACGTCCAAAGCGTTGGGGGTAAACGGATGATTGTCTACTATAGAGGCTAGATCATTTAAATTATTCATTTATTTACACCATCTTACTAATATTATCTTTACTCGGAATTCTAATAACAGTTCCCGTAGTGAATCCTCTTATCGGATCTAATATGATATTTGAGTTTCGTTGAGCAAATATCCACCAATACTTAGCAGTGCCATAAAATTCGTAACTGCATAAATCTGGACGTTCATTGAACTGCTGAGGTATAGTATATATCTCATCATACGGATCTTTATAGATAAATCTCTTTTTCAGTACATCTAATATTAGGTCATCAATTATGGGAGTTTTATTCCACGGAGAGTTTTCTTTATACATAACCTTCATTCCTTAAATTGCCTTTCAGATATTCGTTAACACTAAATTTTTCTCTTACATCTTTAGGCGAGTAAGTAGTTGATATTGATAGTACAAATATATTATACACTGGGACTCTTATTTTGTGTTTTTTGTCGTCTGAACCAATCGTAGTTTCAACATAATCTATATCTGCGTCTAAGTTCCAAGTAAAGTCACGAATGACACAAGGTACGTTTTCGTATATGCCGTGTGAATAAAATCGCAACACTGGTGGTGGCATTCCAGGATCTTCATCTTGGCCAAATGTCATTTTCATTGCGCCCCTAAGAAACAATCCCGCATTATACACATATTCTGCCTCTTCTGCATTTCTCACAATCATTGGGGCAGTAACAGCAAGGTCCATATTAGTATGACTATCAAACGCACGTTGCTGAAAGTTTGTATGAGTCAAGTCATACGATGAATAATTCGCACTCTGAATTACCGATATTGTAGGAGTGAACGGAAAGTTAAGACAATTACTGCCCAGTCCGCTGTCAAGCCTACCACTCGGGTCTTTCAAATATACTGGTTGTTTTGTTTTATATGGGGTTGCCATAAGTATTACTCCTAAAATTATAACAGTATTTATCGTCCTATAATGTACGAAGTTTACAGCCATAACAGTATTTACCGTATATTAAGCATAAAGTAGTTGACTTTAGGGTATTATGTGTGTTATAATTGTATTACTTTAGGAGAAATAACAAATGGCAAGAAGACAAAACTACTTAAACAACAAAGATATGTTAAAACAAATTCATATTTCCAAATCTAACTATTGTTGGTTTGAAGACAGGGACTTGCATCATCAATACGATAGTATATTATACACGACTGATGATATTGCAGGTGCAGTAGAAGATGCAAGAAAGCACAAAGCAAAGCGTCTTCAGAAACTAGCGTGGGATGCCAATGATGATAAGAAGAAAAAGCAGGTTGATTTTGAAATTGACCCTACAACTTTCACAGAAGATGGAATTGTGTTTCGTATAATGGGATTCGACCATATACCTGATGAACCAGGTAGAAAAGCAAATCCTAAAACTGTTGCTGACCATAAAGTAAAATTACCATTCCCAGCATTCAAGCACTACACATATGTAGATAAAGTTATTCGTGAAGTTGGACTATCACATCATAACAAAGATAAAGAATTTGATTTGAGTGCGGGTAAGATTACTGCTATTTTGGCAACGATGTATATCAAGTTAGTAGAACGATATTCACAAAGGTCTAACTGGCGTGGTTACACATACATTGACGAAATGCGAGGACAAGCATTGTTACAACTGGCGCAAATCGGTCTTCAGTTTAATGAAGATAAGAGTGATAATCCATTTGCTTATTACACAACAGTAGTAAACAATTCATTCACTCGGGTACTTAACATAGAAAAGAAAAATCAAGGCATACGTGATGACTTGCTAGAAAAAGCAGGACAGGCGCCAAGT
>Ga0114994_10003936_pt1 | contig 10812 bp, 15 predicted proteins | sample ArcticOcean_MG_C_9_FD_87043 | JGI IMG/M metagenome (GOLD analysis project Ga0114994, IMG submission 87043) | Marine microbial communities from western Arctic Ocean - ArcticOcean_MG_CB2_152 | ecosystem: Environmental > Aquatic > Marine > Oceanic | place: Arctic Ocean: Canada Basin | collected... | reverse complement strand
CACTTTGTAATACTTTGTTCGTCAAATAGCATCTCTGTGCCATTTTCGTATTTCGCTATTGCTGTTTCTTGAAACATACTTCCTCTTTATTTGATGTTGATTTCGTCACCAAGTGACGAAATTAAATTATGCTACACCTTGCCAAATGAAAGAATAATACCAATTTAGGTATGTTGTCAAGTAAATAATCAAAAATAAATAAAAATAATTGAAAAATGTATTAGATGTTTATGGATTTAGCAAGTTCTGTGGCATCACTATCCTCTACACCAAGATAAGATGAGGTTGCCGTACAAGAATTGTGTCCCAATAACCTTCTAACTGCTTCTACATTATTTGTTTTAGAATAAAGAAAGGATGCTTTTGTTTTTCTCATAGAGTGACTACTGAATACTGATACATCCTCAACACCAATCTCTGTCATCCATGATTTGATGATACGCTGGTATTGTTGAATGGTTATAGGTTTCTTTGTGTAATGAGATTTCTGTCCGACAAAAATAAAATCATCTTGTTCCTTGCCGAGTAGATTTTCTTGAATACTTCTTTTTGAGTTGTCACTCAAAGGAATGGCGATCGTGGTTTTTCCAGTTTTCTTCATCTTGACTTTTACCACATCTTTTATTGTTCCGGCTTCAGTTATTACATCACTAACTTTCAACTTCAATAAATCATTTCCTCGTAACATTAAATCAATACTCAAATTGAGCAGTAAAGAATGGAGAGGTTTTGACTGAACCATTCTTCTAATAGTTTTGACAACATTTTCATTTAGTGGTGATTTTCCCATTTTTCTTCTCTGTTAGAGTTATGCTTGATTTCGTCACCAAGTGACGGATTTGCTGAAATAATGTTTTGTATTAAAAGAATTATTCCATTACAGAACATTATACCAAAAGACGAAAAATGTGTCAAGGAAATAATTGAGTATTTGGAACGGATTGGGGGATAATGTTCTGTAAGTGAGAAACAGAACATTTTATAATCAAAAAGGATTTTGACTATTTTGCCTAAAATGATGTAAAATAATGTGGTGAATACAGAAGTCGCGAAACTCCTGTACTCACATAAACGCTTGTTGCTACTACAACAAATCGTCTTTCACATCCTATTCAATTCAAGAATAGCTCCAGATGTAGTAGTAATCAAGCCTTTTTTTCACTTTTATTGGATTGATTATGAAAAAAAACTCTTGGAGGTGTCAAGAACAACACTTTTCCACCCGCCTAGAACAAATACCAAGAAGAATAAGAAAAGATGCTCACGACTTGATTAGAGTGTTCTTATCTCGTAAGTCAAAGAAGTTAAGGTTGTGTGATAATTACCTTATCAAATTATGGGAATGTAGTAGAGCTACAGCACAAAGAAGATTAACTCAACTGGAAGAGTTAGGATTTATTCGGCGATGGACTTCTAACCCTCAAAAAGTGTCTGGCGGATGGAGACAATTTAGATTTCTTTTATTAGTGTCTCAAAAGAAGACACAAACTAACAGAGATGTTTCACATCTCAATAATAATAAACCTTCGGCCAAGTTAAATCTCACTCCCTTATCTTTTGAGGATTATTTGTCAATCCGTCAAGATGTTCCACTCCGTTCCTTTTTATTTTGGATGAGGAAGTGGAAGTGTAATCCTCGTACTATAGGTTACATAACAACTCTTTGGAAACAAATTAGTAATAGGGCGGATGTATTAGAAAGTATTTTATGGAGTGCTAACGATGGAAACCTTATTGGAAAGAAAAGAGTTGGATTTATTTTGAGTGAAATAAAAGTTAGAACATGATAGATAAAATACTAACCAATCAAATAAACTTCCAAGATAAAGAGTGTGCCTTATTACTATCTGGTGGTGTTGATAGTATCTCAACTGGTTTTATGGCACATCGTTTAGGAAAGAAAATAACTGCTTATAGTTTTTGTTTAGATACAAATGTTTCGTATGATTATCTAAAGGCCGAAGAAGTATCAAATAAAATGGATTGGAGTTTTGTTGGTGTAAAAATACCGACAGCAAATTTAGTAGATGATTGGTATAGATTGGTTGAGTTTGGTTGTAAAAAGAAAACACATTATGAATGTCTCTATCCTTTTCTGTATGTGTATCCAGAGATTAAAGAGAAGTATGTGCTATCTGGTTTGGGTGCTGATGGTTATTATGGAAATCAAAACTGGGGGCAGAGAAAGTGGAAGATAAAAGAGAGTAAGGAAAACTTTGATGCTTATAGAGATTTCTATTTTACACCAGAGCAACAAGGACACACAAAAGATAAGGAGTTGGCAGCTGTTTATAAAAAAATACTAATCACTCCATACATTACTAAACCAGTAAAGGAATACTTCTATCAGTTTGATTGGGCACAACTCAATAAACCAAAACAGAAAAACGATGTAAGAGAAGGGTTCAAGGAGTTTGAGTTGATTGGTAAAGTAAAAAATCATCAACATCTACAAGGCAAGGTAAGTGGAATAACAGAGTTGTTTGAGACATTACTTAATAATAGAGACATAAACTATTTGCGAAGAGGGAGGATGTTGGATGTTTGCCATGATTGGAGAAATGGAATAACTGCTACTTTGTACTGAAATCAACAGATACTAATAGACCAGTTACTATTCTTCCTTGTCTTACAGAGAGAATGATGAACCCCATTTCACAGGCTAATCACCATAATCAGTATTTGAGAGTTACGCCAGGTAATGTATCAACCGCACATAAGAATTATTCTTCTGCTTATAATTTACAAACTAACACCACTAACACCTCCCCCCTTTTTTCAAGGGTAATCACAGAACTATCGTGAATAGTCCTTTGGTACTCTGCCATCTCCTTTTTTTGTTCTTCCGTATCTTCCAGAACCAACACCAGTAACTATTCTCATTAATCCATTAACAGAATTAGGATGTAACTTTCCATCAGCGGATAATGTTTTTTCAACATCATCAACCCAATCTATAATTTCTTTTGCGCGATCCTTTTCCTCCTTACTTTTCTCATCATCATCTACAACACCTTCCGCTGCTCTTCGTGCTCTCTTTATCAAATCCTCTAACTCCGTATTGGATAATCCCTTTTCTTGGAGGCTAGATAAAAACTCTGTAAATACTTTCATTATTCTATCTCCATACTATCCGCTAACATCTTTATTTCCTTATTGAGTTTATTAGCGAACTCTGGAAATCTTGCTGATACTGCTCTAAAGTAATAATCTTCTTTGGTGACTTCTTTTAGAGGTAAAATCTTTTTTAGTTTTTCAACATCGCAGTAATCATCTTCTGCTGTTGGGTTTATCATGAATTGCTCCAGAGTTGAGGTTTTATTATTGAAGGCACTTTGTAGTTCTTCCCACGAAATAGAATAGAAGTTTCTTTTTATCTCTTTAACTACATTTGCTTTTTCACTGGCAGATAATTTATTTTTAGGAAATCTTGCTACTCGCTGACAGAACACTTGTCCTCTACTAAACCAATTATCAAGGGAGCCACTATCAACTAACTCTTGAACTCCATCTCTAATTCGCCAGTAAAGACATTCTTCTGTTGTAATCAATAAACTTATTTTTTGGTTGCCAATAGTACATACAAAGAATAGGATTTCTTTGCTCTTACGGACTGGCTTTCTGTAAAGTTGTTTCTTCATTTTGTTCCTTCCATTTTGTTTTACTTTTGATTAACACAGAACTATTTATTTCAATACAAATCCTCTGTTTTGGAAGGAAGAAGAAGTAGCAGAGGATTTGTAAGTATGATTGTGTCAATCAATAATAGTATTTATTATGTTTCGTAAGTGTCCGTACATAATTTTCCATTAGCGGAGATAGTGTGAGGTTTGGTTTGTGAGGAAACTTTTTATTGAACCATTTTGTGAATGTTTCTTTGCTATTTACTTGTGTAATCTTTTCTTCTGGCGAACTATCTGGATTTAGAAAATCTATGTCATCATCATCTTTATCTCCTTTATCAGCAGTAAAATCTAACTCAACTTCTGCCTGTTTTTTTATTTGTTTCAATCGCTCCTGCTGAAAGAACCAAGTTCTACATTTTTCATTTACATCGGCATCCCAAAGTAGATGTAACAAACCATTATTGATTACACCTTTTACAACCATACCAGTTCTAACTAATGGCAGTTCTTCACCAGCACTAACTCTTCTTTCGCCTGCTGGGATTTGGATGGATGCTATCATTTCATAATTCTCTTGAAACAAAATTTCATCTACTTTCATCCAATCAACCAAGTTTCTCTCAAAGTATTTTCCTATGGCCACCTGAATTGGTTTACGAAAGATTTTTTGCTCATCATCAACTACACAAAAGATAATCCTATCACCCTCATCAAAATAATAAGTGTTTGGCATTAGAGGTTTCTCTTTAGCGTCATACTTTATTGATTTCTTCTTGGCTACTTCTAAAACATCCCCATAATACGACTGAAAGATTTCATCTGGATCGCCTTTCTTTCGTAGATGTAATTCATTCAGCATCGGGAAAGTCCTCCGTGAATAAACCTGAAACAACAGCTGCTTTTGATAAGATAGATTTTTCATCTCCAGAAACGGCAACTGCTAATAAAACAAGTGCTGCTATGGATGACAACTGGATGCTCAAATAATCTAACTTCTTTCCAACATCTTGAGTGCCTCTTACCTTTTTACCATTCGTTATAACTTTTCTTTTTACTATCAAGGCAGTTGCCTTTGCCATGCCATCAGTCAAGTTTTCGCTGATTGTATCTTCTACTCTTTTCATTTTTCTTCCTCCTGTTATTAGTTGTATTACAATTATTTATAATAGTTCGGTTCTGTGTTTTCTCTTTCGTATAAATAAAAGTGAAGGAGAAGAAAATGCTACAAATACCAAAGGTATTATTGTGTGATGAGTTTAGACAGATTATGAGAAGCGACATTACTTTGTCTAAAATTAAACACAAGGCCACCAAAAGAAAACAAAGAAGAATAACTGATGCCATGACACAACTACTTGTCAATACTTGTGATAAGTTTCAGCGACACAAAGATTATCCAATTTGGAACTCTGTGAAACTTACGAGAGATTATCAAAAATCAGTAGTGCCAAATGATTTCCAGTTATTCCAAAATGTACTGACTAATAATGATTTCGTAATCAATCATGAATACCAAATGCCAACTAAAAATAGTGTTGGCAAAACAAAGTCAGTAATCATTCCACAAAACAAAATCCAGTTAGCAGTTGATTACCTGGCACAACAAAACATAGAGTGTGTAGAACTCAACGATGAAGTGGTGATAGATTGGGAAAATTGTCAATTCTTTCATGCTAATCCAATCCCTTCAAGAGTAAGAATAAACACATCAGCACTAAAAACATTCAGCAATTCTGTAATGGATGTATCCAAACATCTTCATAATAAATGGAACTTACATTTGAGGTTAGCTGATGCTCAAGATAATGATGGATGGTTGAGGCAAGATTATAAGATTAGTAACTTTGGGAGATTGATTGGTTATGGCATCTCATCACTACAAACCATGCCAAAAGTTCTACTCAAAGAAGTATTGGCTGGATGTTATGAAGTAGATGTAAATGCTTCTGCTTTATCCTTACTACCTACCATCTATAATACTACCCTGAAAAAACACTCTACATTCCCCTCTATTGAAAGATACTGCTTGAATAGGACTATTATAAGAGAAGCAGTTTCCTTGTCTCTAAAGTGTGAAATAAAGACAATCAAAAGAGCATTCACTTCTATCGCATTTGGTATAAGAAAGAATGTGAAGTCGTATAAGAATGTAGATGATAAATGGAGCGTTCCAACTCTAACTGAAATCTTTGGTAATGAGAACCTTGCCAAATCATTTGTAGAACATAAAGAAGTAAAACAGCTATGGAAAGAAGTAAGTGAAATCTTTTCAGCTCTATCCAAAGAAACCAAATCAACATTACCAGAAATGAACTCAAGTCAGCGAGTTGCTTATTTGTATCAACATAATGAAGCGCTGATGTTACAGGTAATGATGAGTTTCGTTGGTAAGTCATTAGTGATTACAAAGCACGATAGCATCATTACCAGTTCTCCTTTATCCATTATTGAAATAAGAGTACTGGAACATAAGATTTATAATAAGTTAGGTTTTATGGTTACATTATCTCAAGGGGTATTATGATTATCTCTATTAGTGTCATAGTTTATTGGTTATGAGGTATGGCGTCTATTTTAGAGAGATGGTTATACGAAAGTATTTTGATGAAAGTGATTGGCATCCAGCACATGGTACAGATTACTATCGGCCATTAGATTTATCAGTACGAGAGTTCTATGCTAAATCTAATGTAGATGGTTATGATTGGTATAAATGGAAAGAGATGAGAAAGGGTTTATTGAATGTAGAAGGAATGGTTGAAGCACTTGAAGAATGGGGTTATAGATTTAGAAATGATAATGGTGTAACTGATTTTGTGGATCGCCCATCTTTTGAGTTAATAAAATACCCTGAACCAATTACAAGAATTAGTAAAAATCTAATAAGGAGCGAAATGGATAGTCATCCAGTATTGAACGGAATGTTATACGATGGAGAAATAGTAGCAAGAAATGCTACACAAGCAGTATCACTTATAAATCAAGGTGGAAGAGTAAGAGATGCTATTAGAGAATGTCACTCATCTTATCCAAGTATTAGAAGGTATGGTTATAAAGGAAGTGATAGGCAGTGCCCAAGAAAAACGATGAAGAAAGTAGAGGAATGTATTATGAGATTAGAAGCAGGTGAGAAACTAAAAAGAATACTCAAAGAACTAAAATTAGGAGCGTGGAGTTTCTATCGTTATAAACATTATTTCTAAAAGGAAACAGACAAGTGGAAAAAATTATAGAGTACAAAATAAAAATACTATCAAGCAAATCAATCAATCCATCATTTGATAAGAACCTTGATAAGATAATCAGTAAAAGTTTCAGTAGTGGATTAGGTAAGAGTTTATTGAATGGCTATGAGTATGTTTCAATAAAACAAATCAAAATTTAATCAGCACGAGAGGTATTACGAGTTTCATTCCACTCCTTCATAATGTCTGTCTTTTTTTTAGTAATAATTTCCATAAAGGTTGCGAAGTGTTCTGGAAATAATTCATCATTTTCAGTATCCTCACCACATTTGTTTATAAAATTATCGTATGCTTCCAAGAATACCGCAGATACTTGAGGTGGTAATGTATTCTTTATTTCCTCTACATTCTTATTGTGTATCTGGATCGCCTCTATCTTTATTTCTTCTTTAGTCATACTCAATTCTGTAAGGTCTGGCATCTTTATTCTTCTTCTCAAAGTGTTGGATTTACACTTTTCTCCATCGCCTTCTTTTCAAGGAATGGTTTTAGATAAGTGCTCCTATCATCTGCTATTTGATTTTCATTCTCCCACCTCATAAGCCCAAGCAAGAAAGTTCCATACAACTCTTGTAACTTATCCTCATACATCTTTGGTATAGGAAAATGTTTATCAAGTGTAGCAGATGTGAGTTCCGTTTCTTTTCGTACTAATACGCTATGCCATTCAACTTCTAAAAAATCTCTTTCGGCACCTCTGTCAAGAATGTATGCTGTAAGTATTTTTTCTATCTGTTCTACATCTATTTCTTCAAAGTCGCCATTCTCAATTACATCTGTTATGAAACTTTCTATTATTGCTTCTTTTCCATCATAGCGTAAGTCATCCTTCATTCTTTCAAGGTAATTATCTGCTTCGTGTCGTTCCCAATCTCTAAAATGTAGTTTTACTTTCTTCTTTAACTTATCTTGTTTGATAAACAATTCAGTTTCATCACTCATAATGTTTTCATTATTATTCTATTGTCATAAATCTATCAATAGTACTTGTGATTGGATTTGCACGAAGTCGTGCCTGTTTGTTTTCTCTTATTCTCGTAGCTTCCATTTTCCTAAACTCTTTATCTAATAATTCTCTATCAAGATAATCCTGAAATTGTTCGTGCCAATCCCAATCATCATGTTGATGAGGTTTCCAGTAGATGTCTTTGGTTTCATCTCTCCAAATAATTACAGGCGATGGATTTATTACTTTTGGTTCATGCTGTTCTTCTTTGAGTTCTGGATGTTCTTCTTTTAGATAAAGTAAAATTGTTTTTGTGCCTACAAACTCTCCGTATGTTTCGTCTGCTCCTCTACATCCTAATTCTAAAACATTACCTAATAACTCTTTTATTTTACTTGCCCAATGTGAAGAAGGATTGGCTCTCAAACATGAATAAGCACTTCTCAAATCAACATCATTCACAATCAACATCCCAAGTGTGTAACATCTTTTTAGGTAAGCAAATAATTTTCTATCAGTATCATTATAATCACCATCCCACTCTCGCCCAATCCACTTCTCTCTAATGTCATTTCTTGGTTCTGTATAATAACGAAATGGACTTGATACAGATGTGTAATAACGCTTATCACCTCTTGTATCTCTTTCTAAATCAAACTCGTGCTTACGGAGTTTCCTACCTGTTTCACTATAGAAATACTTCCTCATTCTTCTTCTAATGGTTTTAGTAATCGTGCTGGTATTTTCAATTCGCCTTTACGAACATACTTTCTTACTGCTAATAAACATTCTCTTACAGATGGATAATTTTGTTGTATCAAATGTTTGAAGAAAAGAATTACATTATCACTTTCAAGTTCGCCAGAACTTCTAAACTTCATTTTCACTTCACTTTTCAGTACTCTATACATCAGCAGTTGTAAATCTCTTGTAATTTGTTCTCTACATCCAGCAGGCTTTTCATTCTCACCATTCATCCATAACTCACTACTTCTACCAAAGATGTATTCACTACATCTACTTCGTATTGCTTCGTTGATTTCACCCATCTTATTAGTAGTCAATACACAAAACCCACCTCTTGAAGAGTTCTCATCAAGTAGCGTCTTGAATACTGCTTGATTATTTACTTCATCAAACTCTTCAAGAACAACAACACTCTTGATTTTGAGATGTGCTAATTCTTTTTTGGTATAAGTGAATTGTTGGATAGCGTTTCCTGAACCTACTACCATTTGCCAGCCATAACCACCAGTTTGCCAGTGCTTATCTGCTTTGTATTGAGGACAATCAATTACTTGCCAAGAGACAGAGTTTTTCATCAATAGACGAGCAATAGAGGATTTACCACATCCAGCAGTACCTGCTAGAAGTAAGTGCTCACCTGTTCTACCTTCTGCTATCTCTTGAAATTGCGAACGCTCTTCATCGGGAAGTATCAGTTGCTTTTCACCAAATGATTTAGGAGCAAACTGATGAAGCCAAGATAATTTTTCACTCATAATCTATACTGCTCCCCACTTCCTTTCACCAGCAGTATTAGAACTAGCGATGGATGGAGCTGAGTTAGATGATGTGTTTATAGTAAGAGTTTCTTTGTTTGCTTTATTTGTTGTAGATTGTGCTTTAGTAAAATTAGTATTTGCTTTCAATCCCTTTGTTTTCATGTGCTCAACATCCTGTAATCTATCTTTCACTAATTTATCAATCTCACCTGTTAGTCTGTGCTTTTTTACATTAGCCAGGAACAACACCAAATCTTCGTTGAACTTTACAGCAGATTTGACTTTGTTTCCTTTTTTATCACTTTCATCTTTCTTCACATCGGCAATAGCAGCGCTTGACATAACAACAAACTTATTTACATACGACATACCTTTTCTAATAGTCCATTCACGCTCTTTCTGTAATGCTCTATGTTCCATCGCCTTTAGTACATCTACAGGAGTTTGATAGTTTATTCCAAATCCTTCTATGCCAGTTGTAAGTTCATTCACAGCATCTAAATGAAGAACAATTTCTTTCCACTTCTTTTGTAGTTTTTCAACCAAATCTTTTTTATTAGGCATTCGTAGATTAGTGCCATCTGTTGCTTCTATCGTAGATGACGCTTTAGTTTTCTCTAACCCTTTATTTCTTTTGAGTTCTCTTACTTCGGTTGTTGCTATTTCACCATTCTTTTTTACTCTGGCAATACAAGCATCCATAATCTTTACATCACTATTGAGCATTCCATCCAGAGTACTCATTTCATAAAGAGTTGTTTTGCTTGTGGGTAAATAAGCGGTGTCCTGAAACATTCTTTTGACTAAACCACCATTCAACCAACTTGCCCAAATTTTGATGAGTTGATTTACTTCTCTCATCACTACACCATTATCGCCGAGCTCCTTACAGAACCTATCCCAATTATCTTCTTTCTTACTAACCCACTTTGCCTTATCATCTCCGTTCTTTAGTGCTTCTTCTGTTGAGATTTCTCCAACACCACTCCAATTCTGTTTGGCCTCATAAAGTATTCGGCACATTTCTAACACATTCATAAATGTAGAAACTTCGTGATGTGCTAAAATCTCAATTGTGTCTTGTACTGATGTAAAGGTATTCCACTTTGTAATACTTTGTTCGTCAAATAGCATCTCTGTGCCATTTTCGTATTTCGCTATTGCTGTTTCTTGAAACATACTTCCTCTTTATTTGATGTTGATTTCGTCACCAAGTGACGAAAGTAAATTATGCTACACCTTGCCAAATGAAAGAATAATACCAATTTAGGTATGTTGTCAAGTAAATAATCAATAATAAATAAAAATAATTGAAAAATGTATTAAATGTTTATGGATTTAGCAAGTTCTGTAGCATCACTATCCTCTACACCAAGATAAGATGAGGTGGCAGTACAAGAATTGTGTCCCAATAACCTTCTAACTGCTTCTACATTATTTGTTTTAGAATAAAGAAAGGATGCTTTTGTTTTTCTCATAGAGTGACTACT
>Ga0114994_10003930_pt1 | contig 10831 bp, 10 predicted proteins | sample ArcticOcean_MG_C_9_FD_87043 | JGI IMG/M metagenome (GOLD analysis project Ga0114994, IMG submission 87043) | Marine microbial communities from western Arctic Ocean - ArcticOcean_MG_CB2_152 | ecosystem: Environmental > Aquatic > Marine > Oceanic | place: Arctic Ocean: Canada Basin | collected... | reverse complement strand
CTTGCTAATAAAGTTGCAGAATAAATTCTATCTTCTAAATCATTAGGCTGCTCATTATTAAAATCTTCTATCGAAGGAAATATCTCTGTTCCTTTAGGGATATTTACAACCGTATCTTTTGAAGGCGTTAAAGATATTTTACCGTCTGGCGTTCTTATAACTTCTCGTTTTCCACCGTCTCCAACTATTGCTGCTCCATCATGATCCATAATACCCCCTTCTGCAAATTCTGGTAAAGGCTGAGCTGCTACTGCTGCGATTTGTAAAGCACCTAATGCTGAAACAATTGCAGTCCAAGGTAGCCCACCTGTTAATGGAGAAGCTGTTACCGCTTTAGAATAGGCGATTGCTGTATTAATAGCAATCTCTACGATTGCTTGAGCCTTGTTAAATTTTGCTTGTTTTTTAACTTCTTTTCTTCTTTTTGCTTCAAGTTTCTGTAAGTCCTCTTCTCTTTGTATTGCAAGTAATCTAGTTTGATTAGCGTCCCCTTTTGCAAAAGCAAATAAGATAGCGTACTTCTCTTCTTCCCTACGAATTTCTTCATCTATTTTTGCTATTTTTCTGTCAAATATAGCATTACCTATATCTCCAATAGCATCAGCGAAATCACGAGCAATCCCTAAATTTCTTTCAAATTTCTCGCTTTTAGAAAGTTCATCACCCTCATCATCACCCTCATCATCTGAATTAAAAAGTTTCTTTCCTGCTTTTAAACTAGACACTACTGCTTCTCCTAATTGTAAATCTTTTCCAGTTAAGCTCTTGTTTCTGATTTTTTGCTCTTCTATTAAAATATCAATTCTAGCATTAGCCTCTAGCCTATTTATCTCTGTCAATACTTTTTGGTAAATTTCCCAATCGGTCAAGCCTAATTTATAAGCACTCGCAGCCTCAATTCTTAAATCGTCAAATTCCTTATCCGACAATGCGAATCTTTCATCTAAAGCCTTTTTCTTTGCTTTTTCTAAAAAATCATCCCACTTTAATGTTATATCAAACGTCCTTTTCAAGTGGTCTTTCAATGATAATATTTCTTTATCATCAGCCTCTTTTTGTATTTTAGCAATTTCCCCATCGGCTTGTATTCTAGCCTCTTTACTTGTCTTTGCAAATTCATTCCAAGACGCAATTTCTTTGGCTGCTTTTTTCTCGTTATTTTCATTGACTTGCTCCATTGTGAGTTTTGAAATCTCAACTTCAGCCTTTGCAATATCCCTTGCTACACCCTCTCTTTCTTCTGCTGTTTTATTATCAAGTTCGATACGCTCGCCATTGAATTTAATTTGTAGTTCTAATAATTTAATCTGCTTAGCTCTTGTTAAATCTTCAATATTACGACCTTTCTTTGTTCGTGTTTTATCAACGCCCTCATCTTCTTCTTCTGGAATACTAACCTTATCTTCACCTAGAAATTTTTTAACAACACTTAATCTACCTTCTATATATCCTAAATTATCATTTAACTTTTTTAAATCGTCCTCTGCTGTTCTTAATTTTAAAGTTTTTGCAGGAGTGGGAATCCACATACTTTCAAGCTGATTTTTTTTTGTCTCTACTTCTTTTTCTTTTTCAGTAAACAATGCTAAAGAATTATTGTATTGGGTAAGAAGTACATCATAATCATCAGCAGCCGCGCTTTTTTTGAATAATGTTAATTCTTTATTATAGTCAATAATTTCTTTAAGTTTAGCAGAGTTTAATTCTTTTAAACGAAGTAATTCATCTCCTGCGGATTTAATATCCTCCTTGCTTGCTTTTTTAGCAATTAACTGCAACTCTATAACAGTTTGCTTTGCAACTTTTATTTCAAATTCTTTTTTCTGCTTTTTTAATTTTTCTATTCCACCAATCCATTTTCCAGTTGCTTCTAAATTTTCTGTAGCATCATCTTCTATTATTTTATTTTGAACATCTTCTCCGAACATAGCTTCGTCTTGTCTACTACCTTTAAGTCCCTGCATCTTCTTAGTAATAGCATCTATGTATATAGCAATACCATTAAATGCATTTTGTAATTTAGAACTATCATCAATAACATTTTTAACAAAGTTTTGCCAAGCAGTTGTCATCCTAGTTTGTGATGACATCAACGTGTCCACCTTTTTTACTGTATCAATTCCATAAGCAATCTCAACAGCATCTGCAAATGCAGGTAACACCTCCGCTGAAAGAACCTCGCCTTTTTTCAACATCTTATCTAACTGAGCGATTGTAACCCCCATAGACGCAGCCATAATACCCATTGCACCCGGTAATCTTTCTCCTAACTGTCTACGAAGTTCCTCTGTTGTAACTTTACCTTTGGAAAGCATTTGCTCCAATGCTAAATAGATTCCTTTTAACTCATCTGTTTTTAAACCTAAAACAGACGCTGCCTTTGTCATTGACCTAAATATATTCTCTGTTGTTCGTAGAGTTAATCCAGATTGTTTTGCCGCTGCCAAGAACTTAATAAATCTATTAGTTGTAGTTACTAATGATACACCGAAATCTTTTGTAATACGAGTTAAGAACCTTTCAGATGTTGCAGCATCTTCCATATTACCTGCTATCTTCTCCATAGAGAAACGTAAAGAATCAAAAGTTTTAACTAAACTAAATACATTCTTAGCGATTGACAAAAACATTTGAGCACCTGCAATTATACCAAACGCTGATAATACAGATTTAAGAGATGACAACATCCCTTTAAAACCAGAAGAGGATTTCTTTTGAACTCCTGTTAATTTATTTAATTCTGCTTGTACTTTTTTTATTTTATCTTCGTATTTTTTCCAAGAAATATTAGATCTGCTAACAGCAGCTTGTTCTTTTTTCAACGCTGCTATCTCTATTTTTAAAGCATTTGCTGTTCCTTTTATTGCTGCTCTTTCTTTTTTCTTAGTTATTATAACTTTATTTTGAACAGCAGTTAACGCATTCAATTCATTCTTAACTTTAAGAATCTTCATTTGATATTCAAGCCAAGCATTATTGGTTGTGCTTAACGTAGCTTGCTCTTTTTTTAATGCTGCTATTTCTTTATTAAGAGCCGTCTCTGTACCTTCGATTGCCTGTTTTGCTTTTTTATTAGCATTTGTATTATTGTTTGTTGCTGCTGCAGCTTCTGTTTTTACTTTAATCAGTTTAATGTGAGCCGCTATAAGGTCGTTTGTTTTTTTTAGTGTTAAATTAAGTTCATTATTAGCCGCTGTTCCTCCTCCTCCTGAAATACCTGCTATGTTTGTATCCTTAATTTTACCTTGCAATATCTCCATTTGAGTAATTGCATCAGTAATTTGTTTTAGTGCTTCTTTTGATATTATTACATCAACTTGTCCATCTGCCATAACTTTATCTTTTATTTTTTATTTTATCAACTTCCTTTTTAGCCTGTACCGCCTTTTCTTCTGCTCTAATAATCATAGCACACCATTCAATTAAAGGACAAGTATAAATATCAATGCTTAAACCGAGAGCCTCCTGCAACAATATTTTTTCTCTTACAACGTCAAATTTAGCGTTTTCAGCCGTAACTTTCTTTGGTTCTAATATATCTTTATAAAGAGCCTTTCTTACTTTTACTTTTGTACCGAAACCTTTTACTTTTTCCTCTATAAATTTAAAGTAATAATTCATAGAATCGTAATCATTTACTTCATCTTTAAAAACAAACCCCTCTTTTTTAAAATATTCTATGTACCCATGAAGATGCTTACTGTTTAAGTGCATTTCTTTTAAAACATTAAACGCAGAAGTTATTCTATAAAGTTTTGATTCTAAATTGCTTATTTCTGTAAGTTTTCTATAATACTCAATACTCTTTACATCATTAGTGTATTTGATTCTTGAATCGTATGTTTCTTTATATTTATCTAATAACTTTACAATATCTGTGTCCGAAATTTCAATACTTTTATCATTCTTGAACTCTTTATAAAACCACCGAACATCAGTAGTTTCAGCAATCTTATAAAAATTATAAACCGGTATATCCTCAAATCCTTCGTATGTTTTTAGTTTTGCCATTATTTTCTAATATGGTTTTTAAATGAAGTTTGTAACATTGGTTTTATTATATCGTTATTAATAATCTCTGCTCCTTTTTCAGATACTCCTAGCAATTTGTTTTTAATAATTTCACTTTTTTTCTCTCCAGAACCCATTCCTTTACTAAGAAAAGTTATTTTATTATTTCTGTAAACTATGTACATTCCGTTTAAAAAAGCACCAGTCCAATCAAAATTAAAAGGTTGCCCCTCTTCTTTGCTTTGATTTGGTTTTGGGTTTGATTTTGCAATTTCAGCAGTAGCAGCACTATAAAGTCCAACTAATCCATCTTGGTTATCTAAACCTTTATCTAGGTTTATTTGGTTTATTTCAACAATTTGCCTATTCTGTTTTTTTATAGCAGTAGCAGTCTCCTTCTCAACGTTAAACGTTCTTAGTTTTGCAAGATAATTATTTACGTTTACTGCCATTGATGTTGTATAAAAAAACTCCCCTCTATTAATAGAAGAGAGTTTTATTTGAATTAATAATTATTACTAAGCCGATACGACTTCGCTCAATACATTACTTCTGTAAAGTTCAGATGAAACAATTGCAACATCTTTGTTTACGGTAGAATCATATATATTTAGCAAAATAGTCGATGCCGCTAAAGCAGTAATCGTTAGAGTGTAAAACCCGTCTCCGTTATCTACAAGCGTTGGAACTTCTGCAACTCCATTAACCGTGTATTTAAAGTTTGTTGCTGCTAAGCCTGCGATTCCAGTATGCTTATCCGCAGCCAACAAAGCCTTAACTTTCAAGGTAGTGTCTCCACTAGCAGGAGGTACTGCTCCATTAACATCAGCGTAAGATAATAAAACTCCGTTAATTCCCGTAACGTCAGAGATAGGAAAAAGATTCGCAGATAAAATAACTGCGTAACTAAGGTCTATCTGTGTTCTATCCGTTAATTGGAAAGTAAACGATTTCTTTTCCGTCTCAGTAGCCGTTGCAGGCGTAGTGATAGCTGAAAGAGTTTGTCCTGCTGTGAATCCTGTAAATGCTCCGTCAGTATTTACGGCAAATTTCCAGTTTCCATTTACATCTCCAAGAACCCAATTAATATTACCGAAGCCAGTCAACTTAGACATTTGCTTGTAAAAATATTGACCAGCTTTCATAGTCAACATATACTTTGGTAATCCTTTCAAGGTTAATGCTTCAACTCCTAAAGGAGAAGTTTCCAATGTATCATCTGCGATACTTGGTTCAGAAGAGAATGCGTCCATCATTGGGATAACATCCCCACTTTGAACTAAGCCGTCAATGTAATCTTGCGTAATATCAGTAGAAGCAGGTATTACTACTCCTTTTTTGAATCCTAATGCGTGAATTACAAGACCGAACTCAATGTCACATCCTAAGTCTCCTGTGTTTATAGATTCGCCTCCACATCCTGCGGACATTGAAGCGATTGTGTTTATTACTGCCATTTTAATAAATTTTTAATAATTAAAGCGTCTACTTGTATTTTCTTGCCTTTGAACTCATCGCCTACTTTATAGACAACACCTGCAAAAGTGAATTGATATTTTGCGACCACTATTTTCTTTTTACTTTTTTTAATTGTCATAACTTATAGATTTTAAACATGCTATTTTTGATTTGAATCTAATTGTCATTGTTAGCCCTATTGCATCCCAAATATCAATCGTGCCGTTATTTTTACTTTCAGCAGAATAATTAGGAAGTTTTAATATTTCCCAAGAATCCTCGACTCTGTCCGTAATAGTAGAAGCAGTCAATCCATGAATTAGAAAATCTGTCAAAGGTTGTAAAACTAAATCGAAAGAAGTAACATATCTAACGTCATTAAACAAATCTTGTCTAGTTTCTCTAGTTGCAATTATAAAAGAGCACTCCTTAATTACTTCTTGACCATAACTGCCTTTATAAGCATCTGGAGAAGGTAGGAGCCAAATAAGAGGATAGGCAGAGCCTTTTTTCAACTGTACGTATCTATTCAATTCTTCTTCATCTCCCCAATGAAACTGCGGCTTAGCAAGTACATCTGGAGTTAATTGAATAGAAGGTATAGTATCTATAATCGCTCTTATCATGTGTTCAACTACAATCATATTCCGAAAGAATTTTTCATTCCATCATAAAACCTAAAATAATTAGTAAAGTCAGGAAATGACGTTATATCCAATTCATTAGAATCTGTTAAATATTGATGTAAAGAGACTTGAACATTATTACCACCATACCAATCATATCCAATAGCACCGCTACGGTTTGTTATAACCGTAGGGTACATACTGTTTTGATTGCCTTGGTACTGATCTATAAAACTATCCCACGCTTTGATGTACTTTGGAGTAGCATCAACAATTGTTGCGTTTTTAGCTGTATTTTTAACAGTACCTACTGTGGCATAAGTTTCATTGTCGTTTCTCAAAAAATTACAATAAACATAAAAAGAAATTACACTTTGTTTTGAGTGACCTTTTAAACCATCCCAACGCTTAACGTTTCCGCGATTGTCAGTATACGTTTTACCATCAACTAAATCTATCCATTTCTGAATAGATGGAGTTGGTAGTTCGGCTTGTAACTCATAATAAAGAGTAACCCCTAAAGCATTTAATAATAACTCACGCTCATACTTTTCAATAAAGAAATCTAAATCAGTCTGATTAGTTGGTGTTCCAACAGGACTAACATTTATATCTTTATTGTTAGGGATGTATAAAGCTCCCTTATCAAAATATGTATTGTCAATTATTGATGCCATTATTTATTGTTTTTTGCTTACTTTCTTATTATAAAGCTTTGCCGCCTTTTCTTTGATTAACCTACTTGCTAACTGCCCATCAAAAGATACAATATCTCCTTTTTTCTTTGTAGCAAAGTCTTTAATAAACTCAATTTTAACTTTCATATTCTAAGAATTAAATTATGCTGTTGCTAATGTTGTAAGCGCAGCAGAAATAGATGTAACTTTTAAAAATCCTCCAACATCTGCATTTCTAATTAAGAACGCTAAACGTGTTCTAACTTTCAATGTTTCCATGTCTTCCGTAAACTGAGCATTAACCATACCTCTTGATAAAGTAATACCTGCTCTTTCATAAATTCTAGCGTAACGGCTATCACCAATAACCATAGTGTTTGCTGCTATTGCGTTTTCTTCCAAAACAACCATTCCTGCAACTTCATTTCCGTCTCTTGAAGCAAATGGTGGAATTATGTAATTCTCATTTGCATCTTTTTTCAACTTCATTAAGTTAATATCTGTAATGTTCATCAAACCAAAGTTTGGTGCGTATTTTGAACCACCACCAACTGTAATAGCTTCCGATACCTTTACAAATAAATCGTAAATACTAGCATCAGATATTCCACTAGCTACAGGAGTAAACGCTCCAACAGTAGCAACAATACCTTTAAGGTTAGGAGTTGTACCATTTCCATTAATTATATCATTATTTCTTTTTATCTTAACGTTAGTATCTAAGAACATTCCTAATTCAGCAGCAAACATTGCGCTATCTTCAAAAAACTCTTCTCCTACTGGTAACGTGTCTCCAATTTTCTCAATAGGTAAAGTCTGAGTTACCCATTTAGCTGTAGACTCAGGAAAAACTGCTCCCTCTGCAATTGCAGCGGCTGCTCTTACTGTAGTTGCTGAATCCCAATCGTAATAACGAATAACTCCGTTAGTGTTACTGTCAGATACAGGAATCTTATTGAAAATATCATAAGCCGTTAGTTTAGCGTGAGCTAATTGACCAATACCTTCTAAATCTAAAGCATTCTGATTACCTGTAACATTTGCACGTAAAGTGTCAGCTTTTACTACAACCTCTTTAGAAGATAATCCTTTTGCAGCGGATTTTAAAGTCTCTAAATTTTTGTTGATTTGCTCAACAACAGTTTCTTCTTTTACTTGCTTTTCTTCAAGTTTACCTTTTAATTCTTCAATAACATCAGCCTGTGCTTTTGCAGCATTTTCCAGTTTTGTCATTTCTTCTTTTGACGCGCCTTGCTCTAAAGCACTATCAACTTCTTTTTGCTTTAATTCAAGAGCATTAAACCTTTTGTCTAAAGCCTCTTGAATTTCTTGATTTTTGTCCATCTTTTCTAATTTTGATGTTTAACTTAATTTAACTAATCGAAGTAAGTGACTTTAATCGGCTTACTTTTTTAAACAGTTTAAGTGATTTCTCGGCTTAACCGTTATTCTATTCCTAACCACGCTTTATAAGCGTTAGATGTCTTTTGTTCTTCTGTTAATTCTGGAATCTCAATATCTTTTGTATAAAGTATTGGTGTAATTGAATTACTTCCTTGTGTAACCATACTTGACTCGTTTACTATTTTTGCTTCTGAAACAATCCACATTATACTCATTTCATCTGCAAATTCTTTATTTGCTAATTCAGGATAATGCTTCTTCCATGTCTTAAACTCCTCAGCGTATTCTTCTTCTTCGCTATTAATAGCTAAAGAAATTTGAACGTACTGCATTGTTACCGAGTTTTGAACAGGTAACTGTTTATTTATAACTTTTAAAGCTGTATCATTTTCTATAGCTGTTTTATCTATATCAAATATTAAAGCCTGAGTAGATGATTCATAGTCATAACCTAGATTTTTAAAGGTCGTGTCAATAATAGATATTTGAACATCTTTAGGATAAGCAATAACATCTGCTATTTTTGTAGAATGATCTAAAGAATATCTTATTTTTCCGTTTTGCTCCTTTGCACTTTTTACAAAAAGACCTTTAACGTGATTATCTAAATGAGAATCTAAAAAATTAGTAGTATTGATTACAGGTCTAATAAATCCATTTTTTACCGAAATACTTTTTGATGTTGCTTGATTAAACAATCCGGCAGATAATTGACCTTTTTCAAAAGACTTATACACTATTGATTTTTTAAAAGCAATAATATCAGCTTTTTTTTCAAAAACAGCTTTAATCATTTCTTCTTTAGTATCAAAATCTTCATTTAAGTCTATTGATTTATAAACCATAATATTATTTTTTAATTAACTTTTTATTTTTAAATTCTTTATTCCGTTTCTCCACTATCTTCTGCAGTTGTTTCTTGTCCACTACTGCTTGATTGATTTTGTTCGTTTCCATTTACTATCATTTGAATTTCTTCTAATTTCATTGATTTATCAAAACCTGTCATGTCAAGAGCAATATCCTGTGGTATTCCTGTCCTTAATAAATCGTTTAATGCTTTCGCCTTTAAAATAATACCTTCATATCTTTCTTTAAGTATAAACTGCATTATTGGTAAGTGTTCGTAAGACCCAACTAATTTTAAATTAGTGTCTTCAATCAATCCTTGCAATACAGCAATAAAAGAATCTAATGTTGGCTGCATTTCATTCTGAACGTAAGAAACCATAGATTCCTTAAAATTATTATAAGTTGTTTTCTTAGCCTCCAATGAAATAATATCTTTAGGGATATGAAGTGCCGTATATATCAAGTTACCGTCAACTTTAACAGATTCATCTAAACCTAAGTCTCTTAATGCGATGTGTAGGGATTTGTGTGTTAAATTTGCTTTAGTGACGATACCTCGTTTTCTATTCCATCCTAAACCGTACCCGGTTTGGTATAAGTTTTCTGCTTTCTCCTTATCATCATCACTCATAGGAAAAGTATTAGAACCTGCTCCTCCAGTAATTAATTCTTTCCCATTGGTTTTTAGAATAATATTCTTAGCCAATAATGAATCTTGAGTATTTATTAATGTCTGTCTTAATCCGTCCAATCTAGATTTAACCTCGAAGAAATTACTTCCTCCTACTGTATTAGTTCCTCCTACTAGACTACTTCCTCTTGTTTGAGAAGAACCTGACAATTGAGATAACATATTTGGTAAATCATAGAAAAACATTAAGTCCTTAACTTTTATTTTTAGATTCTCTCCCTCTTCGTCATATACAATTTCTATATTCTTAATGTCATTATCTGCACTTCGATTCAACATTTTAGAATCATATCCGTCAGGCCATTTCATTAAATCAATATTCAATAAATAAAAAGCCTCAATATCTTTTGAGTCATCAAATCCTATTCTATGTTTTTTATACACTACAGCCTTACCTTGTGCTATTTGCATAAAATCTAGTGATTCTAAAAAGTCTGATTGTGTTTGGTAGAAGTTAGGAGAGTTCATTAATTCTATTAACCAATGATTTTTTCTCTCTTTTCCTGTATCTTTGTGAATAACCTTAAATTCCGCTTGGCTAAATAATTTAGCACGGAATAATAATGCAGGAGTTAGAATTGGATGGTTCTGAGAAATATCTAAATTAGTCTTCCCCTCCATACTCCAATCGTTGTTTCCACCTTGCATATACCAATGATTTCCGCTTTTATCTCTCGTGTATGTTAGGTTTCTAATCCAATTAGGTGTACTCCAAGCCATTTATATGGGATTTAAGTGTACGAAATTATAAAAAATATTCCACAAAACAACAATTATTTTTAATTAGTCTAAATAAAAATAATAATAAACAAAAAAAAGACACCAAATAAATGGTGTCTAAACGTTATTAACTTAAAACTAAACCAGTGTGAAAACCTACTACAATTACACACAATTCCTCAACAATCATCAAATATAGTTATTGTATTTGTTTTATCCTAATTTAAATCACCAAAATCACCAAAAACACTTTTTTCCCCGATTTAACCACCAAAAACACTTTTACCCCCAATCACTAATATCACTAATATCACTAATATCCAACCCAATCCCCCATGCCGTCCCCTTTTTTTACCACTATCAAGAACCATTCTAAATAAATTCCCCCCAAT
>Ga0114994_10003926_pt1 | contig 10834 bp, 9 predicted proteins | sample ArcticOcean_MG_C_9_FD_87043 | JGI IMG/M metagenome (GOLD analysis project Ga0114994, IMG submission 87043) | Marine microbial communities from western Arctic Ocean - ArcticOcean_MG_CB2_152 | ecosystem: Environmental > Aquatic > Marine > Oceanic | place: Arctic Ocean: Canada Basin | collected... | reverse complement strand
CCAAATAGAAGACGCAGTTCTCAAGCTGGAGCGAGCTATCGAAATCGCAAAACGGTCCAAGTTCAAAAAGTTTGATAAGTGCTCCTCCAACTTCACAATCGCCAAACAGATGTCTGGCTGGTACCTCTCCCTGGGAGAATGCCAGTACGTATTAGGTCGGGTGAAGGGTTCCAAGGATTCACTCATGTCTGTCTGCGAGCACATGGAGTGGAAGACATGTATTGACAACTCCTGCGTGGTTGAGCAAAATTCAAAGACGATTTTGGAACTGCTCACCAAGGTGATCAAAAGTATCGGGTACACCATGAGCTCGTTGGGGGACCACTCAAAATTGAAGCTGGACCGCAAGAACGACGTTCTGAGCAACCAGAAGTTCAGGTGCTTGGGAAGGTTGCTCATTATTGCGGCGCTGGAACTCGACCAGAGCAGGTTCAACGAGCTTGGCGTGGTTGTGCTGCAGGAGCTTGCAGATTTGAAAACCGTGCAGGGCAATCTCTGCGCTTGCTTCGTCTCTTTGCTATTTTTGGACCAGCTGGAAGGCGGCGGTATGCTAAGCCTCACCGGCAAGGCGATGCAAATCGTTGAGAAGGCCGCCATGAGCGCTTTTGATGACCCAAAGATGTTCCCACCAATAACGTGGGCAGGAGCAAACGCGCTGTGCAGCATCTTCTTCTTCGGAAAGGATGTTGAGCGCGCGTCCAAGTTCGCCAACGACGCGTACGAGAAATGCCAACATTTGTCGAGCAGCACCGGACAGTTGGAATCATTGCTGTGCATCTGCTGCTGCGAGCAGGCAAGCGCGCCAATCACGAGCAGCAGCGTAGAGAGGAATGCGAGGTGAGTGAAAAAGAACCGACCCTTCAAATCCTTTCCCACACTAAAACCATCCCCAACTCTACTATTCAATCAGCATCATCAATGCGTTCGCCGAAAATGTTGGGAACTCGCTGGCGAGCATTTGGAGCGCGAGTTTCATTGTAAGGGCGGGGGGTAGGCTGAGCGGGGGGGCGACGGATGCCCATGATCTCTCCAAGGTAAAAAAATGTTTGCACATACTGAAGACACACAGCAGGATCGAGATTGATGACAACAACAACCCAGAAAACAGCCTTGCGTTCGAGAGAAACATGGAGCATCCTACAGTAATTTTGTTGGAAACTTGGGCAACTGAGGCGGTCACTCTTATCAGGCTGGGAGACGCGGGAAATAGCGAGAGTGCAATAGCGTGCGCGATCGAGGGGCTGAAAGTCATGAAGAATGCCATGATCTTGAGTTTCAGCGTCTTCATGAAGGAGGCATACTGCAGCATTTGCGAAGTCTTTTTGTTCTTGTACCACGAGAAGAAGGAAATGAAGGACATGAACCCGGAGGATTTAGTTGAAGGGGGTGCGGGGAAATTCTGCGTCGAAAGCAAGAGCATGGCCGAAATAGCGGCCTTTGCGGAAGAGGCGCTGGAGTGCGTGGGGAAATTAAGCAAAAAGTTCCCATCCGTCAGTTGCAGGTTCAAGGCAATGGGCTTGCTATTAAGCTACAACATTGGAAATATAGACAATAAAACGTGCGCAAAAGGGCTACGGAAGCTCATGGCGGAAACAGAAAAGCAGAAGATCCGATACGACCATGCTTGGATTTCAAACTACTGCATGGAAATGGAAAAAGTGAAGTGAAAAAAGGGGAATGGAATGAGTGAACTATTTTGTGCAATGAATAAAAATTGTAATTGATTGCTATCTAAATTAAGGAGTTGGTATGTTTAATTTAATCTGTAAAAATATGAACAGCATTGAAAAATTAATTTTAGGTTTTTCGACACGCAAAAAGTTGTTGCAAATTCATTCCGGATTATCTTCTCGAACCACCCACCCCACCCCACCCCTATGTAATGCACTGAAATATATTATATAAAATTCTCAGCAAACTTAAACGCAAAAGTTAAGATCATATCTCAACTCTCCCCTCCTCTCCTCCCCTCCCCTCCCCTCCCCTCCACGACAAACCAATCATCCCCTCAACCCACTTTAAATAATGCGCATTTTGCTAGTCGGAGGACCTTCGTCGGGCAAAACAACTCAGCGAAAGATCCTCCAATCGAAGTTCAATGACCATGTGTCAATCCTCGACTCAGAAGCCCTCCCTGAATATTTCTTTGATGGCCCCGAGTTAGAACGAAGAAAGTCCGCTCTGGACTCGTTTGAAATCCTCTACGCAAAGGCCAACGTCGAACAGAAGATACAGCTGAAGAAGCAAAAAACCCAGTCCCAGCAGTTTGCCAGGCAGTTCGACCTGATCCTAATCCTTTACGCTCCCCAAAATGTTCTCATCAGCAGGAAGCAACAGCAGCTGAAGAACTCTCTCCACACTATCCTGGCTCCCGAAGACTCTAAGCTCCAAAGTGAAACCGAGCTTCGCACCCTCATGCGAGATTCCGATTCCTCCTCCTTTTGCCGAAAGAATTGCGAGGTTGAATTCCCCCAAATAAATTTTTCCGCCATACCAAAATCCCAAAAAGCCAAATGCCAGTCGACCACATGCCTGGTGGTTCCCATCAACGGCCACGGCATAATCTCTGCCGTCCACCGAATCATTATTTCCTTTGCAATTGCGAGTGAGGCGCATGTAAATTCCAACCATCACCTCTCGATGAAACTCTTCGAGAAGGCTGCGGAGCTATGTGCGTCATTGGGAGAGCGAGCAGCCCTTGCCGCTGCGTTGGTCGGAGAGGGCCAAGCTGCTCTGCACATCGATAAATTGAAGACTGCCATGGGTAAATTCATGCAGGCAAAGGAGTGCGATCCGAGCAATGGCAACGCAAACAAATGCATTTTGGCGACAAAAGCCCGGGCAAGCTCGAAACTTCATTTGAGGGAGCAGGAGCAAATTCATCAGAATGAGGGTAGCAGTAGCAACAACAGCAACACACAACCCCCGCCGCCCCATAACAACCAAACCCCATTCCAACAACTCGTCTCCTCAAACAAAAAGAAAAATAACAAAATCTCCAATGTGATTGCCGACGCGAAATCTTTCTCGCGACATTACATCGACCCGATGGACATGGAAAACCATAGGCGAGTGAGAAGAATCAAGTACAGGGCGTATTCGACAGACATGAACCGAATCGAAGTAACCAAGACGATTGCCAAGGTGAGCGGCGCGATAAGTGCTAAAATTCACTAAAAAATAAAACTAAACCAAAACGCACAAAGCACATGGCGCCCAACTTTGTCGACAACGTCATCCAAGTTTCAATGTACAAGAATCTGTTTGCGAGGGCGACGAATATCCAGGAGAGAAGGGCTAGGGAGAAGGAGGTGAGCGAGCGAAGCGAGCGAGCCTTTTGGAAGAGGAGCATACGAGCCACTACTAAACTAAACTAAACTAAACTAAACTAACCCACTCAATTCGCTTCGCACCTTCTTCGCTCGGCGCAGTTCGAAATCCGACAAGAGACTTACAAGAAGGTCAAGGCGAGGAAGACGAGAATTGCGGGATTGAAATTTCGCAAAACGAAAAACTCGCCAATGGCAGGACTTAGGCTGGCGCAAGGCTTGGCGCCGATAGAAGACGAGAGTTTGGTCGAAGCGCAACCCCACTTGGTTGAATTTGCTCGTTTTGCTCAGCCTCTGCGCTCCCTCAAGCGCGAGTTCGAATCCAACGTCGACAGCTTGAGATACAAGGAGTTCCACAACACTGACAACCACCTCATGTTCAAGCACCTCGCAAAGCTCTCCCATGGCATGGTTGTCGAATCTACCCACCCGTATAGCAAAAAAACCCGAAACCTTGTTGAAATTATCCCAAACGATGGTGTGTTTGAACCCATCGAAAACGAAAACGAAAACCAAAACAAAAACACAGTCTCATCCCCAAAAATAAAAACGAAGCCACAAACAACAAACCCAGATTCTGACGATTCGGAGTCGGATTCAGACGATGAAGGTAGCAACTCTGACCCCAACATAGCAATACAACCCCAAAGTATAAAGCGGCACCGGCAACCATTTATGGTCGGGAAGGACATGACCCAATCCCGCGTAACAAAGACGGACATCCGAAGCATCGTTAGGTTCATCGACAAGCTCTCCGACGGTCACAAGCGCATCACCGCCCACAACTTAACCGACGCGATTAGAATTTGCAAGAACACGAACGCTTGCAAGCGCGAGCACAGCGAGGGGAGGGAGGTTGTGGTGAAATTGCAAAGTATGCTAATGGCGCAGCACATGACAAAGGCGGAGTTCTTCGATCTAGTTTTGGGCGGCAATTCGATTGCGAATAATTTTCCCACGAACAACCAGGTGAGCGAGCGAAATACTACGAGCGAACCTTGATAAAGACTCGAGCGATGAATCCTGCGATATTGCCACTGACGGCTACATCCACTACTAAACTAACCCAATCAATTCTTTTGACTCGCTCCATTCGTTTTGCTCTTGCTTCATTAAAATGCGCCTCGCTTCATTCTGCGCAGCTGAAACGGCATTCCATCGCCCACGATGGCAATTTTTTGGAGTCTCACAAGAATCTCAAATCGATCATTGACTACATCAAGCAGCACTTTTCTCGGGGAGGTAGTTGTCACCGAATCACCAGGATCGACTTGGAGATTGCGATAAGGCGGTTCAGGCGCGCAAAGGTGAGCGAAGCGAAGCGAAGAAGCGCGCGAAGCCACGGCACGGCAACTAACATCATTCAATTCAATTCAATTCAATTCAATTCCATCAGGCCTGCTCCCAACAGCACGAAGAGGGCCGGCGCTTGTTACTTCGACTGGAGAGGATGATTGACGTCCAGAAACTCAGCGTCAACGAGTGGTTCCGAAAAGTCGACAACAGGAAAGGAAGCCTGATCAACACTGTGCGGCGGCAGAGCGGGATAATGGGCAGGGTGAATACCGGCGACGGGTACATAAGTACGGTGGAGCTCAACGAACATTTAGAGAAATTCCACAAGAAGTTCAAGGACTCGTTGGACGATGAGAGGTTCAGCAAGGAGGAAATTACGAAAATCGTCCATTTCATGGATCCTAATTATGACGGGCACATTTCAGTCGCAGAGTGCAACGACGCGTTCAAGCGGTGTCACTTCACCTCCAAGGAGCTGTTCGAGGAGATCAGCATTAGCCTGCTCGTCGCGAGTCAGATGGAAAATATCTTGATTCACGACGAACTTAAGATTAGTGATTTGTGGAGAGAAATTGAAGAGTACATGGACATCGAAGACGTGTTGGCGAAGGACAAGGCGCAGATGGAGAAATTGGCGGGGAGGAGGGAATCATCATCAACGAACAAAAATGCGAGTAATATATATAAAGAGGTGAAAAGTGTAAAGGTGTTGGCGCTCCACGAATTCCTCTGCAACTACGAGAATGACTCAGGCGACATTTTCTCGTACGAGGAGGTGAACAAGCGAAGCAAGCGTAGCAAGCGAAGAACACGAGAATAAATACTCCCGATGAATCCCGCGAAATGGCTACAGACGGCTACATTCACTACTAAACTAACCCACTCAATTCGTTTGGCGCCTTCTTCGCTCGGCGCAGATTGACGCTCTGATAACTTTCATGGACCCGAACAAGGACGGAACCGTGACAGTCCACGAGTACATGGACGCGTTCAACCGAGCCAGGTCCCACCCCCACATGCCCCACATGCTATCCGCCGAGCTCGAGTTCGGAGCCGCAATGAAGAAGTACGGGGCGCTGGTCGCCAAGGGGCAAAAGTCAGTCTTCGAGAGTTGGATGTTCTTCATTGACGAGCACTGTGACCGGAGCAAGGACAAAAGTGCTAGCTTGAGGGACTTTGAGCAATGGTTGGAGAAGACGGTGTACGAGGTGCAGCGGATGACCATGAAGGGGGCGGGTTACGATTTCGGGAATGGGAATGGGAACGGGAATGGGAAAGGGAATGAAAATGTGAGCAATTCGAGGAGGAAGAATGGACTATACATCATATTCAACAGCAACTTTGCCGACTTGAAGGCTGGTAACGCCACAATCGACGTGTACGAAGACGCGAGTTGCGCCAATAGGCTGGTTGAACAAACGTTGACGCACGATTACATTCAGGGGGGGATGGGAGGCAAACCGATCTTCATCAACAACGACTCGTTCGTGTTGAAATTCAAAAGCAAGGGGTGGGAGGACGTCGACGGGGGAGGCGTGGGTAGCAGCAGCGGGTGGCAGTGCCTGGTGTTTAGCGCTGAGGACAGAAGCGAGGTGGACGGGCTGATCAAGCGGGCGCGAGTCGCCGGGATTCAAGAGGCCGTGCTGAAGAGCTGCAACAGCTGCGGCGAGAACGCCGTATCGACAGCGGTGTTCGAAGGCAACGAGAGCGCAGTGAGGTTCATGCTGAGCTTGGACGGGGCAGATTGCAACATGCTCGACAGCGTAAGCGGCAACACTTTGCTGCACGATGCTGCCAGGGGCGGCCACGCGAACATCGTCCGGCTGCTCATCGCAAAGGGGGCGGAAATTAAGAGACGGAACTGGCAGGGTGAGACGCCCTTGTTTGTTGCGAGCAGGAACAACAGCATCGAGTGCGCGAGGATAATACTGGGTGCGGTGGCGTTCTACGCGGACGTCGAGCAGAATTTGGTCAAGTTGAAGCAGGACTACTGCGGCGTGAAGAACGCCAGAGGCAGGACGGCAAGGGCGGTCGTCGAGAGGGCGGCGGAAGGGAAGTGCGGCGTGGAAATCAAGCTAGACTACAAAAATAGAAATGGAAATGGAAAGGGCATGAAGGTTTCTGTTGCGGCCAAACCGCGGCCGGAGAGTGCCAAATTGATGAGGAAGAAGTGCCCGGGGATGCTGGAGATCCTGACTGACGTGGACGGGAGGGGTGGAAAAAAGAGGCCACAAAGCGCGGCGTGCTTCAAGCACTTTGGCTGGGGGGCGAGCAGCAAAAAATACACAAGTTTGAAGGGGAAAAAAAGTTCGAAGATGATGCTTAGGCCAAGCACGGCACCGTCAACGAGGTTGAAGGTGGGGATGGGGAATGGAAGTGGGAGTGGGGTTGGGGGGGTGAGGAAAATGAGCCCGCCGCGAGGTAAAAACGGAAGGACCCTGGAACGTCCAAAAACGGCAACGGGGGCAGGGGGGATTTTGAGAAAGGCTAGGGAGGAGGAAGAGAGGGAGAAGGAGAGCAAGAGACCGGGAACGGCAGGAGGGTTGAGGAAGGTCACAATGGAATTATAATTATGAAAACAACACTTTATGTCTTCATCTTTCTATTATTGCGCGTTCTGTTAGGCAGGTTCCTCCGTCGGGAGGAATTGCATGATCGTCAATGTGACTGACGACCTTCGCCGAGTGGAAGGATGCTTGGACAACGAGTGAAGGCTCTCGCGGCGCACGTTCGCCTCCTCGACTTCCTTCTCGATTTCTGCTGTGATTTCTGACACTCCGGGATTAATTTTTTGGTTTTTTTCAATTTTCCGCTCCCCCCCTTTCGATTTGATCATATTGGAGGGGATTTTGTGAAGAAACTCGTCCGAGAACCAATCGGGTTTTTCTATCTGCCATTGGAGCCAGCCAGCTCTAAGCCAACCGAACATTTCAACTTCAAAGGCTAGCCAGGTGTCAGGATGTGTGGTCGTCAAAATTTGAGCCTTGGTCGCATCGTCACCGTCCTTGAATCGTTCGAACTGGAATTCGTTTGTCGTTGTGTTTTGCCAAAACGTGTGTCTGTATGCAGGTTCGCTCAGAATTAGAATTAGAGCGAACGAAACGAACCAGAGTCCTGAAGTACAGTAGGAGACCGCCAGGATCCGATCGGTGGTAAGGAACAAGTCAAGCTCTTGAAGATTTCCGTCCATGTTGATGGTTCGTATATAGAGACATATATAGATTGACAATTGCGTGTACAACATATTGAACAAGTAGTACGCCCCCCCAAGCTCGTATGGGTGCCGTGCCTGGGGGATCCCCGTAAAATTGGCGAGCTGCAAAACCACCCATCTCATGACGACAGAAATGAGTGTTCTTGCACAACCATCCAAGGGAATCCAGGATCGGAGATCCCGTTTGAGCATTTTGAACAGGAATAGGAGAAGACTTTCGAAGGCAATGAGTAGCAACGCCTGATCCACTCGAAGCAAAGCAAGCGCAAAACTCTTACCCAAAACTTGAGCCAGGGTGCATATAAACATTGCCAGCTTCATAGAGATGAATTTGAGGGTAGAATCAACGGGAATGAACCCGTAAAAACACCCTTGCGTACTTCTGCTGTGGTGAGAGGTATCCTTCAGCACCGTGAGGTACATGGTGCTTTCCGCTGTGAAAGCAGCGGAGATGAAGATGGAGGAAACGAGGAGGTAGTCGACTTCTCCCTTTGCCCTCAGGATTGCTGTCAGCTGAATTAGCAGGCACGGTATTGCTTCCAGAAAACTCTCGGCAACTTTGATAGCCATAAGCTCATTCAGCGGTTCCAGCACTTGCTGCGCATTATTAAAAGGCCGATTGGGTTAGTTTTGTAGTTTTGTATAGGGTGGTTGTATTCAAGTGAAACTCGACTCACCTCCTTCCGCTTCCGCTTGTGGCCTTCACCAGTCAACACTGCAAACTTGGCTATGGCCGGTTTGATCATGAGCAGCGTGAACACAAACTCTCTGAGCATCCACTTCATCCCGACTCGGCTGTTGACGAGTAACGTTCCTAGACTTTGCACCGCAAGGTTGGAGACGACAAGACCGATCATCAGGTTACCTAGAAATTCCTCATCATTCGAAAGGTTGTAGTTGATCGAGTAGATGTCAGTGGAGAGGTCCGCGAAGCTGAAAAACAGAGGTGACAGGGATAACAACATTCGCAACGAAGTGACACGAAAGTGAATTTCGCGGGCCATGGTCTGCAAAAGCGGCAGAAAAACCAAATTCCTTTTGGAAATTAGGGCAAAGTTTGGGCTTCGCGCAAGGTATTCCTCAATGCCGGGAAGGTCCCAAACTCCGGACTTGTCGACATATTGAAAAAACTCGTACCCAGCTTGGGCGCCCATGGCTCTGTCTTGTTCTAGTTGGAGCGGGGCGGGGTGCACTTTTTCTTTCTTGATATGCTGCGCCGAGCGAAAGAAAAATGTTAGGGTGAGGAGCCAAACCGAATTGAATTACCAAACAAGGTAAGGGTTAAGGCGGGGACTGAGAGAGACTCACCTTGCGAATGTATTTGGGAGTGATTGCACTCGTGAGCACGGAAAAAAAGAAACCCGTGAAAAACTCCGAGGAGAGCTCGCCCTTGGCGAAGTTGCGCCCGTACTTTTTATAATACCTCTCGATACGGTTTTTGGCGAATGTCGTTCGGAACGATGGCCAAAAACGCTTGAAGAAGAAGATCGGGGATTTTAAATCGTCAAGCAAGAACTCCGCCATTGATGTTCCATCGCGGACGTGGCTTGAAAAGTTCTTATAAATTCCTGTGTGGCGAATGATAAGTCTGTCTGTTTTACTTAGTTCAGAAATTGTTGATGATGAAGATGATGATTGTTGGAGAGTTGCCTTGTTCGTTGAGGTTGGAGAATTAAGGATCGGGTAAGAAGTTGGAGTTTGGGTGAGATTGTAGGAGTCGTAAGAGTCTGGATTGGTGATATTTTGGTCCATGGTGGTGGTGTAGGAGTGTTTAATATTTGTGACACCTGAAGTGTCAGCACGCAAATTTTTTTTTTTTTTTTCCCCAAGCATACAGAAGTGACCATGCTACAGAGGGACTCAATTTCAAAAAATTAAGATTCGAACTTCGTTAACTACAAACACCGTCGCAATTTTATTACAATTACAAATCTCCCAAAACTCAATTCAATAAGGTCGAATTCAAATCCACCACCATACATGTGATATCATCATGTTTCGTTCTCCTCTGCCTGCCCCTTGGCAAGTTGGCTAGAGTTTTTCTGCTTTTATTCCTCAAATCGCTGATGTGGTTCATGACCCCCTCGACGATCTGCTTGGCCGGGTCCGACTCGCACACGTCCGTCTCGTTTGAGAACATGAAGTCGCAATCTCTGTCGCCCCCATCACCATTGCTTTCTTCCTTGCCGTTCTTCTTCAAACTATTTCTCTGAAACTCTGCCCAGTCGATGACCTGCGTGTTACTGGCGTGCTCAAACACGCCGTCACTCGCCAGTACCATGACGCTGTCGACAAGCTCCGAGGTGTCGCTGTCGAACTTCAGCTGTGGAAATTAGGGTTAGTTGCGTTTCATGTTGCAGCCGCCCCAGCGAGCAAGCGCAGCGAGCGAAGCTGCGTCCATCAGCGGAGCGCAGCGGAAAGCCGAGCGCAGCGAGAAGGGGGGTTTCGGGGGTCTCCCCCGACACAAATCAAAGTAATTCCACACATCAAAAACTTCCCCAAAAATAAACTCATCACGAAATCCACTCAACTCACCTCGCGGAAGTTCACCTCGGGCGTCACGGTGATGTACGGCACGTGCTCCTTGTAGGGGTGGAAGGAAAACTCTCGTTTTTTTAGGTACAGGTCGCCCAGGGCGCGGGTCACAGCGAGAGAGCCCGCAACTCGCCTGATCCCGCCCTTCATCGAAGGATTGGTGACTGCTTTCTGGTCGGTCGGGCACCGAGCCTGCACAATGGAAATTTCAGATTGGTTGTAGCAGTTGTGGTCGGCAGTCAATTCTGCGCCGAGCGAACGAAGAAGGTGCGAAGTAAATTGAGTGGGTTGGTTTAGTTTATTAGTGGCTCACATATGCATGCTCGTCTTCCTCAAAGCTCGCTCGCTTCGCTCACTCACCTATTGCTGTTAGAGGGAGACGGGGTGTGGGAGGGGGGGATGCTGAACGTTTTCTCTTGTGGTCGTTGTGAGGAAGGGGGTTGGGGTTTGGGATTGCGAT
>Ga0114994_10003922_pt1 | contig 10838 bp, 13 predicted proteins | sample ArcticOcean_MG_C_9_FD_87043 | JGI IMG/M metagenome (GOLD analysis project Ga0114994, IMG submission 87043) | Marine microbial communities from western Arctic Ocean - ArcticOcean_MG_CB2_152 | ecosystem: Environmental > Aquatic > Marine > Oceanic | place: Arctic Ocean: Canada Basin | collected... | reverse complement strand
GAAGTTTTGTTCCTCTAATCGTGGTATTTGACGAGAAATTGGATAAAAAGGGTTTTTTTAAGCTTTTTTGAGAATGAGAAAAAAATTTTGAGTGGGGTCACCCTAATAGCAAAATAAGTTCTGGTTCCTGGAAAATATTTAAGGTTATCTTTTTACGAAATGTTCATCGGCCGCTGTGTAGCTCGTCTCCCCTCCCACATCCAGTTACAACGTAGAAATTTCAGATCCTCACCTTCACACAACCTCGTGAAGCGAGAAGAAAATTGGAGAAAGTCTCAGCTCAACCAGCTGTCGGAAAAGTTTGCCTCTTCTCCCTCCCCCCAATCCTGGCCCACTGATAATATCCCTCCCCTCAACATTGGAACGTACGAAGAGGTGCAGCCAATGTGGAAAGCGATGGAATCTAGAGTAACAAAGCGGCCTCCGCCGATGACTCTCAAAGAGGCCAAGGCAAAGAATAAAGGAACTGGGAGGAAGAACATTAAGAAGACTGAGGAGGAGTATTGGTTGGAGGAAGGCGTTTATGACGAAAACAAAACGTGAGCTGCTGCCTCTCAAAAACGTAAAACGTAGATTTAGTTTTTCAACTACATACAATGCCAAATCTAGTCACTCATGATGGTTCTACTTGGTGCTCACGTTCAGCTGCAACCTCAATCCATCTAGTTCAAAATCGTGCAACTTCTCTAAACACTTCGCTCCCTCAGTTGGGCTCATCGTTACAAATGCGAACCCCCTGCTCAGTTTCGTCTTCTTGTCGAGCGGAATTTCGCAGGTTTTCACACTTCCCCATCCGCTGAAAATTCTCTGCAGCTCCCCTTCCCCAACCGACTTGGCAAGATTCCCGACGTAAATTTTCACATCACACGATTCCTCGTACAATCCCTTCAACAACTCCTCCTCCCCCTCCCCCTTTGCCGCTCTCTCCCACTCCCTGAAACCAATTTCCATCACTGTCCAGCCCAGCCTTTCCAGCAGTCGTTTTTTCGCAATCGCCGGTCCGTTCCGAACCAACACGGCCTCCTTCCCCTTTTTCCCCTTTTTCCCCTCCTCCCCCTCCTCCCCCTCCTCCTCCTCCAAATTCAGAACTTCTACGTAGTCGTCCCTGGTCAAGAAATTAAAGCAGATTTGCCTTTCGGGGTTGGCAAAGTTTAGCCTGATTGGACTGAAGTGGTCGTTGTCGACCAGGAAGTAGTCGCTGTTGTTGTCGAACTCGAGCTGCGCCGAGCGAAGTTGGTGCGAGGCGCATTTTTAATGAAGCACGAGCGAAACGAGCGAACCAAACGATATGAGTTGAATATTGTTAGTTTGTTATTGCAGTGGATGTAGCCGTCTGCAACCATTTCGCGAGATCCATCGCTCCGCTCACTCACCTTTTCCCTCAAAACTCTTGAAATCTGGTCGTTCCTGATTAATTCCTCGGTTCCTTTAATTTTGAACTCCTCGGCAAAGTTTGCCGGCAGCTCCTTGTTCCAGGATTTGGGAGGTGGAGTAATTCGCTGCAGCGGGTTTCTCGCGCTCGTCTCTATCTTCGCGTGAACGTAAAACTGCATCAGTAGCTTCAAGTTGTCCACACTCTCCCCCTTCCCCTTCCCCTCCCCCTCTATAGCTCTGTCCCAAAGCTTCACCAGGAACCGACACCACCGCTCGTTTCCGTTCAGCTTGTCAGCAATCGCCAGCGCCCACAGCGTTTTCGCAACCGTGTCCGTTTCCAGTTTCGCCCAGTCGTTCTCAAGAACCGTTTCAAGTGCGCTCCTCTCCAAGTTTCCATTGTTGCTGTTGTTGTTGTTGTTGTCGTTAAAGTTAAAGTTATTGTCCCCCACCTTTGCAAACGCGAGGCACAACTTTGTAGGGTTAGGGTTAGGGTAAGGGTTGGGGTTAGTTTAGAGAATATGTTTACTCCCTTCTGAGCGCTCACTCACCTCCCCCAGCTCCCTCGCCGTGGCAAATTTCGTTATTATGGGCCACTCGTTCGCAACTCCCCTAAACAGTTCTTGAGGAAGGAGGGTCACGGTCGAGAAGGCGGCCAACAGCTGCGCGTAAACCTACCCCGAGCGATTTGTTAATGGAGGGGCAAGGGGGGAGGCGAGTGAGAAAAACGAATGTAATTGAGTGGAACGTTAGTTTAGTAGTGGCTCGTATATATTTCTCGTCTTCCTCAAAGCTCGCTCGCTTCGCTCGCTCACCTTGACGTTTCTATGATTGATGATTCGGTGGTGCTGGTTAGCAATGGCCGTAAACATCCGGTGGGAGTAGTCGTGCTTTACATTGGACATTGACATTGATGTTACGCTACTTTGGGATCGTCGCACCTTGGAGAACGACATTGCGAGAATGGCGAGTTCGTTTGGTGTGCACGTTGGCGTGATTCGGTGGTGCTGGTTTGCGAGGGATACGAAGAATTTTGACGAATCTACGCCGGCGCCGAGTGGGTTTGTTTAGCGTAATATCATCTTCCGTCTTCCAAATTGGCTCGCTTTTTTTCTCACTCACCATACATTGGCGCAAACTTGGCAAAGACCCAGCTTAACGAGCACAAAGTCTCCACCCCACCCTTCTCGCACCACCCGTCACTCTCCCCTCTCACAATGTCCAACAACTTTGGAGGGAAGAACCCCACCCTCGCAAACCCCCACAGCACGCTCTCCCACTCTCGCTCCCCCGCTTCCGCCAATACGATCGGCGCTTGATCGTAGACCTGGGTGAACAGCTCGTCGTGGGATAGCTGCAAGAATCCAAACGAGCGCAATATTATCGCCAGCTGGACTGGGCTGAAGGTGGCTTTAAACTGCGCGAGAGCAACGTGATTTAGTCGCGAGCCAGCAACACCAAACACTCGCTTCGCTCGCTCACCTGCTCATCGGCCAAGTACTTTGACACGAAAGTTTCGAACAGCGAGTTGAACAAGGGGCCGGCCTTCAGCTTGTTGGCGTCCGAAGTCCGGGTGATTACCTTGCCAATCGAATTGAACAAGTTCGCGTAGTGCAAACCATTCAGCAGCGGCTCGAACCTGTGCCAGATTGAGAGGAGTTGGGGAATTGTACGCAGAGAAGATATCTTCGCGTTGAGCTGCTTGGGGTTGGGAGTGTGGGTGAAAAACTCGTTCTGCGGGAGGTGGAAAAGTCATTATAGATTTAGTAAAATTTTTGCACTTCCAATTTCCATCTCATCGCCTCGCCTTGCCTCGCTCACCTTTCGAGGAATGTCGAGAAGCTTTCCCAGGTCAATTACATTTGGGAGCTTCACGAAACTTGATGCTTCTATGGTGGCATCAGAATGGGAAAGACGAGAACGGAGCTGGAAGTGCTTTATTGTGTTTGCTTTCGTACCCAAAGTTTCTTCCAGGTCAAAGGGGTTGGTGTTGGGGTGGAGGTCGGTATGGGACCAACCGAGACGTTCGTAGACGGGAGGGAAGTTCTCCGGGGAGTTGTGGAATCTTGTACGAAAGATTTTGGACTTTACAAAAGGTGAAGGGATGGTTGAGAATGAATTGAAGGATCGTGACGATCGTCGAAATGTTTGTTGCATAAAATTCGTTTTGCTATGATTAGGTTGTCTTGAGAGTGCAGATGTGGTATGTTTTGAAAGTTTTCTGGCCAAGAACCAAAACTCCCCCTTGGAGTGCACAGGCACATTAATTTTTAAAGTAGCCATTCAATTCAATAAACCCGCGATGTCCTAGCTTTCCTGGTCTGTTTGCTGGTGTGCTATCACTCATTAGCCATGAGTGATGTGCGGGCAGAAGAACGTAGGTAAGAGGATAGTCCGACAGGACGACCCAAATCAAAATCTCAATAGAGATGGAGGTCTGGAGTGAAATGAAGCGAACAATTGAGATGACGAACACCCATTCTTTCCCCGTCATAGTGCTACATGCAGACACACGAAAGGTTCCGACACTTAAGCCAGTTGTCACTTATGGAATACATTCTGATCAGTTGAACAAACAAGAACTCTGACCACACACAAAGCATGAATGGTTGGCTCTAACACAACACTACACACACAACACAACAACACTCTCAAACACACCTCTCAAACACACCTCTCAAACACACCTCTCAACACACACCTCTCAAACACACCTCTCAAACACACCTCTCAAACACACCCTCCCAAACACACCTCTCAAAACTCAACTCCCACACCTCCACAATCCCCCTCCCACCCCAGCCTCAACATCACGGATGTAACTCCCTCCACAATTGCCGATTACCAATCCAATGGCTACTCAATCTTCCATAACCGCCCACTCATCGACCTTCCAACTTCCATCACCCTCTGCTCTGAAATTGAGAATGTGATTAGAAAGAAGTACGAAACCGGCCAACCTCCGACCAAATGCTCGTCAACAATCAAGAACCCCAACAATAAGAATCAGCTCGGCTGGAGCAACGGATCCCCAACGTCCAAGGTCATCCAGATTATAAACATATCCAAATCCTCCTCGGCCTTCAAACAAGTCACACACTCACCAGTTCTTGGCGAGATCGTAACGAAATTGGCCAGTTGGGGGAAGTACGGTGGCTGCCGATTTGCGCAGGATCAGGTTTGGGCGAAGCCTCCTGGAGGTAACGCGCTCACTTTCCATCGAGATAGCCCATATTTCTGTTTCGACCGAGATGAGGTTGTGACGGTCTGGTTGGCGCTAGACGATATGGACGAGGAGCTGGGGCCGCTGGAGTACGTTATCGGGAGCCACAGGTGGGAGAACAGCAAAACGGGGAGCGCTTCCGTGTTTTTTGATAAAGACCACAAAGCTTTGATGTTGGCGGCTTGGAAACAGGAGCAGGAGCAGGAGGTTGATTCGAGGATTGGGGGGGTAGAAATTGCATCGGCGGTCGGACTGCGGACGGGCTGTGTTGCAGTTCATAATGGAAAGTGCTGGCATGGGTCTGATGCGAACAGGAGTGGGAGTGGGGGGAAGGGGAAGGGGAAAAGTGAGCCGAGAAGCAGGAGGGGACTTGGAATTCATTTTGTGCCAGCGGACGTATCCTGGGACGTGGAGAAGGCGGAAAGAAGCTCGCTATGGAGGGAAAAGGTGGTTGGGGGGAACTCGGTGGTTAGCGACAATGAAATGCCAATTATTTTTAGAGAACGAGGGGAAAGTAGGGAGGTGAGTTTTGAGTTTTGGCGAGGTCTGGCGAGAGTGAAATGAAGCGAACAATTGAGATGACGAACACCCATTCTTTCCCCGTCGTAGTGATAAATGCAGACAAATGAAAGGCTCCGACACTTAAGCCAGTTGTCAAATATGGAGTACATTCTGATCAGTTGATTTTGATTTGTTGAGAGTGGCGAGTTTTTAAATAACAATGTCTAACACGCAACACAACACAACACAACACACACTCTCATACACGCACAGTAAAATGTACAGTAAATTTAGTGCGTTCCATTTTAAACAAGTTCTTTTTCTTAGTTTTATTCTTCGAGGGGCATCAGAAAATCAACCACCACACTCGTTGGTCCGTCGCCAGCCCCGTTCTCCTGAATGCATCTGTTGAGGAAGTGCATCCCCTTGTGTAATTCGCGGAGCTCTGCCTCTGTCGCCGGCAGACTTGTCGGCGCCTTGCACGTCTTCTTGTGCTTCTTCCACGCAGACTTCTGGCACTCGGCTCTGCAGAAGTAGCTGGTTTTGCACCGTGAGCACGCTTTCGTTGTGGTGGTCTTGCAGACGTCGCACTTGTGGGTCGGCTTCAGTACGGCCTCAATTTCGACCAGCTCGGCCTTGTCGTACTTCATGTGCTTGATGAACTGGCAGACGGTGTTGTAGGTGCCGAAGACCTCCTCGTCGACGAACTGCTTGGGGAGGTGTTGTCGGAGGAGGGTGGGGAAGGGGGTGGAGGAGATGTCCTCGGGGGTGAGCCGGAGGATGTTTCGGATCTCTCTGCACGCATTGAATTGGGGGTGCTCGGCAAATTCGAGCATCGTGTTGCCTTGGTGGTTTTTAGTGGTGAGGGAAAGTGGGTGTCGGTGGATCATTCGAAGAGCAAGAAACACGAGGGAGTCGCTGTATGTCTGGCTATAGCAAGCAATACCTCGAAGAAGATCAGAATTCATGAATTTGAGCACTTCATGCACCAACTCGTCATTGTGCTCATTGATGAACTTGTGGCAGTCTGCATACGATCGTGATCTGATCCACCCAAGCATCTCATTATACCAATAAGCCACTGGTGCGTACAAGCGGGCCATCCCCTCCCTACCCAACGAACGAGCTTCCTCGGGAGTGAGGGAGAGCAAGCCGATGATCTCAGCACAGGCTCCACTCCTACTGGCAATGTCGAGGGGAGTTTTGCCTTCCTTGTCTCGTGTGGTGAGGGCCTGTACATTCAACCAAATCGACTGCACGCCCACATTGACAAGAGCATGTGTGTGTGTCTGAGCTTTCGCTGCCATCCAATGATGTGGCAGTCGTCCATGCTCATCTCTCTCCTTGTACTTTCTCACGAGCAAATCTAAGTCCCGATCTGGGTCATGTATAACTCCTTGTGCCGCGAGCCAATCACGCCTCTCGAGCCACTGGTGATGATATCATTGGAACGCAGAGGCCAAAATTTTCTTGTGCACCTTGATTCTATACCACCATAAACCATACCACCTTGATTCTATACCACCATCCATACCATACATAAGATCTTCTTTCTTCTTTATATCAATCCTCTACCATACTCACCAAACAAACAAAATGTCAACTCCTCTGGTCAGCTCCTGGACAACTTTCTCAAATACAACCTACATAGACAATATACTCTCCCCCACGCCCATTCCAACCCCAATCCCAACCCTCTTCCTCGTTCCCCCAGCCCCCCCCACGATCAACGATTCTATCGATAAGATGCTAGTACTCGCCACTGAGCTCCTTCCGAAAATCACAAGAAACGAAAGCCTTCGAGACAATCGAAAAACTTCCACCAGCAATCAGTATGTGAAGCCTGTTGAACTTTTCAACCCGCTCTCCTCCGCAACAATTCTAAAATTTCACTCGATCAAGGAAGCTGCCGGATTGCTTGGAATGGACAATGGCGATCTCTCTCGATGTCTCAGGCAGGGGATAACAGCCATTGATGGTTTGCACATCCGTCCAACTCGCACTTCCAGTTCCAACGACAATTCGGACTCCGACACCCCAGCACCCTCCCCAGCCCAAAAACGTTCCCATGGCAAGGTCGATGAGAACAACATTTTGACAACGAAGCGATCACGAAAATCCCCAACCGAGCCCGACTCTGTTCCCAATAATATACCGCTCAAGCAGGAGAAGCAACGAGCGAAGGCGAAGGTGCGAGGGAGGGAGAAGACCAAGCCAATATTGGCTCAAAGCGAATAGCAATGATGTAAAACAGATTCCTTTTCAAATTTTTACACCCACTCCACCTATTTAACACCTCTCAAAGACCTTGTACAGCGCTGGCAGCAGCGCCGCCTGCGTGACCGTCCCGTCTCTCGCGAATTCTTTTGGTGGAACTAGCAGGAAGGAGATTCCCGGGAACAGCGTATGCTGCACGAGTTTTTCGCAATCATTGTCGATGAGTTTCATGTTGTTGTGGCCACCACCATCACCATTTTGGCCACAATTTCCATTTTCACCCTCGGAGGGCATCTCCGCGTAGAAAGCACTCAGCTCAGTCGCCACCCCGTCGAAGCACGCCCTCTCGTCCTCGTAGTTGACGCAGGTCGCCAGCCTGACCAAGAACTTTGGCAGGGCGTTGGCCGCTGGAACGTGCTTCTCCAGCAGCACTGGGCAGCCGACAATGCGGAGAGCTCCGCTTTCCTTTCCTTTTTCAAAGCTCAGGGAGTAGTACTCCTTGAGCATCTCCATGTTCTCCTCCAGCGTAGCGACAATATCCCTGGCGGCCTTCTCCCCCTCCCCCTCCCCCTCCCCCTCCACCAGTTGCTCCCCGTCCAACCCTTCCAGCTTGAGACTCTGCGCCGAGCGAAGCGAGGCGCATTTTAAACGAAGGTTGAGAGCAGTGAGCCAGCAAAAATACAAATAGTTGAGTAGGTTAGTTCAGTAGTGGATGTAGTAGCCATGAATGTAATTGCACCTCGCTCGCTCACCTGCAGCACGCACGAGTACACGTCTATCCCCTTGACGTTGTCGTTAGCGTTATCGCCCAGCCTTGCGCATTCCATACCCCCGAACCGGGAGATGGCAATCTGAAAGAACAGTTCCTTCGCAAGTTCATAGTGGCTGACCAAAAGCATTTCTACGCCCCACTGAATCAACGACCTGCGGCTCGAAACGCATCCAATGAAGCTCGCCCCCCTCAGCTTCGCCGTCAGCGCCTTGTCTTCTCTCCTCCCTACGTCCTCCCTCAACGATATAATGCTCCTGTACGTTGTTTCCGTCGTGACGATTTTCTTAGGTCGGCTGGCTGCCGACTTTGACATGTTGTTGTTGAGCTGCGCGAGCGAGCCAAAAGAATTGGGTGGGTTAGCTTAGCAGTGGATGTAACCATTATGTCCGTAGCCATTTCGCGCACTTTCATCGCGAGTAGTCTCGTCTTCCAAAAGGCTCGCTCGCTTTCTTCGCTCACTCACCTGGTTCTGGGCAATTACCGCGTGGTCCGAGCTGGCCGACGCGGGAGGGCAGTCGCACTGTAAGATCGCCGAGGCGAAGGCGCCCGGGGCAGCCATGTCGATGTCGACCTTGTCGTTGTTTTCGCATTCCGTTACGTGGAGCTGGATTTCTTTACTAGTTGTTGTTGAGGTTGTGGTGGCGGTTTGCGCTGGCGCTTGGGACAGAAATGGTTCGAGCGCGCCTAATTTTGCGGCTGCGTTCGTTCTCACTAGTCTCGTTGGATCGTAAGCCTTCTTGGCCTTTTTGTACTCGCCCGGTTGAGTAGTTGGTTGTTGTTGGTTGATGGATTGGGATTGATATTGATTTTGGTTTTGGGATTGTTGGGCGGAACGTTTATTCGATGACTCGTAGTCGAGATGCGACTGTGTACTCTTCAGCGAACTTGCCTCCTTCGGTAAGACAGCCTGCGCGTAGAACGTGCGACTTGCAGTCGCACTCAACAGACATTTGCGAAAAGCAATTGCCAAGGCGTCGCACAGCTTGTCCTCGTGCAAGAACGCAACTTCCTTCTTCGTGGGGTGGATGTTGACGTCTACGTGCGGGCCTGGGAGCTGCGCCGAGCGAAGAAGGTGCGAGGTGTATTTTTAATGAAGGACGAGCGAAACGAGCGAAGTGAGCCAAAAGAATACGAATTGAGTGGAATAATTTTGTTAGTTGAGTAGTGGCTCGTATATTTCTCGTCTTCCTCAACCCCCCCCCGCTCCGCTTGCTCACCTCCAGCGAAAGGTACACGAAGGGCTTGCCGCGGGTCGGGAGTATGTCATTGTAGACCGACTCCGCGGCGTGCTTTATGGACGTGGATGAGACGAGACGGTCGTTGATGAAGATGACGAAGTTGGCGCTCACGTTCTTGGCCGAGTACGATCCATTCGTTATGAGGCCGGTGGCCTTGTACGCAAACTCGAAAGAAGCTGCGCCGAGCAAAAAAGGTGCGAAGGGGTTAGCAGTGGCTCGCATATATTTCTCGTCTATACACTAGTTGTGACTAGCTCGCTTCGCTTCGCTTCGCTTCGCTTCGTTCGCTGCTCGCTTCGCTTCGCTTCGCTCGCTGCTCGCTTCGCTTCGCTTCGCTTCGCTTCGCTCGCTGCTCGCTTCATGGCTACATCCACTACTGAACTAATCTACTTAACTATTTTTGCTCGCTCGTTGAAAATGCGCACAATCTCGCTCCTTCTTCGCTCGGCGCAGCACCTTCACTGTTGGAACTACACAAATTAGAACCCTCTTGGCCCCCAACGAGCCCTCCTTTGTCGTAATCAGAGTTCCCAGCGGGGTTATCGGCAGCACTGAGAATGTCTTCCTCTACAGCTGTCCCGAAAGCAGTCCAATCAGACTGAAGATGGCTCACTCAGTAGCAAAGGACGTTGCAAAGACGGAAATAACAAAGCTGGGAGTGGCCTTTACTCGCACAGTCGAGGTCACGGACGTGGCGGATGCCGACGATTACCTGAAGCCGGAAGTTGCGGCGACGGGGGTGGCCGAGGTAATGCACAAAAAACCAAGTCGACCCGGCCGCGGAGGAAAGAGAGTTGTGAAGAAATTTGTTCCCACTGAAATAATATAGAAGAAATTAATTTTTTTTGTTGATTAAAAAAAGAAGAACTCTACCTAAGCCTTCGAGACAAACTCCCTTATCGCCAACAAATTCGCCTTGAGGTCCTCCGCAATTCTACGCTCAATGAGCCCCACGGGAAGGTACTGTCGAGGACTTAGCTCAACGGCGTAAGTCAGCCGCATCGCGCTCATCCCCGGGGGGGCGCACTCCGGGAGCGGCTGCATTCTCCAGACGCCCTGGTAAATTCTGAACTCCCCCTTGTCGCCCTCGACGGACTGCATGGTGATGTCCCTCGCGCCGCCAATTTGGCTGAGGGAGAACGGCCTGGGAAAGACGTCACGGACGAGGGGAATTAGGGCCCCGGTGTTGACGTCCGGGGAGGAGTCGGGATGCATCTGAGGCTCGTGGAAGGAGGGAGGAAGCCCCGTGACCCACTCGCGAACATCGAGGGTCGTCCTGGCAGAGAAATTTATCCCCATGACCTTGGCCCCCCCGATCTGCTTGAGCCGAGCCCCCCTGAGAGAGGTTGGGGAGGGAGGTGTGCTCGAGGAGGGGGGATGTGTGCTCGAGAAGGTGCTCGAGTAGGTGGCCTCGGCGTTGTACATTGTCAGCACTTCGTTGAGCTTGAGGTTGGGAATGACGTTCTGAAGATTGCCGTAGTCGGTTAGCAAGTCCCATACCGTGTCCACGGCGTGG
>Ga0114994_10003921_pt1 | contig 10840 bp, 2 predicted proteins | sample ArcticOcean_MG_C_9_FD_87043 | JGI IMG/M metagenome (GOLD analysis project Ga0114994, IMG submission 87043) | Marine microbial communities from western Arctic Ocean - ArcticOcean_MG_CB2_152 | ecosystem: Environmental > Aquatic > Marine > Oceanic | place: Arctic Ocean: Canada Basin | collected... | reverse complement strand
TATAAAATAATCGAAATGAATTCAAATATAAGATCATTATGTATTCCTAGAATAGAATCGTCAATAAGCAAAGAATATATATTAACTATATTAAATAAACTAGATGTAGGATACATACATAAAATATATGAAAATCCTTTACGAAATGATACAACAAAAAAACGTATAATAATACAAATAAAATGGTATAATAATACACGTTCCGCAATGATACAAGAAGAATTAAAAACAAATAAAAATATAAAATTGGTTTATAATATGCCATGGTATTGGAAAATATTTATTACTGAATATCAAACCAAATAATTAATATAAATATAATTTTTTTATTTAAAAAATTGAAAATAAAACAAAATAAATAGTAAAATGGAAAATGAAAAATGAATTTAATAGAAAAGAAACAATATAAGCGAGTAATAAATGAATATAATAAAAATTTGAAAAAAATGATATTAACGACTAGGTTTAATAATGAAACGTGGAATGAAAATGTTGAATATCGAAAACAAGAAAAATTCAAAGGTTGTATATATAGCACGCCAGAACAAATTAGTATGAAAATACCTCAAGAGAAAATACTATTTATTTTAGAAATGAATAATAATATGAATAAAATAATGGGAATAGGTATGATTAGAAATGAACCCAAAATGTATAAATATCATATGTATGATAATGAACGATATAATAGATATCAATATATAGGTAATCATAGAATAGACCGTTCTGATATGAATACGTCAGAAGAATTAATAATGCTAGTATTTGATAAATTATGTTTTAAAGGGAACCGTCATATGAAAAGAGGTCAGGGATTAAAATCATTTCCAATAAATATGTTATATAATTGTAGTAAAGTAGTCGATTTAGTAGAATATATAAACAATATGTTTAAAAAACGTTTATGTCAAAAATAATTTAAATGTTTCATAATAATAATATAATAATACCTTATACATAATGAATAAAACATATAATATTGATGATTTTACAGATTCGGAATTATACGATGTATTAGATTTAACTAATCCATCCGACCGAGAGTTAGAAGCCAAAATAATATTAATGATAAAAAAATATAAGGATATAGAAATTCAAACGAGTGATTCTACCGATTTAATGGAATTCTTTGAATCAATATATAGTCATTTTTTTAATGACGACGTTGAAGAAGATAATGAATATGAAAAAGAAGAAAACCAAGAAACCCAAGAAACCCAAGAAACCCAAGAAACCCAAGAAATTCAAGAAAAACAAGAAAATCAAGAAAATCAAGAAAAAAGTAAAATTAGTTATACAAAACCATTAGAATATATAGCGGGGTCTTTAAATCCAATATTACAACCAACTATCAAACGAGTAATAAGTATAGATAGTCAATATCGTTCAGATAAAAGAACAATGACAACAGAATTTACGTGTAATTTAACAGAACCATTAAAGGACGTTGTTTTGATGAAATTATATTCAATACAAATCCCATTAACGTGGTATACAATTGCTAAAAGTTTTGGTAGTAATTTAATATTTTTAAAAGGAAATGTTCCGGGAATAGACAATGAAACTCATGATATACAATATGAGATTGAACCTGGAAATTACAATCCAACCAAATTAAAGAATGCAATTAATGAAGATATTAATCTAAAAAAAATAACATATACAGATATAAGTTTTGGAGAAACCAAATTTGAATATAGCGATACAACGTCAATAATGAAATTTGATGTAGATCTTTTAAAAACGTATAATGAAAATAATTATCAATTGGTGTTTGAAAATAGTTGGTCTTCTCCATATGTTGAAAACCCAGATAGAAACTCAATCGCTGGATATTTAGGATTCGATAATCAAATAAATGATATAAATAGTATAACTAGTATACCTTTGATTTCTGAAAATGAGGATACAGATATTTTTTATTTAACATCAACCAATAATTCATTTAATGTTATCAAATATTACAATAATGAACAAGTAAATCAACCCCGTTATAACGAATCGACTTCAATTGTAGATATAAATAAAACTATACAAATGACTTTAGCTGTAGATATAAGTTATTCAAGAACAGCAATAATTGATAATATAAATGAACAAATACAAAATAATTCTTTTTTTGTTGATTCAGCAATAAGTCGCGATAAATTACATTCAGATAATAATAATCAAACGTTTATGTCAGATATATCATATAATAAAACATATTTTACTAAATTACAAATTAAACCAGACCGTAATAATAGTTATTATACTGAATTAAATAAAACAATGGTTCAATTACCCGATGATTATACTATATGGTTAGGTGAAGATTCCTGTTTTCAATTTGATTTGAGTAAAAATGAAATGAATAATATTAAAGGAAAAACACCAATAATAGAACAAACTGATGTATATTATATACATACATCACCGTATATTGAATTTAAATGTATAGAACCTAATTTTACAATGCCTGAAAATGATTTTAGTTTTAATATAGTAAATTCATATGATTATAATAATAAAACACTAGATGAAGATATAATTAGTGGAGGATATTCTATAAATTTATATTTAAAACAAATAAATCAAGGATTACATGATATATCTTCAAATTTATTAACTAATCAATTAATAGATTTAAGTTTATCGGATATAAATGGTAATTATTCGGAGGCAAATGAACCAGACGGGACATGTTTATATAATAATAATGAAATTATAACGTTTAAATTAGATTTTAAAAAAAATTTTACAGAAGAACATTATTATGTAGATTTTGAGGATAGTTTATTTGGTTTTGGTGGTAGTAGTGTTGTAAATCGTCGTTTTTCAAATGGAACTGAAACAACTAACAATACAGATTTATCAATTAATGATATAACGAAAGAAATATCTAATAATTTAGGTAATTTGGATCCTTCTAATACTAATTTAGCAACTGCTGGTCCTTACACAATACTTTCGAACAGTAAAATATTTACTATATATCCTATACAACATTCTCCAAATATAGGAAATGAAAATGATATATCATATAATATTCGTTTTGGAGATACTGGTGGTCAAGGTAATAATTCATATTTTTTAGTAGACTTAGAAGATCTTATACAAGACCGATTAGATAATTTTCAAGACGAATTTGGAAATACTATATTTAATGGAAGTACAATAATAATGAATAATATAGATCCAGATGGCTCGCAGAGTGCTAATGATATAGAAATTAAATTAAATATAAAAATGAACAAGGTTATAAGTTCGCGGAGTTATAGTATTCAGTTTGTAGATAATATAATACAGAATAATAATATTACACAGAATAGTAACAATGATATATTAAGTCCGTTTAGTCCAAAAAATACATGGGAACAATATTTAAAAATAGATTCTGTTATGGTAGGAAATCCATATTCATTAAACCAAGGAACAATATATACAGACCAATCTGTAGATATTATAGGGTCAAGTAAAGTAGATAAATTGGTTTTACTTACAATAGTTGAAGGATTCAATAATAAAATAACATTAAAAGGTATTGATAATGGAGTAGAAACGATAGGTGGTGAAAATGATTTTATTTTAGAAATCCCACAAGGAGAGTATAATAAGGTGCAAATAATTATAGCAATTAATACCGTAATCGAAAATTATAATAATAGTGAAGATAAACATATAGAAGGTAAAATAGTAATTATAAAAAAGGATAATGGAGATGAATTCGCCAGTTTAGAAATAACTGTTACAAAAAAATATACAACCGAAGATTATAAAGTTGTATATTACGATGAAATTAGTTTTGTTAGTTGTGGTTCAGGAGTAAAAAGTGTTCGTAATACAACATGGGATTCAACGTTGGGATGGATATTGGGGTTTCGCGATTATACGGTATATGATTTAACTATTTTAGGTGAACCAAACGCAAGTAATAGTAATATATTAAGAATCGTAGGAGATACTGGAGTAAGTACCAATTTATATAATTATTTTTTATTATGTATAGATGATTTTAATCAAAATCATTTAAATGATGGTTTGGTGACGATTGCTAGTGCCGAAACAACAATTCCCTTACCTAGTTATGCCGATAGAACTGATTTTCAATGTGATCCAGTTACTGGAAAGAAAGTATATAATGCAAATTCAAATTTAACTATGAATCAACAATATGCAGCAGTAGAAATAGCAAATTCTCACCAAAATCAAACATCGATAGGAAGTTCAGTATCTGTAAAAAGTTACGGGACGGGACCATATGTAAAAGATGTATTTGGTATAATTCCATTAAAGACTCCGGGATTAAATACAGGTGATTCTTATGTAGAATTTGGCGGAACTTTACAAAATCAAGAGCGTAGTTATTTCGGACCAGTTAATATTCAAAGATTACATATTAAATTAATGACCGATAAAGGAGATGTAGTTGATTTAAATAATGCAAATTGGTCTTTTACATTAATATGTGAACAATTAAATAAAGCAACAAATACAGAATGAATAATATATAAATTATATAACGATTATTTATATATGTCACAAGGAGATTATTTAAAACAGAAGAAAATATCAACTGAAATAAATATTGATCATCTAACAAATCATCCGGCAGTTTATGATTCAAAAGATTTTACTGGTTATTTATCATATAGTTTAGGAAATAATATAAATAATACAAATACAAGATATAATAAAATTATACCTGATAATGTAGAAAGTATATTTGATATTGAATGGACATCGGATGGATGTGTTAATTTTGAATGTTCTCATACAGAATTAAGACCAAATCGTATTCCTCGAGATGGACAAAAATTTTCAGATAAATCATATACGTGGGATGATATAAATAATTCCACTTATGATAAAAAAAGCTGTTGTCCAACAACTCATTTTTTAATTACATATATAAATAATAATATAAATTATCATGACCTTACTAGCGAAGAAATATATATATTAACGACAGAATTGATTACTTCTATAGCAAATGATTTACATATAAGTAAAAATAGTATAAAAATTAATTTAAGTCCTGGTTCATTAATAATAAAAATATTAATTTCAAGAAATGAGTCTTATGAAGAGAATAAAATTTTTATTAAAAACGCTATACAATATTATAAAAGTAATGATGCAAGTAATACAGTAATAAGAAGTTTACAGGGGGCAATGAGTAATAGCACACTATCTTTAGATGAACAAAATCTAACCATAACTGATACATTGGGGTCTTTAACTCCTGGTTTAATAAATAATTCCAATATATACCAAGCCGTTCAGAATTGGATCACTAATCCAGGTCAAGTAACAGAATTATATGGACATATTTCTGATTGGTTTACTGGAGATATTACGAATATGTCAAAATTATTTGAAAATTTATCAACATTTAATGAAGATATATCCAAATGGAATACAACATTTGTAACTGATATGAGTAGTATGTTTGAAGGTGCAAGTGCGTTTAATCAAAATATTAATTCAAAAACCGCAATAGATTTGGAAGGTATAGTATATACTGCATGGAATGTATATAAGGTAAAAAACATGTCAAATATGTTTTATAACGCAATCCTTTTTAATGAAGATATTGGTAGTTGGAATACATCAAATATTACAGATATGGGTTATATGTTTTATAGTTGTTCTAATTTTAATCAAGATATTGGTAGTTGGAATACATCAAATATTACAGATATGGGTTATATGTTTTATAGTTGTTCTGATTTTAATCAAGATATTGGTAGTTGGAATACATCAAATATTACAGATATGGGTTATATGTTTTATAGTTGTTCTGATTTTAATCAAGATATTACAGAATGGAATACTAGTAATGTAACATTTATGTCAGAAATGTTTAATTACGCCTCAAAATTTAATCAGGATATAAATACAACACTAGTTACTGTAGGGGATAATACATATACTGCATGGGATATGTCAATGGTTAATAATATATATAAGATGTTTAACCGAGCTACAACATTTAATGGAAATATTAGTAATTGGGATATATCTAATATAACCGTATTACAAAAAATATTTGAGCAAGCTTATGATTTTAATCAAGATATAAATTCAAAAGTAGTTACTATAGGTAGTAATACATATACAGCTTGGGATACATCAAACGTTACTACGATGCAAGGTTTATTTGCTAGTTCAACAAATTTTGATGGAAATATAAATAATTGGAATACATCAAATGTGACTAGTATGGCATCCATGTTTAGCAATACAAATAATTTTAATCAAGATATAAATTCAAATCAAGTTACAATAGATAATAATACATATATTGCATGGGATACGGTAAAAGTAAATAATATGGGTAATATGTTTAAAGATGCTTTATTATTTAATCATGAAATTTTTAATTGGAACGTATCAAATGTTGTTAATATGACGTCAATGTTTGAAAATTCTTCTAACTCAGGTATATTTGACGAATCGATATACAGAGAATGGACAGTGCCTTCAAATGTGCTTTTAACAAATATGTTTAAAGGTCAGTCATATTTTCAAACAATATATAATGTAGGCGATACGCCAGTATGGTCTGGATTCGGACCTTATATATTTAATGACAGTAATATACAAGAAGCTGTTAATGATTGGGTAAATGATAAAGAAATGGCATTAAATAAATATTCAAAACATATTTCAGAGTGGGATACTAAATTATTAACCCAAGCGTCAAATTTATTTAAAGATAAAACGAACTTTAATGATGATATTTCAAAATGGAATATATCAAATGTTACTCAAATGAATAGTATGTTTGAAAATGCAAATGCCTTTAATCAAAATATTAATACAAAAGTAGTAACAGTTGGTATAAATACATATCTAGCATGGGATACAGTAAAAGTAAGATATATGAGTAACATGTTTTATCGTGCGTCTGAGTTTAATCAACCAATAGGTAATTGGAATACATCAAATCTTATTACTTTTTGGGGTGGATTTAATGATGCTGAAAAATTTAATCAAAATATTAATACTAATTTAGTTGATATAAATGGAATACAGTATACTGCGTGGGATGTATCAAGCGTTAATAATATGGAAAATATGTTCCGAGATACTAAAGCATTTAACCAAGATATAGGCAGTTGGGACGTCTCAAACGCATCAAATATGAATTATATGTTCTATAAGGCTGAAGCCTTTAACCAATCAATTAATACACAACAAGTAACAGTAAATGGTAATACATATATTGCTTGGAACGTCTCGAATGTGATTAGTATGACAGGTGCGTTCTATAATGCTCAAGTCTTTAACCAACCGATAGGTGATTGGAATGTATCGAAAGTGACTTTTATGAATAGTATGTTCCAAAGTGCTGAAGCCTTTAACCAATATATAGGCGATTGGGACGTATCGAATGTAACCAATATGAGTAATATGTTTAAGAATAATACTGATGTATTTAATCAGCCAATATTAGGTTCGTGGATGCCACCTTCTAATGTAGTATTAACTGAAATGTTTATGAATCAAGAACAAATGAAAACTATATATGAAATTACCGATACACCATTACATAGTGATTTTGGATTAAATGTTTTTAAAAATAAGTTTAATAGTGATATATACAAAGCGATTAATGATTGGTTTTCTGATTCTACTCTTGCGGAGTTAAGATATAGAGTAGAAATAACAGAATGGGATACAATTGAAGTAACAAACATGTCAAATTTATTTAAGGATAAATCTAATTTTAATGAAGACATATCTAAATGGAATACCAGTAATGTTACTAATATGAATAATATGTTTAATAATGCAACCGAATTTAATCAGAATATTAGTGAAAAACAAATTGTAAATGGAATAACATATACTGCGTGGGATACAAGTAAAGTCGTATCGATGATAGATATGTTTAATGGAGCTAATAAATATGATTATTCTATTGATAATTGGAAAGTATCTAATGTAACAACTATGTATCAAATGTTTTCTAATGCTTTAGTTTTTAATAAACCCTTAAATAATTGGACAGTAACAAATGTAAATACATTACAATCAATGTTTAATAACGCTTTATTGTTTAATCAATATATAGGAGAATGGGATGTTTCTAATGTTACGAATATGAGTAACATGTTTTATAATACAAACCAAACAGGAATTTACAATCAACAATTAACAAGAAAATGGAGTCCCCTTACTAATGTAGATTTAACTAATATGTTTTATGGACAACCCGATATTAAATCGTATTATCGTATAAATGATACACCTCTATATCGTAAGTTTGCTCCAAATGTTTTTAATGACAGTGATATACAAACGGCTGTTAATGATTGGGTAAATGATTCAGCATATGCTGAAATATTATATGGAGCACATATTTCAGATTGGGATACGAGTGAAGTTACTAATATGAATTCGTTAATTAAGAATAAATATAATTTTAATGAAGATATATCAAAATGGAATACTAGTAATGTTACAAATATGAACAATATGTTTTATGAAGCGTCTATATTTAATAAAAATATTAATACAAAGTCGGTCACAGTTGGCACAAATACATATTTAGCATGGGATATATCAAATGTTACTAGTCTTAGTTATATGTTTTACAAAACAGATAATTTTAATGAAGATATTTCAAAATGGAATACCAGTAATGTTACTAATATGAATAATATCTTTGATAATGCAACAGAATTTAATCAAAATATAAATACTACATATGTTACTGTTGGTCAAACTTCATATATAGCATGGGATGTATCGAATGTAACTACAATGGAAAATATATTTTCATCAGCATCAGATTTTAGCACAAGTATTTCAAATTGGAATACATCAAACGTTATTACTATGAAGAGAATGTTCCGTTATATGAATGGTTTGAATACAAATTCTATTAATACCAGTGTAAAAACTATAAATGGAAATACTTATTTAGCATGGGATACTTCAAATGTAACCGACTTTTCATCTATGTTCGACCATAATGATTTTAGTTCTAATATTAGTAATTGGAATACATCAAGCGCAATAAACATGTCAAATATGTTTGATGGAGCAGAGAATTTTAATACTAATATAAGTAAAAAAACAGTAACTTTAAACAATAATTCATACGTTGCATGGAAAACAACAAATGTAACAACCATGTATCGTATGTTTTATACATGTAATACATTTAATAGAGATATATCAAATTGGGATGTATCAAATGTTGATACTTTTCTGGATATGTTTTATAATAATAGTGTTTTTAATCAACCTATATTAGCATGGAATCCAAAACCGGGTTCAAATTTAACAAATATGTTTTATGGTTTAACAAATTTTAAAACTATGTATGGTATAAATTCGACACCAATTCATAGTGATTTTGGTATATTTTATTGTAATGATATTAATATCCAAACATCAGTAAATAATTGGATTTCTGACAAAACAACTACTGAAGCCGATTTTGATAATATTTCATTATGGAATACTAAATTTGTAACAAATATGAGCAATTTATTTATGAATAAACCAAATTTTAATGATAATATTAGTAATTGGATTGTTTCTAATGTAATTAATATGAGCAATATGTTTAACGCAGCATCCAGTTTTAATCAAGATATTAATGGCTGGGTAGTATCTAATGTAATTAATATGAGCAATATGTTTAACGCAGCATCTGATTTTAATCAAGATATTCGAGATTGGAATGTTAATGATAATGCTACTTTTACAAATATGTTTAGCGGTGCTACATTAATGACATCATTATATTATAGTCCAATAACACCAGATAAAAGCACTATGTGGTGGAATAAGTATGATATATTTGCAAATAAATCAGATTTACAAACAGCTGTAAATATGTGGATTAGTCATTATACAGCAGCATTATTTATTTATGGTAATATTAGCGGATGGAACACCAGTTTAGTAACCGATATGAGAATGTTATTCCAGTATAAAACAATATTTAATGATGATATATCTAATTGGAATGTTTCGAATGTAACGGACATGACAATGATGTTCTTCAAAGCCCGTGCATTTAATCAAGATATTACTGGTTGGGGTATGTCGAATGTAACGAACACATCTAGCATGTTCAATAATGCTTATGCCTTTAATCAAGATATTACTGGGTGGGTAGTATCTAATGTAACTAACATGAATACTATGTTTAATGAAGCATCCAGCTTTAATCAAGATATTACTGGGTGGGTAGTATCTAATGTAACTAACATGAATAATATGTTCTTAAACGCATCTGATTTTAATCAAGACATTCGAGTTTGGAATGTTAATGATAATGCTATTTTTACAAATATGTTTAGTGGTGCTACATTAATGACATCATTATATTATAGTCCAGTTACACCTGACGAAAGTAGTATGTGGTGGAATAAACATGATATATTTGCAAATAAATCAGCATTACAAACAGCGGTAAATATGTGGACTAGTCAATATACAAAAGCCCTATTTTATTATGGTAATATTAGCGGATGGAACATCAGTTTAGTAACTGATATGTCAGAATTATTTAACGGAAAGACAATGTTTAATGATGATATTTCTAATTGGAATGTAGCTCATGTAACTAACATGCATAGTATGTTTAACACAGCATCTGATTTTAATCAAGATATTACTGGGTGGGTAGTATCTAATGTAACTAACATGAACAATATGTTTAACGCAGCATCTGATTTTAATCAAGATATTCGAGTTTGGAATGTTAATGATAATGCTACTTTTACAAATATGTTTAGTGGTGCTACATTAATGACATCATTATATTATAGTCCAGTTACACCTGACGAAAGTAGTATGTGGTGGAATAAACATGATATATTTGCAAATAAAT
>Ga0114994_10003913_pt1 | contig 10849 bp, 12 predicted proteins | sample ArcticOcean_MG_C_9_FD_87043 | JGI IMG/M metagenome (GOLD analysis project Ga0114994, IMG submission 87043) | Marine microbial communities from western Arctic Ocean - ArcticOcean_MG_CB2_152 | ecosystem: Environmental > Aquatic > Marine > Oceanic | place: Arctic Ocean: Canada Basin | collected... | reverse complement strand
CGAGAGAACCTACGAAGTTCACTGGATCCATGTTCAGTCCCAGTGCCTTCGATCCAACGGCGTCGATGAGGTCTTTCATTCGCTGTGGAGAGTCGATCGGGCAAACCGTGCCGCCTTCGACTGCCATCATGATTCCTTCGTTTTCAGCAACCTCACAAATCTTCTTCGTGCTGTCGACTAGTCGATCAAACACTTCGTCAGAATGGTTCAGCGGGTGAGGCATCCAGCCGCCTTTTGGATTCAGGCTGCCTGGTCGAAGATAGGTATTCGGGCTGCCGAGTCGAGCCGTTACGTTGACCATGCGCTTTACGAACTTGATCTCGTTTTTTCGCTCGGTGTCGTCTTCAGCGATGAGCTTTCCGCCGTAGTTTCCAACGGTCTGAGGCATTTCAAATCCACGTCCTTCGAACATGGATTTCAGGCGCTTGACGTCGCCATTTCCCATCGACTGCGGATCGTCGACTCGAATCTGAACGGTTTTGAATCCGTGCTCAGCAACGTTATCAAGGACAGCTCCATCGATTGATTTCCAGTCGCCTGGCACGAGACCCGCAACACCTAACAGCATGGGAGAACCTTTCCACAAATATCATGTTGGAACGCATGATTTTCTACATCGACTCGACATAATTCGAGATATGGGTTTCATACATCCAATAAGTTAAACCTACGAACGGTGACCAAGCTTATCGATAACTGCGACAACTTGGGGCAAATTAGCGAATAGATTTCGTGTAGCGAACTCAGGAACTGGTGTAAATGACTGAACCAAACACTACAGAATCAGGAATTGCTTGGCAAAAAACTGTCGAAGCCGAGCATGCTCAATCGGATAGCGTGCGGGAAGAAGTAGCATCTGACGATTTTTGGCGGCCGGTCGCTCACAAATTCGTCCCACCTAAGAAGAGTGAATCTGCTCCCGACGATACGGTTCAGAGGCTTGCCGAACTTATAACTCCAGAAGAAACCGTTCTCGATGTAGGTGCCGGTGGAGGGCGTATTGCGATTCCGTTGGCTGAATACTCCTCACACGTAACAGCAGTCGAGCCGTCTGAGGGGATGCGAGAGCAACTCGTCGGAACCGTCGAAGCGTGGAGAGTGAAAAATCTTTCGGTAATTGCCAGCAGGTGGGAAGAAACCGTGGTGGATCCTCATGATTTAGTTGTCTGCGCCCACGTTGTGTACACCGTCAGGGCAATCGAAGGATTTATTCGTAAGTTGAGCACGAACGCTCGTAAGTCAGTCGCGCTAATTTCGTTCGCCCGACCCGCAACTGCAATTTATCTTCCACTCTGGTCTCGTGTTCATGGCGAGGAACGAATTGAACTACCAACTCTCCCTCAAATCGAGTCCTTGCTCAGTGAAATGGGAATCGAATATAGAGAAACCCTGCTCAAAGAATGGATATCGCGTCCGTTCAAGAGTCGTGAACAGGCATTGATCGAGTGCCAAGCAAGATTATTCGTTTCACCTGATTCGAAAAAGTCGAAAATATTGAACGACTTACTGGGTGAGTCACTCATCGAAGTCGAAGGCGGCTTCAGGCTCAAGTGGGTAGAGCCGCACCGGCCTCGAATCATTAGCTGGGATGTTTAGTTTCGACTAGGTGTGACATTCGACCGCCCTGACCTAGTACGATGTTCCGGTTACCGCTGAGCACGTAGGCAAGCACGCCATATGCCCGATCAGACGTCGGACGAACACAACTCATCTCGTAACCCCGATCATACTTCGAACCAAGATCAGGACGAGCGCGTCCTTTTGTCGACGGCTCCCGACGCTGATGAGCTAGACGACATTCAAGAGACGATTGAATAACTTGTTGAATCCGGCGATGCTCAACAAGCTTTATCCGAGCTCCAAGAGCTTAGAGATCCCGATAAGGCAGAGGTTCTTGCCGACCTTAATCCCGAGAGTCGACGTGCACTTCTCGGTAACCTCTCGGTCCAAGAAATTGCCGACGTTCTTGAGCACATGGACGTCGATGAAGCAGTGGAAGTATCCGGTTTAGTTGATGTAACGCGGATGGCGAGGGTGCTAGAAAACGTGTCGAACGACGTGGCGGCCGACGTTCTGCGTGGAATTGATTGGGCTGATGCCAGCAATATTCTCGTTCAAATGGAAGATCGCTAAGCAATTGGCAATTTGCTACTGCATCAGGACGACGATGCTGGTGGACTGATGTCGACAGAGTTCGTCGCAATCAGACATTCATTGACTACTACGCGGGCTATAACTGTTCTGAGAAATTAAGATCTCGAACCTGAAGACATGCGTCAGCTTTTCGCCGTTGATGACGATGGACTCTTGGTTGGAGTGCTTGAACTTCCCGATCTGGTTTTCGCTCGTGCTGGCTCCACAGTTACGGATTTGATGAATCCGAATGTCGTTTCGGTACTGACCGAAACTGACCAAGAAGAAGCCGCTCGACTCATACAACGTTACGAGATACGCTCCATCCCCGTGGTCGATACTGATGGCCGGCTCGAAGGTGCTATCGCCATCGAAGATCTGGTCGATGTGGTTGAGGCCGAAGCAACTGAGGACATGTTCCGAATGCTCGGTGTTCGTGGTGACGCGAAAAGCATCGAATCGGTGCGCGGTTCAGTTCGCCATTGACTTCCATGGCTGTTGATTAATCTTGCGACCGTTCGGGCAACTGGATTCGTGTTGAATCTGTTCACCGAAACACTAAGTTCACTCACTATTCTGGCGGTATTTTTGCCGGTTGTTATGGGGCAAGCGGGTATCTTTGGAAACCAGACGCTAACGATTATCGTTTGATCTATGGCGGTTGGTGATACCGCTCCGGGTGATGCACGTAAACTGCTTGTCCGAGAGGCGTTGTTGGCGATTGCGTAAGGCATCGTTGTAGCAGTCGTGATTGCTGGTGTTGTGTTCCTGTGGCGCGGTGACGCTTATCTTGCGGGGATCGTGGCAGGAGCACTGTTCTTGAACATGTTCATCGCTGGGCTTTCAGGAGTGCTGATCCCGTTTACTCTGAGAGCACTCAAAGCCGATCCAGCCACGTCTTCAGCCGTGTTCCTTACGACTGTCACTGATATCGCTGGAATCTCTGCTTACATGGGTCTCGCGACAAGTTTCTTGTCGCTACTCGATAAGAACTAGCGGCTCCTTAGTTCTTTCCGCCAAGAATCACGTACTACTTAGCGAGAACTGCCTCTCCGAGTCGACCGATAACTCTGCATTAAGCTACCTCGTTTTATCGAACTATTTTCCGTCTGCGAATGCCGCAACCATGTGTCGACGCTGTATCTTGCCAGTTGCAGTTCGTGGCAACGAGTCAGCGATGTAGACCACATCTGGAACTTTAAAACCGGCCATCTGTTCACGACAGAACGCTCGAATGCTTTCTTGGTCAGAATCTCCCTTCAAAACAACTGCAGCATGGACAACTTCGCCATATTTCTCGTCGGGCACAGCGAAACACACTGCTTCCGATACGGCAGGGTGCTTCAGTAGGATTCCATCGATTTCGAGCGGTGAAATCTTTTCTCCGCCTCGGTTGATCAGTTCTTTGATTCGACCCGTAAGCGCAAGATAACCCTCGGAATCTAAGAACCCTTGGTCTCCAGTACGGAACCAGCCGTCGACAAAAGCGTCGGCGTTGGCTTCAGGATTGTTGTTGTAGCCGTGCATTACGTTTTCGCCCTTGATGACGATTTCACCGATGTCACCGGTCTTCTGTAATTGTCCTGTGGCTGCCATATCCATAATTGCAATTTCGACGCCTGTTGCCAGCCCGACTGTGCCTGGAATTCGTTTTCCAGGATGCATCGGGCTAGATGACATCTGGTGCGAAGCTTCGGTCATTCCATAGGCTTCGAGGACCGGAGCGCCGAATCGTGCTTCGAGTCGCTCGAAGACCGCAGGAGCGAGTGCTGACGAGCAAGATCGAATGAATCTGAACGATTCGCGAGGAGCGTTGTCGTCATCGGCTCGCATAAGCAAAATTTGGTGAATAGTCGGTACTGCCGAATACCACGTTGCCGAGTAGTCTTTTTGTAGCCCCCAGAAGGTCGATGCTGAGAATCGTTCTGGAATGACCAACGATCCACCTGAGTTTAAGGTCGAGAGCGATGCTCCCATCAGACCGTGGACGTGAAACAACGGCATCACGATGATCGATGTGTCTTCAGGTGTTAGCTCGTAGTGGTTCTTGATATTGCTGATCGACTTCATCAGGTTGGCGTGAGTTAGTGGCACGCCTTTTGGCCGACTCGTCGTTCCTGATGTGTGAAGGAATAGAGCTATGTCACTCTCGGAGGGTGGCTGGGCGTCTGCGGATTTAGTGACTTCTCCACTGCCTTTGCTCAATACGACCGATCCGCCATCTAGCGAAGCGTCGAGTACTGGAATTCCGAGCTGGCTCGCTGCATCTCGACCCATGTGTGCTCCCGGTGGAACAATTGCCAGTTGCGAGTCGGCATCTTCCATGAAGAACTTGAACTCATCGACTGTGTAGGCGGAATTAAGTGGGGCAGCTACCGCACCGGCTCGGGCAACGGCTAGGAAAAGCACCATGAATTCGAGATTGTTGGTCAGAACAATAGAAACCGGACGACCCGGTTTTACTCCGGCACCTGCTAGTAGACCTGCTACTCGTTCAATCTCTTCGGCGTACTGACCGTACGAAAGGGTCGGTCCGCCGGGAATGATGATCGAATCATCTGTCGATGACGATGGATTGAGTAGGTTTGCAAGCGTATTTGTGGACATGAGTACCTGAAACTTCGGATCTTCTAGCTGAAACTCGCAATTAAGCCGACGTAGATAGGCAAACTGCGATCGAATTCACGAATTGTAGTACTGTCGGATCGATTTAGTGTGACTAATTTTCGTGCATAAGAAAGTTAGGTTTTGCGTACGGTCACCGCTGCAGCGCCCAGCATGACAATTGCAAACAATGCCAACACGCCTATTTCGGTTGATACATCGCTAATTGCGTATGTGAGAGGCAGGGCTCCGCTTACGTCTTGTAAGTAACCGGGCAGCTGAGAAGTCGGCAAGATGACTCCAGAAAGGAATATCTGTGGAGCCAGCAGCAGTGGAATGAACTGAACGACTTGAAATTCATTCTTGGCGAAGGTCGAAACGAATATTTCCATGCTCACTGCGGTAGACACTTTATTTACCTATTCCCAACTCCAAGTAGTCGTGGCTACCAACGGATTTTCTCGATCGACAATTACGTGACCCGTATAAGCGTGCCCTCGATCCGCAAGCTGTGCAGCGTCGACGGTACAAGTCTGTGGTTCTGCACAAAGAGCGTGCTCTGGCGAGTAAAACATGAAGTGGGTGATTTCTTCCGACCCTGTCATTGTCATCGTTAGCTCTGGCCAACTCAGAACTGCCCCTCCACCCCGATTCATCAGGAAACAGCCGTCGACTTCCCGAACTTTGAATTGTGTCCCTACTTGTAGGCGTTCGGTCATTCCGGTTACGGACAGCTTACCTGTCGCCGTGGCTGTGTCATCGAGCTCCCACTGACTTGAAACGTCGGCAGTGGCGGTGACGGGTTCGGATCCCAGAGTCGTGTTGAACCACGGGTGCCAGCCAACGCTTCCCGGAAATGATCCACTCTCGTTTTCATCGGCGATGAGTCGCATCGTTTGCACTAGTGATGAGCCTTCTAGTGCCAGCGAGTATTCAACTTTGCCAGCGCACGGCCACGGTTCGGCGAATGTGATTTCGAGTTCGATTGAGTTTTCGGTAGAAGATTTAACCGTCCAATGTCGTTCCCGTAGGAAGCCATGAATGGCGTGCGGCGGTTGGTTCATCGGTAGTTCGTGAATGCCATCTGGGGTCACGAGTCGACCGTCGCGAATTCTGTTCACCCACGGTGCCATTACGAACGATCCTTCTCCGTGTGGAAGATCGGTTGGGTCGTGTGGATTGTCTCCACCTGAGAGCAACTCGTACTGCGCGTCACCTTTGCTCACCTTAATAGATCTCAGTGAAGCACCTGCGTCTGGTGAAATGGTGACTGATCCGAATTCGTTACTTATCGTTATATTTTCTGGCATATACGTTCTTGTGGTCGCTACTACTAATTCGGCAGTATGATTCGGTCTCGCCAAAAATAGCGACAAGAGAATCACTGGTTGTATGCCTATAGGGTTGATCTTGGTTACGTTATTGTCCAGCGCTTGGCACGTTTTTCGTGTGATTATTCCTTCGATTTGGAGAAGTTATGTCTGAAAGTTTTCCGTCCGCTGTGGACGCTACCGTTCACTTTGCTCACATCGCGTACCGGATGGAAGATCGCTACGCCGCTCGAAGTCCTGAAGTGAAATATTTTCAGACTTGGACTCCGGAAGACACGATGAATCGCATCGAAGACGCCGAAGTTTTTGTTTGCTCAGGCTTCTGGGACAACGCACTGCTCGAACGAGCAACAAAACTGAAGTACATCCAGTCGATCGGAGCTGGGTACGATCAGTTTCCGTTGGATGAACTGAAAAAACGTGGAATTCGCCTCGCCAATGCGTCAGGCGTAAACCAAAACGCAGTTGCCGAACACGCAATGTCGATGATTCTGGGTCTAAATCGACACATTCACACTGGGCGCGACAATCAGAACAGCCGCACTTGGCGCGGGATGCTTGGCGACCTTAGTCAACGTGAAGACGAATTGATCGGCAAGACGATTCTCATCGTGGGCATGGGAGCGATCGGATCTCGCTTGGCGAAATTTGCCAAAGCGTTCGACATGAACGTCATCGCCACGAAACGCGACCCTTCGACCGCCGAAGGCCCTGCTGATGAAGTGGTAACTCCCGACAGGCTCAACGAACTTATACCTAAGGCAGATTTCGTTGTTCTGACTTGCCCTTTAACGCCAGAAACGACCAATATCGTCGATGTGGACGTGCTGTTGGCGATGAAATCGACTGCGTACTTGATCAATGTTGCAAGGGGGCAGTGCGTCGACGAACCAGCGCTGGCTGTTGCGTTAAAGGCAGGCCAAATAGCTGGCGCGGGAATCGATCACTTCTGGAACGAACCACTCGAGGCGGATTCGGTCTTTTGGGATTTCCAAAATGTGATAATAACCCCTCATACAGGTGGTGAGACTCGGCTATACGAAGAACGGGTAATCGACATTCTCGACGACAATCTGAATCGACTTTGGAATGGCGAGACGGAACTACGCAACCAGATTGTTTAGCCAGGCGTAACGGTGTTAGCTAGCGAGAGAAATTATCACGACGCCGCCGACTACAGCGGCGGTCGACATAGACTTCGTCATGATGTCGGCTTTCGTAAACTCCTCGGACAATGCCTTCTTTGCGATCGGCGCAAATGCGAGCGTAATCAACAAGATGAATATCGGCCTAGTGCCGAGCAACGCACTCACGAGTGAGACTGGCCCGTTTGCAAGCGCTAACAGCAAGAATCCATTGCCGAAAATTGGACCTAATCCTTCGATGATCAGTACTGGAATGGCAGTTTTTTTGGTGGTAATGAAAGAACCAAAATCCCTCACAACTGAGGGTCGCAGAACTGGAATTGCGAGTGTCGTGAAGAGTCCGATTCCACGAAGCGACATGTTGTGCCACACGCTCAGTTCATCGGATGAGACCTTCAATAAAACTTGGGCTATGCCGATTAGCGCAGCGGCGAGCATTACCCACAAGTAAATCTTTCTGAACCCGCCAGAGAGAATTTGATGCGGTTCTGCCGAAACGATAGCTGCGCCCGCTACAACCAGAAGAACTGCTAACCAGCCCCACCATTCAAGGTGCTCTCCTAGAAACACGACTCCCAAAATCGCAGCAAATACGGGAGAGCTTTGAGATACCGGAACGACTCTACCGATCTGTTCACGACGCAGCGCCATAAACAGCAGTATCAGCGCAACTCCCCAGATCATTCCACCGCCGAGAGCAGCAGCTAGAGATTTGGCCGAGGCGTTTGGAATTCCAAGAATCAGAAGAATTACCAGCGATATTCCTAGCTGGGTTCCGCCTACAAACAGATTGAAACTTTCGATCCGCAGCTTGAGCGTCGACAATATCCACTTGTCGCCAATCGAAACCATCGCGTAGATGAACGGGCTCGCAATCGCGGGCAGTACCCAACTTAGTTCCAAAGCGCATCCTCAAATAACGAAAGTAGTCAGGGCTTGGTCGAATCGAGTGAATCAGGCTCCACGGCTGCGCAGCATCTTACGGGTGTTACAACAAAAAGGCGGCGCAAGTGCACCGCCTTTTCTAATTACTGTCTGAACCGCGAGTTAGGCAGCTTTCGCAGCCGACTCGATCATGGTTGAAGAGAGAATGCCGTAGACCCCGGTCCATGCTTAAGCAAGACCTTGTTCGAGTGTCCACAGAAGGGCAGATCCAACAGTACCGTAGTGAGCAGCTGTAACACCGTATTTACCGTGGCGTGCCCCGAGATTCTGAACAGCAGGAACGAGCTTGTAAGGGTGATTCAGAGTGGCAACTGCGAACGAAATGGTCGCCATCAGTGCCGTCTTTTGAATTGAAATGTCTTCTCTAAAAAGATCCCGAGTCGATAGATCGAGCTCGAACAACTTGTTGTAAAAAAGATCTGCTGCGGTTTCTTTGATTGACTTAACTGACGCCCAGTTTGCCTTGACCAGTTTGACCTGATCGTCGGTAAGTCCTGCCATGGTTTTTGATTCTTGTAATTTGCGAAGTTCGAGCACTACCAATTCGGTAGTCATGCGAATCGAATGGCGCGAATGGCTTGTTGATATAAAGCTAATAGTGTGTCTGGGGCTATCCAACTGCCTACGTCGAACGCGCAAATAGAGTTGTGCAAATCGTCAGTATATGAAAACGCCCGCCTGAGCTGAGTTCAGCTTGGGCGGGCGTTGGCGATTATTCGAACCTGTGGAGACTAAGTGGTTCGCTCGTACGGATGCGGTATGAATTCTGACCCAGCGCGATCTTCAGGCCTATAGCCGAGTGCGTTTTTCGCGTGGGCTATGTCGAAAATTTTCCACGTGTTGTCGGATGTCGCATTGAAGATGTCGTATCTATGCGATTCTGGTGCATCGATACACCGGTCAATGATCTGAGCTGTATCGCGGTGACTCAACCAGAGCGAGAGCGAGTACGCCGAGAACGTGGGATCATCCGTCTCAAGTACCCAGCCAATTCGCAAATGGAATGAACTGAGGCCCTGGTAGTCGTTGTAGTAGCTTCCGAGTGCTTCTCCGTACGCTTTTGCGACTCCGTAGTAGCTATCGGGGCGAATCATGTGGTTTTCGGTAACCAACTCGTAGTTGTCTTGTTCAAGAAGGTGGAAGTTGCCTTCGTTTACATGCTTCCAAGGGGCGTCGAGATAGAACCCTCCTTCTGCATGGTTCGAGCTTGCGAAAATGACTCGCTTCACACCTGCTCTTTTTGAGGCCTCAAACACGTTGTAAGTGGCAATGAAGTTGTTTTTGAGAATCGAATCCCAGGAACCCGCAGGCGATCTATCGGCAGCGAGATGAACAACGGTGTCGATTCCCTCGAACGCTGGAGTTATTGCTTCGAGATCATCTAGGTTGGCAACTGTCGACTTAATGCCGTCGGATTCTTTTAGATCGAGTGAGGAAAACTCGTATTTATCACTTAGCTTGCCGATCATGATCGAACCGATAAGACCGGCTCCGCCAGTAATAAGAACTTTTCGCATGTCGTTAGGCATTTTGTTGAATTTTTACTCGGTAATTTTCGTAAAGATTAGTCGGCTCTGAGTACATATCCGGCTCGGTCTTGTGGCTTGTACCCGAGTGCTTCCTTGGCGTGAGCGATGTCGAATATCTTCCACGTATTGTCAGAAGTAGCGTTGAAAATGTCATAGCGATACGACTCGGGAGCACTGATACACAGATCCATCATCTGTACGAGATCTCGGTGACTCAACCATAGGGCTAACCCATGAGACGAAACGGTTGGGTCGTTGTCTCGAATAACCCAGCCGATTCGCAAGTGGAACGAACGAACGTTGTGATAATCGTTGTAGTAGCTACCGAGTGCTTCGCCGTACGCCTTTGCGACACCGTAGTAGCCATCGGGTCTGATTCGATGAGTTTCAGTGATTAGTTCGTAGTTGTCCTGATCAAGCAGTTCGTACTTGCCTTCGTTAACGTGCCTCCACGGTGCGTCGAGGTAATTTCCGCCTTCTGAATGATTTGAACTTGCGAATATAACTCGCTTCACACCGTTTTGCTTTGCAAGTTCAAATACGTTGTACGTGGCGATGAAGTTGTTCTGTAGGTTCGATTCCCATGATCCGTTCGGAGATGGGTTCGCCGCTAGGTGTATGACGGTGTCGACACCTGCGAACGCGGGAGCGATGGCATCAAAATCGTCGATGTTAGCGACGGTTGAATGAACATTTGGGTTTTCTACGAGATCAAGTGACGAGAATTCGAACTTGTCGCCGAGATTATCGATCATTAAGGAACCGATTAGACCGGCTCCACCAGTGATAAGAACTTTTCGTTTGTCGGTCATTTAGGAATTATTTACTTTTTGTAAATGTGAGTAGAAAGAGGTTGTATTGCCGTTTAGAAACGGTGAACGTTAGGCTCGAAGCTAGCTTCATAGTATTCAGCAATGTTCGTTCCGGGAGGGGCTAGCTCGTCGATTCTGGTGAAATCTTCTTTGGTTAGCTCAACATTCAAAGCACCTAAATTGTCTTTGAACTGATCGAGCGTCCGAGGTCCCGCTATAGGCGCAGTAACTCCTGGCTGTACGGCGACCCATGCCAGTGCAATTTGGCCGACCGTTGCGTTATGGGCTTTGGCGATCGGAACGAGACCATCGGCAATATCCATCACACCACTGCTAAATCGCTTGAGCTT
>Ga0114994_10003912_pt1 | contig 10849 bp, 12 predicted proteins | sample ArcticOcean_MG_C_9_FD_87043 | JGI IMG/M metagenome (GOLD analysis project Ga0114994, IMG submission 87043) | Marine microbial communities from western Arctic Ocean - ArcticOcean_MG_CB2_152 | ecosystem: Environmental > Aquatic > Marine > Oceanic | place: Arctic Ocean: Canada Basin | collected... | reverse complement strand
TCCAACTCCTGCATGCGCTCAGCAGTCAGAATCAAGTCCTTCTTGAGCTGCATGCGCCGGCGAACATGGCGGTTTCCAAACAAGATGAAGTAATTTCCCATCGTAACGACAGTGGCGGTGAACAGCGAGTAGTGTTGATGTTATTATAGCTTGAGATTCAAAAATTTTGAAACCACCACTTCGGCGGAGGCCATCTCAACTAGTATGATCTTTGATCTGGATGTACTGCCTTTTATTATTGTCAATTTTGCCTTGGGAGTTGAGAGAATCTTCGACAAGTACTTCAGTAGCTCAATGTTTGCCTGGTTGGCATGCGGAACTTTGGTGAGGTAAATTAGAAGTTCATCTTTGGTGACTTTAAAATGATTGTGCTTGGGAGTTGGGGACCACTTTGACTTCTAGTTTGCACGAGTTTGAATTTGAATCAGGATGGACAAATGAAAAGGAAGCCAAGAATTGACAAAGAACGTCGTTGCCGGCTTCGGAAATATTTCTGAATCTCGCCGAACCAAGCTTAATTCCACCACTCCAACGTGAAACAATTAAAAGAGTGTTATTGATGCCTCGCTTGCGAAGGAGCTCGCCGAGCAATTTCCCGGCCGCGCTCTCGCCATCATCGCAACAACCTTCGTTCGATGAGCAACGCCAAGCAAACATGTTGTGTGTAGCCCGAGAAATGTTGGGGTTGTCGGTGGTGAAATCAGAAACGATTTGCGCCACTTGAGAATTCAAATTCGAAGTCAAATCCAAATTAATAAGCTGAACGGCGTGACCTTGAAAAATACTTTTGGTGTTGAGTACTGTTCCACCGGAAAGCCAATCTAGGTTTTTGAGTGGGGTTTTAGAGGTAATTGGTGGATTTGGGTCAAGAATGACAATGGAATTGCTTGCTTCAATCGCAGCTTGAACAACCTGAAACGAGCATTCAATGCCATCACCATCATCGTAGCTCTCTGAGGCTACAGCTTCAACAGCTAGCCGTATTCGTTTGGCCAAATTTTGCGAGCACCCAGCCACAGATTGAAGGACTAGACGCGACGTCGTTGGATAACCCACCGGGAGAAGCACTGTCAACGTCAAACTGGAAGAAGGGATTGTTATTAAGAATTTTACCTCCCCAGGCAGGGAATCGGTCATAGAAACTTCATTCCCATAAGCTGAGGAAAGCAAAACAAAGTCCGAAAGAGCACGGTCATCAGGCAGGGAATCGGTCATAGAAACTTCATCTCCATAAGCTGAGGAAAGCAATTCAAAGACCGAAAGAGCACGGTCATATGACTAAGTAAACGGAGCATCGACTTGTTCATTTTTCGACGACAACTCGGATCCTATATGTACTGGTAACGTTAACTCAAAAAAGTTGGCAAAACTTTTTGCAAAATTGAGCCAATTTTAGTCAACGTGCATTAATCATCCCACTGCCTCTCCATGCTCTCATTGACTCCTCTTCAATAAGAATAGCCCACCTTGCCCAATTAAATCCCCTCAACGCTCTCATTAAAACAAAAAACCAATCTTGCTCCCTTCAATTTCCAATCATGACGAGCTACACTATCACTACACTCTCCAAATTCTCTCTCAATCTCCTCCCCTCGCTCCCTCCTCTCGACTCTAAAAGTTCGTCCTCCTGGTTCTTCTCGAAACCCCCCACCCCTGAAGCCCAGGCCATCCTCTCTGCCTTCCTTGCCTTCGCCACCCAGCTAGATCGCGCCTCCTCTTCCCCTTCCCCATCCGACAGCAATCCAGAAGCAGTATCGCAGGCCCTTTCCCTGCTTGTTTCGTTGATGGGGACACTTTCACTTTCACTGTCGGATCCTTCCTCATCCCCCTCAGCTCCCCCCGCCCCCCCAAACTCAATCACAATTCCCATTCCATCATTTCTCACCTCCGCCCTCCCTTCCTCCCCCCCCAAACTCAACCGTGCCGTTGCCTTCCTGCAATGCATCGAGGTGGCCCAAAAGCTCCTTGCTCGAGGAGTTTTCGACTCCCTCCTGATGCCGGATGGCACGCACTCCCTGGTGGCAATCTCCCGGTTCCTGGCCACCTCCCAGCTCCCCCTAGAAACCGAAAATGCCACTCTCCAGTTCCTCCTCACTTCTCTGGCCCGTCCCCCCACCCACAGCCTCCTGCGTACCTCGGGTACCCTCCGCTCGAACGACCTTCTTGCGGCGGTCCGAGTTGCGTACAACATTTTCCTCTGCACCCAGGTAGCACACAACCGGGTGACAGCCCGCGCGACTCTTGAGCAGATGGTAGCTGGCGTCTTCAATCGGATGGAGCGTTACTCGACAGACGCCGTTGTTGTTGGTGAAGCCGTGACGATCGGTCCAAGCCCGGACACAACAACAAACACAACGGACATTGCAACCTTCCCCTCCCTCAACCACAAGGACGCCTTCCTGCTCTTCCGGAGCCTGTGCAAGCTCTCAATGAAGCCTCTCCCTGATTCTCTCAACGACATGGAGTCCCTTCCGCGCCCGCCCCTTTCCTTCTCCCCGACTCCTGCCGATGACTCCACAGCTTTCAACCTAGACAAACATAGCAACACCAGCAGCAACAACAACAACAACAACAACAACAACATCCACGCCCTCCCTGCAACAATTTCCTCCGGCTCCCCGGCCCTAGAGTCCAAGGTACTCGCGCTGGAGCTCCTCCTCTCCATACTGGAGAATGCCTCCCCCGCGTCCGAGTTCGTCACGTCGGAGCGATTTGCCTTTGCGATTCGGCACTACTTGTGCGTCTCACTGCTGAAGAACTGCATGAGCAACAACACCCGCGTGGTGAGCCTATCGTTGCGGCTGTTCGTGCCGATTATGCGCCAGTTTAAGGATGTTCTCAAGGTGAGCGTGGGCGAGCGAAGTGAGCGTGAGCGAGTCTTGATGAAGATGAAGATGAAGCTGAAGACTCGCTTGAATGGCTACATCCCCTACTAATCTAACCCGCTCAATAATGTTTCTTGTTCGCCTCCCCCTTTTTGTCCATTAAAAATGCGCTTCCTTCGTTCGGCCCAAATTTACAGGCGGAAATTGAGATCTTCATCACCAATATCTTCTTTGTCATCCTCGACTCCGGGAACAGCAGGGTCGAGCACAAATCCCTCGTGATCAACCTGTTTGGGGAAATTTGTGCCGACCCCGAAACACTCGCGGAAATTTTCTTGAACTACGACTGCCAGCTCAAGGCGAACGATTTGTTTGCTCGAATTGTTGTCGCCCTCGAGCGGACCGCCAAAACAACCGTCGGCGAGACAACGTCTGCCAACCTCCCCTACAACAAAATGGTTGAGAGCGAGCTTTCCGCCGCCCGACTGAGGCTTGATGCGATGCGGAGGTGAGCGAGCGAGCCTTTTGGGAAGACGAGCATTCTCGCGATGAAGTTCGCGAAATGGCTACAGACATAATATAGTTCTGTGGCTACATCCACCACTAAGCTAACCCACCCAATTCAATTCGTATGGCTCGCTCGTTTCGCTCGTCCTTCGTGAAAAATGCTCCTCACTTCGCTCGGCGCAGTCTCACTCAGGTTCTCAACTCTCTCTTTGCGAGCATAAGCGTCGGCGAGACAATTTGTAACAACGAAAGTGACGACGCGTACAACAACGACACCGACTCAGACTCAGATTCCGACACCCCTAAACACAACCACAATAACCTCGTGCAGCTGTACGACTCCAAGAAGAAGCTGCAGCAGCAGCAGGAGGAGGCGATCCTCAAATTCAACCAGAACCCAAAGGTTGGAATAAAATATCTCTCGGAACAGGGCCTGCTGAACTCGTCCTCCGAGGTCGACGTAGCCCGCTATCTGTTGGAGTCGAAGGATGTCTTAGACAAGACCCAGATTGGCGAGTACATGGGTAGAGAGCAGGAGTACGCTAAAGGTGAGTGAGTGAGGGAAGGAGCAAACAAAATTCCTCAAAACAGTCTAACACACACCAAAAAAATCAGGCTTTAACTTTCGCGTGATGCACGCCTACGTCGAACAGCTCGACTTCGAAAACGTCGTCTTTGACGAAGCTATCAGGTGCGTTGGGAGTGACCATACGTTTGAGTTACAATCGATCTCGTGATTACACTATTGTCTTGCGAGCGAAGCGTTGACGCGCACATAACCCTGATCTAGACCGTCCCTGAATAATCGCATTGCGCAAAAAGATGCGCCTGGCCTAACCCGCCACCGTGTCCAATTTTGAGCATCTAAAACTTCCCCTCCATACGTTGGAGTTACTCTAACTCTAACAATGAATTTTCTCCCACTCAATTCAGACACTACCTCTCCGGCTTCAGGCTGCCCGGTGAAGCTCAGAAAATTGATCGAATGATGGAAAAGTTCGCGGAGAGGTTTCACTCGCAAAATCCTGATGTATTCCCCAGGTGAGTTTTTTTGTTTCTGTCTCTCTCCCTCTCCCTCTCCCCGCTTTGTCTGCCTCACTTCGCTCACTCATTTCCCGCTCGGCTCGGCTCGGCACGGCGCAGCGCGGACATTGCCTTCATCCTGGCCTTCTCTGTGATTATGCTCAACACCGACCTCCACAACCCCAATCTAAAGGAGGACAGGCGGATGAACAAGGAGGTGAGCGAGCGAAGCGAGCGAGCCTTGTGAAAAAAAAGAAGAGTGCGAAGCGACGAACCCACTCCTAACCCACTCTTGCCTTCATGATTCGCAAAAAATGCGCACAATATCTCGCACCTTCTTCGCTCGGCGCAGGGCTTCCTGCGCAACAACCGGGGAATTGCCGACGGGAAGGACCTTCCCTCCGAAATGCTCTCTTCGATATTCGACCGGATCCAGAAGAACCAAATTTCCCTCAAGGAGGACGACATGGCCAGGGAGAAGCACGTCGCTGAGCCCCCAACGAGCAACGTCGTCGGTTCCTTTTTTTCCGATCCGAGCACCGAGGTTGAGAAGAAGCGAGCGACTCAGTTCAGCAAGGAGCGAGACCTGTTGGTGAAGGAGACGGAGTTCTTCTTTCGCCAGCGGCGGAGGCCAAACCCCAATTCCAGCTCGGCGGGCGGGAACAACTCCAACTTCTTCGTTCGCTCCCCCAACAACTCGGACGAGTTCGTCGGTCCCATGTTCTCGGTAACCTGGGCGCCTTGCCTCTCCGTTTTCGCCATTGCGATGGAGTCGTCCAACGGCACCGACAAGAAAAAGGTGAGTGAGTGAGTGAGTGAGTGAGTGAGTGAGCGAGCTACTTACGCGGCGGCTAAAAAACATTTCTAACCTATTTCGCGTAGTTCGCTTCGGCGACTGATTTGCAGGTGAGGCATTCTCGCTTCGATGAAGACGAGAATGAGAATAATCGCGATGAATCCCGCGAAATGGCTACAGACATAATGGTTACATCCACTACTAAACTAACATTATTCCCAATTATTTTGACTCGCTTCATTCATTTTGCTCTTGCTTCATTAAAAACGCTCGGCGCAGATCTCGGCGATCAAGCACAACGCTGAATCTAGCATCGAGACCTGCTTGATCGGCTTCAAGCTTGCAATAAGCATTGCTGGCGCGACCAATAACGAAATTGCCAGGGCTACGTTTGTCAACGCGCTGGCAAATTTCGCGCAACTCGGGAGTGGGCGGCTGTTGGAGACCCGCCACGTCCAGTGCACCAACACAATCCTCTCGATTGCACTCAACTCTGGCGAGTTTCTTGAATCCACCTGGGAGCACGTGTTCAAGATAATGAGCGAGGTGTCGAGACTTCGCCAAGTGTTCGAGCGTCTTCGAACTGATGACGAGTTTCTCCCGAAGCACCTGACGCCCAAGAAAAATGTCCAAGGCTCTCAGGACTCCGACGAAGACTCCTATTCGGACTCTGAATCCACCACCTCCACCGAGTCGGACGGAGTGTTGACCCCCTCGAACGCTCTTGGAATGAGCGAGCACGGTGAGCGCGAGCGAAGCGAGTCGCGAGTGTTGTGACAGATTATGGTGGGCATGTGCACGTCGTCAATGTGAAAACTCAAAAAAAGGAGAATCACTGCTTGTGCGTCGTCAATGTGATAACACCAAAAAAAAACAAGGAAATTTTTCGGTGTTTCTGGCTCGATGATTGCTCATGGCTACCCTGCCGACGGCTACACTAACTCAACTACTAAATAAATTTATTATAAACCAAACTAAACCACTTAATCCAATGCGCCTCGCTTCGCTCGGCGCCGTCGCAGATATTGATGAAATGAACGCAAGCAACATCCACGATGGAATTTCAGAGGACGCGCTTGACCGGATTTTCCAGTCGTCCTCTCGCTTGAGCGAGAAGGCGGTGAAGGATTTCTTAACGGAGCTCTGCAAGGTGTCGAGGATGGAGATTGGAGGGTACAAGCAGCAGCAGCAGCAGCAGCAGAGTCAGAGACAGACTGCGACTGCGACTTCCAAGTTTTCCCGGAGGAGATTCGTCGGAGGCGGCGTTGTTGGCGTTGGCGGCAACCACCAGCCTGTCATCTTCTCGCTCCAAAAGCTTGTGGAAGTGTCCCACTTTCAAATGGACACTCGCGGGCGCCTCTCGTGGGAGAAAATTTGGGACATTATTGCCTCTCACTTTGTCTCCACCGCTCTGGACACCAATGAGGCTGTCTGCATGTATGCGGTGGACTCCCTCCGTCAGCTGTCGATCAAGTTCTTGCAGAAGGAGGAAACGTCTGGTCTGCAGTTTCAGGTAAAGTGAGCGAGCGAGCCTAATGGAAGACGAGATAAGTCACTAACACGCAAATCGAAGAAAAAATTTCTCAAACCCTTCGAGGAAATAATGCGCCTCTCCGTCCACGAGAGCACGCGCGACCTCGTGCTGCAGTGCATCGAGCAGATCCAACTCACCTGCTCGAAGACGCTCAAATCGGGCATGCATGCTATCATCAACGTCATTGCCATTGCCGGGGGCGACAGGTGAGTGAGCGAAACGAAGCGAGCGAGCCTTGAGGAAGACTCGGCTACACACACCAACTACTTTAACTAAAACAAATTCACCCATTTTGTTGGCTTCGCTCGGCTCAGTCACGAGGCGATCACCTCCGCCGCCTTCTCCCAGCTCTCCAAGCTATTACAGGTCCAATCGACCCGGGAGGCGTACTATGACGACATCGTGAACTGCTTGTTCGCCTTTGCGGCGGGAAGGAGGCTCAATTTGAGTGTCAAGTGCATGGCGAAGTTGAATGACATGTTCGATGCAATGTTCGCGCAGGAGCAAGGTGAACGAGCGAAGCGGGCGAATGCCTTGGGGAACGACTCGAGCGAAGAAGCTAATCCACCCACCCAATTCGTTCGGTTCGTTTCGCTCGTCTTTCATTAAATATGCGCCTCGCTACGCTCGGCGCAGTCTCGAATATGGTCGAAACACTGGAGGCAGGCTCCTCCTCGAGCTGGACGCTCATCTTGGGCGGATTCACGAATCTCGTCGGCAGCAGCTCGAAGCCGGTGCGCATCTACGCTCTGAATTCCCTCACGGCTCTGATCGAGGCTCACTGCTCCTCCACCAAGGAGCTTCTTCAGCTGAGTTTTCGCAACTACCTTGCCACTGTGTTTGAGCACGCGGTGAACGACACGAGTAGCACAAGCACAGTTAGCAACAACAAAAACGTTAAGAATAATCACGAAGGAGAGCGAGCCGAAGATGATGATTCGGACTTGCTAGACGAGAACGACAGAGGCTGGGTTGCCGACACGTTTGATGTAGCGTTCGAATCGTGTTCGCTGCTCAACGAGCTCGCGAAGAGCAAGGTGAGTTAAATGAATCCGTGGCGGCAGCGGAAAGGTCTCCCCCCCTCCACAAACAAGTAATTTTCCACACCTCAAAAAAATTGCATGGTTTGCTAGTTTGCCAAAAAAAAGAAAAATTCTAACAATCCCACCCCACCCCACCCCACCCCACAGTTCAATGACACGAGAATGGCCAACGAGCTGCTTGCGATCTTGAGCGGGTGCATTTGCCAAGACAAAAACGTTGCCTTGGCCATCAAGGGACTGGGGCGGCTGGACAAGTTTGTGGCGAGCGGTGGAGACGACGTGAGCGAGCGGGTTGGGAACCTGCTGGTCAAGAGCTTGAAGACGAATGGGCGGGGGAGTTCCGGTGCAGTGTTGTGTGAGGTGATGAAGCGGGCCGGGAGTCTCGTCTTGGACAGCTTCAGCTCCGCGTCCAAGGTTACAATTACCCGAAGCCTCTGCCTGCAGCTTGTGAGCGGGCTTGGGAGTTCCGTTGGGGCGCTTGAGATGAAGATCGACAACGGCGTCAGGGACTCTGGAACCCCTCCTACGACCGTGGAGCTGGCCTTGTTCGGCCGAGGCATTCTGGTCAAGATTTTGCTAAACAGCGCCGGCTACGTAGGGGGGGGAGACGCTGGGGGGACGAGGGGAGCGAGTAGCACAAGCCCCACACCAAACAACACCCCAACTCACGCTGACAGGTTAAACCTGCAACTCGTAGACTGCCTCAGGGGGCAAACGCAGAACTTGATCCAGCGGTTTTTGCTAAAGGAGGATAAGGAGGGGAGAGAGGAAGATGCGGAAGTGCTGACGCTTACAAAACTCGTTGGGGAGGTGTTGAGCTTGTACGCCGACCTCGATGAAGAAGCGCTAATGGCCTACATGGGGGTTGTGCCGCTGTTGTCAGCGTTGATTCAGTGCAACAACAAGGAAATTCGTGTGCTGGTCCACAAACTATTCAGCGGGCCGTTGACAAAATTACTCAATGAGAAGGTGGAGGAGAGTGCGAAAGCTATTAAATATTAAATAAGGGGGCGGAACTTTTAAATGATTCTTATTTTTGAGCATCTTTTTGTAAACACAGTGCATATTTTGTTATGTCCACCCCTCGAACTAGATTTATTCCTCCCGCATCCTCCTCAAGTGCTCTCTCACTTGAAAACCGCCCCACACTTGCCCCCTCTGTGTCGTTCGACAATCTTGAACCAAGGTTGGGCACAATATTCTCCCTTGGACTTGCCCTCAACAGCTTGTTCACCCCTGCGCTGCGTTTCGCGTATGCGATTAACCACGACAACTTCTATGAGGTCGCCTCGAAGTCACTGTCCCCATACTGCATGGTTTCCCTCCTCATCTTGAACGTGTCTCGTGTGGACCAAAAAACCGAAAAGGCATCCAGATACTTCATTACCTTTTGGATCCTTCTTAACTATGGGAGCGCCTTAATTGGCACTCTCTTCGACCCCCAAAACGGTTCAATACTCACTGCAATATTCCACACCCTTAACATTCCTGCCACTCTCTTTGGGCGCAACGTGATGATTTCGTGCCGGCGGCGGATCAACGAGTTTGACCACGAGCAGAAGTACTCCTACATATTCCGAGGCGTTTTCTTCTCCATGTCAACGATGCCAACGATCCTCTACTTCACAATAGAAACTTTGCGCTGCCTCCACAAAGAGTCCAACCAGGTGAGTGAGGTTGGCGACGTGCCTGATATTTCTTGCACATCCACTACAAAAACTAACCATATCAATTCGCTCGGCGCTTCGATCGGCGCAGCACAACATCAACTTCAACGAGGTTTGTGGAGCATGTTCCGTCCCCCAGTACACGATTTGCTGCCTTTTTCTTCTCCTCCTAATCTCCCGGTTATACTTCGCGCCCTTCTCGCAGGCTGCCAACGTAACGATTGAGCAGTTTGCGCGCTTCGAAGGCCTCCCTCGCGTGATGAGATTCCAGGCGTTTTGTGCCGTCGTTGCTGCGATGATCAGCGTTGCTCTGTTCAGTTTGATGCAGGACTCCGGTCCGGCAACTCTCGCAATGAGCCTGCTGTCCGTTTGCGCTGTCGTCTGCATAATATTGATTGCGGCCAGCGAGGGACTTTTCATCTTGTGGCAGAAAAATAAAGTTAGAAAGCGCCAGCGGACGTTGGCGGCCATGGCCTTAATCGACCAAGGCCTTGACCTTGACCTCGACCTTGGGCGTGAAAGCGATGGCGAGTGTGCTGATGGAGAAAAGGGGGACAGCCTCTCAGAGTTAAAGGGCGTGACGGATATGAAGGGTTTGAAGCAAACGTCGTTCCTCAAGAGCGTGTCAGTGGAGAATTTATTATAGACGATTTTTCTAGTAATTTGATAGAATGTTGGTGGTAGTAGAGAATTTCCACCAGGGCTTCAGGAGAAAGGAGGGTTGGGTGTGGGCGTAATTAAGAGACACCCATCTGCACATATTTTTACATCGGCTCACAAGTGCGACGTCTGCAGCTCATATTTTGGTTGTCGGGAGGGGGTCTTAACGTCCCGCAATTGACTTGTAGTGCGAGACAAAAATGCGAAAAAAGGCGAATCCCTAAATCGGCCGTGACTCCAACGCATGGAGGCTGAATTGGACACGGCGGCGGGTTCTTTCAGGCGCATCTTTTGAAATGACGTATTATAAAGTTGTGTTCTAAACTACGCTCCTCAACTTTATATTAATTAATTCCCCCCTTTCAGATCGCAGTAGTTCCGGTTCCGGTGGAAGAGGGTGGAATGTTATTGCTGCCATTGATATTGATATTGAGATTATTGAGATTTGCATCATGCCCCTCGCTTCCCCCCCCTCCCCAGCCGCTCTCCCTCAACGCGACACTCGGCCGCCAGCCCTCAATCCCCTGACTCAAGGCCCTCTCAAGCGCTTCGTACAAGCACTCTGCCGCCCTTGGCCTGTACACGCTCGCCGGGTTCAGCAGCTCCTTCACGTCGACGCTCCTCCCGTAAAACTTGGCGTTGACCTCGTTCCTTGTATGGACGATACTCCCCTCCAAGCTAATCCCAGCAAAGAGCCCCTTGCTGTGCGCGTAGCTATACGCCGGAGCAAGCCACTCCCCCCCCCCCCCCCACACCTTCCCTTCCATTCCCCCCCCCCGCGCCCCCCCCCCCAC
>Ga0114994_10003908_pt1 | contig 10856 bp, 9 predicted proteins | sample ArcticOcean_MG_C_9_FD_87043 | JGI IMG/M metagenome (GOLD analysis project Ga0114994, IMG submission 87043) | Marine microbial communities from western Arctic Ocean - ArcticOcean_MG_CB2_152 | ecosystem: Environmental > Aquatic > Marine > Oceanic | place: Arctic Ocean: Canada Basin | collected... | reverse complement strand
GCTCGGTGGGGACCTACAACACGGTTGCCATTATTCCAAAAGGCCAAGGACCCGATTGATACCAAAATCGCCAAGAACATGGCCCAACCACCTGTCATCAATGTGAAAGGAACCGGGCGCACAAAAATAGTTTCACCAATGTAGAAAGGTAATAATGGAAATATACCAAAGAACAATATTACGAAAAGCGTTGGAAAGGTACCAAGTTCTTGCGGCATTTTACGCAAATTAATCGCGTACATTGAATAAAACACGATAGCTAAGATAACAATGAAATCACCAATATTAAAATCTAAATTGAGTAAAATATTAAAATCTGCTTTGGAAACCACCAAGATGACCCCGGCTATTGCTGAAGCAATACCTAAATATTGGATACCTTTTAGACGATCTTTTAGAATAATCCAGGCGAGAAGTACCGTCACAGCTGGCTGAGTTGTGTTGACCAGTGAAGCATTTATCGCAGTAGTGTAATTCAAGGAGGTAAATAAAAGTGCCCCACCACCGGCCATGAATGTCCCTTGGGCTAAATAAACGTGCCAATGCCTTTGAATAACAGCCTTGTTTGCCCATACGTCTTTCCACACGAAAGGTGCCAATACCACAACAGCCGTTGTCCAGCGCCAGAAAGTAAGCCCAAGGAGCGGGATCTCTTCATGAACACCCCGCGCAACGACGACACTTATTGACCATAACGATACTGCCGCAGCTATCATTATATACGCCATGCTTATATTAATTTGAATTTGAGAGTATTTTAGCCTAGCCATATTTTACTCTAAGTTATCTAAATCATTGATTGTTGAATCTAATAAATTTCTAACTGCATGGCCCTCAGGTAAAGCACGGCCGGCTGTTGCTTGAGCTGCTCTAATTTTTAGCAACACAGTCTTAATACTTTTGGCTTCGGTATTTAAAAGCCGGTCGCCGATGATCTTCATTTTATCAGGATCAATCTCTAAATTTGACGATATGCGCATCGCGTTCGACCACATTTTACAAAGCTCGATTAGGACATCTTCATTGGGGGGTGGGGTGTCGCCAAGGCTCATTTACTTAACCAACTATCCTATTCAACAGATAACCTACACAAGGAAGCACCCCAAGTCACGCCGCGTTATTGGCTTAGTTTCAGGATTGAAGCCACTACTGAAAGCCGCCTACTTCATGCGTTAACTCGTCTCAGTAAGGCCTAGCCAGAAATGTAATTGGGCACATCTAGCTGGACAACTCGATCAACAAAAATACCCGGCGTAATAATAGCTTCAGGGTTCAAACCACCTAACTCAACGATTTCATCAACTTGTACAACCGTCGTTTTACCTGCCATTGCCATGGAGGGTCCAAAGTTACGTGCAGATTTATCATAGGTGAGGTTTCCCCAACGATCTGCAAGCCTGGCTTTAATAAAAGAAAAATCAGCATGGAGAGGGTGCTCTAGAACATAATCTTTTCCGTCAAATGTTCGAGTTTCTTTACCCTCCCCAAGTCTTGTGCCAAAGGAGGTAGGTGTGTAAAACCCCCCTATTCCGGCACCACCAGCTCGGATACGCTCACTCAGGGTTCCTTGTGGGACAATTTCTAACTTTATTTCACCGACCGCGTACAAGTCTTTCACAACTGCTCTTTTTGCACCTGTTGGAAAAGAGCAAATGACCTTGGTGACGCGCTTTTCAGAAATTAATTTTGCCAGCCCGTGATAAGCTTCACCCGCATTATTAGAAATTGCAGTAAGGTTCCTAGCACCTTGGTCAATAATTGCTTCCATCAACAGACTTGGAGCACCGGCTTCTCCAAATCCGCTAACCATTATGATCGCGCTATCTTGAATACCCTCCACAGCCTCCTCGATTGTCGCAACCGTCTTATTAATCATTCATTATTCCCTCACCATTAGGACAAATCTCAGATAGGAACCTTTTTTAATAGTACATTTGGGATATATCAACCGTCTAACATGTAATTAATTTATTTTGCGTTTGGAATGAGAAATAGTACTTTTTTGAGGGGTGAAAAGAACTGAGCACACAACCTAACCGCCAGTCGCAACAGCCAGCTAAGACGTTAAAGAATGAGACACAATTAATAAAAAAATCAAGCAACCGTCAGAATTATCTTACCCATATGAGCACTACTTTCCATCAAAATATGGGCTTCAGATGCCTGTTCGAGTGGAAATGTTTTAAAGATATGCGGGCGCACTATACCGTTATCCATAAAACCCCCAAAATCTTTTTGCAGACTTGACGCAATAATCCCTTTTTCTTCAGTTGTTTGTGGACGAAGTGTTGAACCCGAGATTGAAATGCGGTCCCGCAAAACTCGGCCAAAATTAATATCTGCTTTAGGGCCACCCAAAAAAGCGATGAGCGCAATGCGGCCATCCCGCGCCATGATATTAATATTTTTTTGAACGTAATCACCCGTCACCATGTCGAGAACAACATCTACGCCATGACCGTTGGTGAAGTCTTTGGCAACTTCCGGCCAGTCCTCTTCTTTGTAATTGATTGCTTTATCAGCACCCTGGTCAATACAAAACTGACATTTTTCAGATGAGCCGGCGGTTGTAATAACGAGCGCGCCTTTTGCCTTAGCTAGTTTAATAGCCGCCAAGCCAATACCACTACTTCCACCATGAACTAGAAAATATTCCCCTACTTTTAAGTTAGAGCGCATAAAAACATTATAGTAAACGGTGAAAAAATTTTCCGGGATCGCAGCTGCCATCGTAGCATCAAAGCCCTTAGGCCATGGGAGGCAATGTGAATGGTGGACTGAGGTATATTCCGCATACCCCCCACCGTGAGTAAGTCCCATGGCTTTATCACCAATTTTCCAATCACCCACATCTGAGCCAACTGAGACAACTTCGCCAGCGACTTCCAAACCGGGCAGCGGATTGGCGTCAGCAGGCACGGGGTAATGGCCTGTGCGCTGCGCAACGTCTGGACGATTAACACCAACCGCCTCATTTTTAATAAGAACCTCATCAGCCTTCAATTCTGGTAAAGATACCGTCATAGGCACTAACACTTCGGGTCCCCCAGGCTCCTTAATAACCACAACCTTCATTTCAGTTGGTAACGACATGGCCTACCTCTCCTTAAATAGTTTTGCTTAAATTCAGCTATGACTTTGCTCAATATAGACGTATTGATAGCTACTTTTACAATCAGCATCCTTAAGTTATTATAAAAATATTACTTTCTCATTCCCTGGTATCGATCATAAACACCACCCGATTACACGCAGAGTAATAATTTTAATTTTAAGAATTTTAGCTAATTTCCTTCCACTGCACCGGGACCAATTTGAACATCCCGATGGACATAAACACAAAGCAAGAGGCCAAAGCTGAACATCGTTGTGAGCATTGCTGTACCACCATAAGATACCAACGGAAGCGGCATGCCGACGACCGGAACCACCCCCATTACCATGGCAATATTAACAAAAACATTTAAAAAGAAGGAGGTCGAGACGCCCATGCCAATTAATCTACCAAAATGGCTCCGGCAACGAAGAGATATGGCGAAGCAATAAATCAATAGCAATAAATAGAGACCCAACAACCCAAGCCCACCAACCAGACCCAACTCTTCTGCCAACATAGTAAAAATAAAGTCCGTGTGTTTCTCTGGCAAAAAACTTAAATGGCTCTGCGTGCCTTGTAGTAAACCTTTACCAAATACCCCCCCAGAGCCGAGAGCAATCTTCGACTGAATGATATGATAGCCTGCCCCCAAAGGGTCCTTCTCTGGACTAATAAAAGTCAAAAGGCGCGCTTTTTGGTAGTCACGCAAAACAAATTGCCATAACGGAATAACTGCTGCAATACCGGCAAATGCACCCACTACAAACACCCAAATTCGGACGCCTGCTAAGAACATCAACACAACACCTGTCGCTACCATCAGAATGGTCGTGCCAAGATCTGGCTGTCGCAAAACCAAAAAAGCGGGAGCAGCCATTAATAATAGCGGAACTAAAAGATGAGATACCCTGCTGACACTCTCTAATTGACTAGCGTAAAAGTAACGGGCAAGTAATAAAATGATAGAAATCTTCATTAGCTCAGAAGGCTGGATGGTAAACACACCCAAATCAACCCAACGCTGAGCACCCATACCAACGGAGCCATTGAGTTCAACGGCCACCAAAAGCACTAGAGATACCGTATAAATTGCGTAGGCGTAGCGCAGCCAAACGTGAATATCTATAACGGCTACGAGCAACATCAAAAAAACACCCACCACAAAACGAACAATTTGGCGAGAAGCCCAAGGATTAAGATTACCATTGGCGGCAGAATACAACATAACAAAACCTACGGAGGCCGTGAGGCTAACTAACAACACAAAGAACCAGTTAATCTGCCATAAACGCTGACCAAAACTCATGTCAGATTGTTCAAAAGGTGATACTGCCATGCTACCGGCCTACCCGATTTTCATAAGTTTAGACGAAGAACTAGGATGACCAATAGTAGCATCACCACTCGATTTAGCTTTAGAAGGGTCACGGCGCTGTACTTCTAACAAGATATCTTTTGCAATTGGTGCCGCTACAGACGATCCACCACCTCCGTGCTCAACGACAATGGAAACAGCATATCGCGGTGCCTCAATGGGTGCATAACCTACAAACAATGCGTGATCTCGCTCTTCCCACCTAAGATCTTTGTTCTTCTTGACGCCAACTTCCCGCTCTGCTTTAGAAATTCGCCTAACCTGAACAGTTCCAGTCTTACCGCCATATTGGAATCCAGGTTCTTTAATACGCGATTTATAAGCTGTTCCATAGGGTGAATTAGGAACCGCTACCATCGCTTTTTTCATTAGATCCAAATGCGATGATTTAATATCAAGTGCTAAAAACTCTGGAATGACGGGTGGCTTTGGCTCTTCTGTACTCGGCACCACATTGCGAGTTAAATGAGGCAACACGGCTTTACCTCCATTCACCAAACGCGATGTCATGACCGCCAGTTGCAAGGGCGTCGCCAAAATAAAGCCCTGGCCAATTCCAGCCAGTAATGTTTCACCTTGTTGCCAAGATACCCGTTTAGCTTTTTTCTTCCAGGCCCGCGTTGGCATCAAGCCTTTGCGCTCACCTGGTATCTCTATATTGAGAATTTGGCCAAGCCCCAAACGACGCGCCATTGCAGATATACGGTCAATGCCGGTTCTCTTAGCTATTTCATAGAAATAGACGTCACAGGATTGCGTTATAGCCGAAATCATACCCATCGAACCATGTCCACTCTTTTTCCAGCAGTGAAAAGTTGAATCTCCTAGCTTTAGATCACCGGAACAAAAATGTTTGGTACTGGGAGTGACAATGCCCTTTTCAAGAGCTGCCAAAGCAACCACCATTTTAAAAGTCGACCCCGGCGCATATTGGCCAGAAATAGCTTTATTATTGAGCGGAGACCGGGGATTCGATACAAGTACATCCCACTCTGATCTGCTCAACCCTCGGTTAAAGGCATTTGGATCAAAGCTTGGCGTTGAGGCTAGAGCTAAGACTTCACCAGTATGAACATCCATAACCACGACTGACGCCGCTTCATTACCCAAGCGCTGGGCCAAAAACTTTTGCAACTCTATATCAAGCGTAAGCCATACTTCCGCACCGGCTTCTCCTTCTTGGCGCTCTAACTCTCGAATTTGACGACCAAATGCATTAACCTCAACTTGGGTAGTGCCACTTTTCCCGCGCAAGGCTATATCGTGCACTCTTTCCATCCCTGCTTTACCAATTTTGAACCCTGGCATTTCTAACAAAGGGTCGCCCGTAAGGTCTGCCTCCGACAAGCCAGAGACGTACCCTAAAACAGAAGCCACCTTAGCCCCATCTGGATAAAAGCGGGTCTCGCCGACATCTACAACAATACCCGGCAATTCAGGCGTATTAACTTCGATTTGAGCTATATCATTCCAGGCCATATTCTCACGTAACATTATTGGCAAGAACCGACGGCGACGTTTTATTTCACGTTTTACTCGCGCCAAATCATGGGCATTAATTGGGATGATTTTCCCAAGTTTCCTGAGAGAAAACTCAATGTCCTTAGTGTTTTCCGGCACAAGCATCACGCGATAATTTTTCTGGTTGATTGCCATCGGCCGACCAGAACGATCGAGGATACGCCCGCGTTTTGGCGATATTAGTTTCAAGCTGATTCGATTTTCATCCGAGAGGGTTTTATATTTTTCCCCTTCGATAACCTGCAGATAGTACATTCTACCAATCAAACCAGAAAATAGCACCACCTTGCCACCAAACAAAATGATCGTCCGTCTTGAAAATGTTTTATACCTCTCATTATCACGATACATTCATAGATCCTGCGGCAAGAATGCTTGCTGCCATCGCAGACAAACCCAAGCTAATGGAGGAAACATAGACACTGATATAATAAATTGGAAAGCTAATGCAGTGAAATCTAAGAGTGCCCAATTCCAGATAGACGCCAGCATCCAACTTTCAACCGATGCCATTAATGAAATAACCCCGAAGCCAAACCAATACATAATAAAAGATCTTCCAATAAGAAAACGGCGTTGAGAGAGAGCGACACCATAAACTGTTAAAAATACAAGTGTATACAAACCAACTGGTGTTCCAGTTAACAGGTCCTGCAATAGCCCTAATATAAAAACAGAAAAAAGCGGCAAGAGATTAGGCTGATAAATTACCCAATGATAGATTGAAGCTAGCGCTAAAACGGGGGAAATTTGAGCATGACCCGTAATTGGTGTCTGCACGACACTTAAGATGACCAGAAGAAAACTCAATACAAGTGGCATGAATAATCGCGTTAAGCGATCGAGTTTTTGCCAAATAGCGAATCTCATTTTTTTGCAGACTGACGGCCCACCTTACTCAGGCCCGATCTCTTTTGGATACTCAAATCCAGCAAATCTTCCAACCCGTCTAGGCCAAAATCGGCAATGCGCACATATTCAAGTCGTGAAAAATCAACAAAAAGTTGAACTTTAATTCCGCTATCACCAACTGAGGAAACAATGCCAACTGGGAGACCAGGGGGAAAAGCACCCCCATGACCTGAAGTGATAATACGAGCATTTAGCGTTACCCGAGCTCCTTGCGGCAAATGAATGAGTTTTGTGCCTGCCGCATTATTCCCTGCCACAATGGCCCGGGTCCTATTATTCTCGATCAAAACTGGTACCCGCGAATTTATATCAGACAGCAACCGGATGCGCGATGAGCGACTTGAAACTTCTGAAATCCGGCCAATAACACCAAGATCACTGATAACAACTTGGCCTTTCCGTATACCATTTTTCTCACCAGAATTTACGACCAACATATTTGATAATGCGCCTCCCGAGCCAGCGATTATACGGGCAGTAGTGTATATAGCATTTTGGTCTTTTACCATACCAAGTAATTGTTGGAGTGCTAAATTCTCAGCCCGCAGCTTACGAGCGACTGCCTGCCATTGCATCAAATGGGCATTTTCAGTTTTGAGGAAGATATTATTTTCTCTGATAATATTTAAACTTTGGAAAATCTGCATACCATCAGAAACAGTTGCTAACGGGCGAGATAAAGCTTCTAAAATAGGCGCAAATGCATCAGTAACTTCGGCACGCACACGATCAACCAGCATAACATCAACTTTGCTGAACAACATCAAGCCAAAGGCCAGTAAAATCAGCCCAAGATACATAAACCTCTGAAGCAAACTTGTCAGCGGCACAGCAATGCGTATCAGAGCGTTCGAACGCTGTTCCAAAATGCTTCTCCGTGTTCTCTAACCAGAGTAAATTATAGCCATCATTACATAGTAAACAAAATCAACATTGCATGTATTTTTTGTGTATTCACTTTAAACTTACAAGTAATAAAAACTTAATACATAGTCGTGAGGACATGGCTGAGCTGTTTCATTTCCTCCAATGCGCGCCCGGTTCCTAAAGCGACACATTGCAAGGGCAAATCAGCAATAGATACAGGCAATCCGGTTGCATATCGCAGCACATGATCCATATTTATTAGCAAAGCGCCACCACCCGTTAGCACAATACCTTTATCAACGATATCAGCTGCTAATTCTGGAGCTGTATGCTCCAAAGCAGCTTTCACAGCCTCGATAATTTGGCTAACCGGATCGGCGAGGCTTTCAGCAATTTGACGTTCACTGATGAGAAGCTCTTTCGGCACGCCATTCATCAAATCGCGGCCTCTAATTTCGATTGTTTGACCTTCGCCACTTTCTGGCGGACAAGCACAACCAATCTCTTCTTTAATGCGTTCCGCACTTCCTTCACCAACCAACAAATTATGATTGCGGCGCATATAAGCAATGATGGCTTCGTTCATCTTATCGCCACCTACACGAACCGATCGAGCATAGACAATACCGCCGAGGCTCAATACGGCAACTTCAGTCGTACCACCACCAATATCGACTACCATAGAACCTGTTGGCTCGGTTACTGGCAAGCCGGCACCAATAGCTGCAGCCATAGGCTCCTCAATCAGGAAGACTTTACGAGCGCCCGCAGCTTCGGCGGATTCTTGAATGGCTCGGCGCTCAACAGCAGTTGAACCAGACGGCACACAAATGACGATTAAGGGAGAGGCAAAGCTACGGCGATTATGAACTTTGCGAATAAAATATTTGATCATATCTTCAGCAATTTCGAAGTCAGCGATCACCCCGTCCCGTAACGGTCTAATAGCTTGAATATTACCTGGCGTACGGCCGAGCATTTGCTTGGCTTCATTACCTACTGCTAAGACTTGCTTCTTACCTTTAACTTCGACAATGGCAACAACAGATGGCTCATTTAAAACAATACCTTTGCCTTTGACATAGACCAAGGTATTTGCAGTACCAAGGTCAATTGCCATATCGGCGGATAAAAATCCAAATATTCGGGACAGCATTTAATCTCTCAATTTAGTAATTTCAAAACACGATTAGTAGACACTAACTAAGTTAATTATTAACACTATCAACCCGAATTGTTAATAACAAACAAAGAGATCCGCAAACTATTCAACCGAAATAATCTAGTTCAATTGAAATAACCCAGAAAATTGATAGATAGGAACAATCAACATCTCAGAAATTCCTTGGTACTTTAACTTTTTACGTTAATATATAGACTACACTTGGCCATTCTCAGCAATAGAATCCTAAGCTGAAAGGGCATTTAGGACAGTCTTTTTGCGTTTTACCAACAACTTATTCAAAGCATTGATATATGCTTTAGTAGAAGCAACCATTGTATCGGTATCAGCACCTTGCCCGTTAACGGTTTTTCCATCTTCTTCTAGGCGCACAGTAACTTCTGCTTGTGCATCGGTTCCCTCGGTAACCGCATGAACTTGGTACAATTGCAAATGAGGATAATAACCAGTCAGTTCTTTAATACCTTTAAATATTGCATCCACGGGGCCATCACCGGTCATTTCAATTGCCTGTTGCTCGCCATCTATATTCAAAGTCATTGATGCTTTCGACGGTTGATTCTCAGTGCCGCACAATACTTCTAGCGTTTCTAGATTAATCGTATCATTTTTGCGGATAACCGCATCATCAACAATGGCAACAATGTCTTCGTCATAGACATCTTTTTTAACATCGGCTAAATTTTTAAAACGCTTAAACGCACTCTGAACGGAGTTATCACCAAGGTCATAACCAAGTTCAACTAGCTTTTCACGAAAGGCGTGGCGACCAGAGTGTTTACCCATAACCAATTTACTTTCGGTCAGCCCAACAGATTCAGGCGTCATGATTTCATAGGTCTGAGCATTCTTCAGCATGCCATCTTGATGAATACCGGACTCGTGCGCAAAAGCGTTTGCCCCAACAATAGCTTTGTTTGGCTGCACGGTAAATCCAGTTACCGTTGAAACTAAACGCGAAGCTTTCATTATCATTTCAGACTTAACGTTGGTATTAAAGGGCAATTGATCAGGCCGCGTACGCAAACCCATAATGATCTCTTCCATTGCCGCGTTACCGGCGCGCTCACCCAGGCCATTGATGGTACACTCAATCTGACGTGCACCGACTTGAACAGCTGCCAAAGAATTGGCCACGGCCAGTCCCAAATCGTTATGACAATGCACAGAGATTACGGCTCTATCTATATTTGGAACCCTGTTAATCACCATTTTAATCATCGCTGCATATTCGGTCGGCATTGCATAACCAACAGTATCAGGAATATTAATGGTCGTGGCCCCCGATTTAATTGCAGCTTCAATGGTTCTGCACATAAAATCATGCTCGGTCCGAGAGCCATCCTCACACGACCATTCAACATCATCGGTAAAATTACGGGCATGGGTAACACTATCAATGACAGCTTGATAGACAACTTCCGGTTCCATCTGCAGTTTATACTTCATATGCAGCGGCGAGGTTGAAATAAAGGTATGAATGCGACCGCGCTCCGCCGGCTTTATGGCTTCGGCACACCGATCGATATCCCCTTTACTGGACCGAGCCAAACCACAAATAATCGAGCCTTTCACCAGCTTAGAAATTTCATTCACGGCTTTGAAATCGCCATCAGAAGCAATTGGAAAACCTGCCTCGATTACATCGACCCCCATGTCTTCAAGAACTTCAGCAATCCGAACCTTTTCGGACAGGTTCATAGAAGCCCCCGGCGACTGCTCGCCATCACGCAACGTGGTATCAAAAATTATAATATCGTTCTTTGGTATAGTGGTGGTCATCTGACAGCACCTTATTTAAGTAGCGGTTACGATTAGTCTAAGACGTTTATTTTATACCTCTGAACACATGCCGCTTAGCGTGCGTGATCAGAGGTGCCTAAGTCGTAAGGCCAGCAGTG
>Ga0114994_10003907_pt1 | contig 10858 bp, 11 predicted proteins | sample ArcticOcean_MG_C_9_FD_87043 | JGI IMG/M metagenome (GOLD analysis project Ga0114994, IMG submission 87043) | Marine microbial communities from western Arctic Ocean - ArcticOcean_MG_CB2_152 | ecosystem: Environmental > Aquatic > Marine > Oceanic | place: Arctic Ocean: Canada Basin | collected... | reverse complement strand
TCGACGGCTTCCTCAAGAACATGGACCGGAGCGTCGACGCCTTCGCGGCGCGCGTGCTCAAGGACCCGAAGCTCGCGGGCGGGTTCAACGCGATCGGCCTGTCCCAGGGCAACAACGTGATTAGGGGCTACATGGCCAAGTACAACGACCCGCCGGTGAAAACGTTCCTGAGCGTCTGCGGTTGCAACGCGGGCGTGGCCGCGTGGCCGCAGTGCAGCCCCGCCGGCAAGCTCTCCGGGCCCATTTGCCAGGCCCTCGCCGAGGCCTTGGGCGACTTAGCTTACATCAAGCTCGTTCAAGATGTTTTGTTCCAGGCGAATTACTATAGGGACCCGCTGCGGCTGCAGGACAAAGCATATTTGGAGCATTCGGTCCTCGCTCGGTGGAACGGAGAGGCGCACGCGAACGCTACCTGGAAGGCCAACATCCTGCGCACTGACAAGTTTGTGTGGGTCGAGGCCACGGAAGACTCCGTCGTCTTCCCGCGGGCCAGCGAGCACTGGGCCGCGCCGGACCCGGCCAACCCCTGGAAGGCCGTGCAGCCCATGGAGCAGACGGCGTGGTACGCTTCTGACGCGTTCGGCCTGCGCCCGTGTTGAAAGCAACCTCCACGTCATCGAGCGGACGCAATTACAGGGACAACGTCGCGTCGATGGCGTGGAACCTCCACGCCATCGCACAGACACAGTTACGGAGACAACATGGCGCGGATGGCGTGGGGCGCCTGAAGCTTTTTTCCACACAGGCCTGCGCACGGCGGACGTTCAAGGCAAGCACGCCTTCGAGTCCTTCGCGGGTCAGCACATCGGTTTCACGGACGAAGAGCTTTCCGGCTGGCTCGACAAGTACTTCACGTGATGTTCCGTTGTTCCTCCTCCTCCTCTCTCTCTCTCTCTCCTCCTCCGAGTCTTGAAAAAAACTCCCTGTGTGTAATAAGCTACTACTGAATACAAATTTACATAGCGTCGTAGGAACACAGTCCCGTCTCACGCCTTGTGGTCCTCGGGCTCGCCCCCTATCTCGCAATCCCGGAAGCGCTCCTTCGCGGTCCCGCAGAGGCGCAGTAGCTGCGGGTACGCCCAGGCCGAGAGCGACCGCGCGGTGCGGCCGCACCAGAGCGTCGTTTGCCAGCCCGCGCAGAAGACCGTCCCTACATACCCGCGCCGCTCTGTCGCCTCCCTCAACGCTTTGACGGCGTCCTGCTGTCCAGTTGCGTGGCGGAAACTCGCGCCGGTGCGTCGGACCGAATGGGTGTACAGGAACAGCGCTTTCAGAGTCGCAGCCCGTTCCAAGTCCCGCGTGACGCAAATCACGTGCGGCGCGGCCCGCGGCGACCACAGGCTGCGGCCACGTTGGCCCACGAAGAGCCCGATCGTCACGAGGACGTGGTCCAGCAGCGCACTCCGCGCGCTGGCGGGCGCGACCATCGTCGATATTTTGGCCGCCGGTGACGCGTGCGCCGCGACGGAGACGAAGTCCACGCGGCGCAGGCTCTCGCAGAGGTTACGCAGCGTCGCGCAAGGCCCCACAGATTCAGCGTCGACGATAACCAACGTCGCCATGCGCGGGCTGTGCAATGGCGGCCCGGCGCCCAGGTCCGCCAGGTCCTCGGACGATGGCGTCCGCATCGTGCTGGCGCCTCCCGTGCGGATGATCATCCTGTTTAAGCTGAGCGTCTCCTGTGAGCTGCGGCAGCACTTCTTGATTTGCACAGCGCTAGAAATCGTTGCGTTGAGGCCGCAGGTGGCGGCACTCGTGTGGAGATCAGACAGAGGCGCCTAACAAAGCGCCCGACCAATTTTGCAGTGTAAAACCTATGCAATAAAACCCGTCGCAGCGATTTTATGCGGTTGCAGGGTTGCAGGCTTCTCCCACCTTAGTACAGGGACTACGCACACGATGCCCCTTCGACCATGCTCTAGCGCGGTCGCCGCCGCCGCCTGGCTCGCCGCCGCCACCACTGCACCGAGTTGTTGCAGCCTTGCTCTCGTAGCGCCGCGCCATGCTGTGGTGGGCCGCGCGCTCGGAAGACGACGGTGGGCGCCGGTGTTGAAAAGGCGCGGCGGTGCCAGCGAGGAGGAGGAGGACGAAGAGGAGGAGGACGAGGAGGAGGATGACGACGCGCACCTCTTCGAGGACGAGGACGTGTCCGACACCGACTTCGAGGGCGACACGCTCAAGGCGCGCACCGCCAAGTCCTGGGCCGCGACGCCGCCCGTGACGCAGGTTTACGTCGGGTCGTCGCTCGCGCTGACGGTCGGCTCCTTTTTGCTCGCTGGCAACCAGTGGCCGGCCTGGCTCAACATCGACTGGACGAAGACGCTGACGGGCCAGCTGTGGTGCGTGCCCGGCGTCCCTCTCTCCTTCAATAGTATAGGGCAATGACGAATTTATGTATGCCGCCCCAGTCGGAATCAATACGTGTCGAGTGCTTTTTTATCGTTTAACATCCGAGCCCCCCTCCAATCGCCCAAGCATCTGATCCATGGCGCCCGCGCGTCACACTCCTCGCGCAGGCGGCCGTTCACGGGCTTCCTGTACTACGGACCGTTCGGGCTCTCCTACTTGTTGACGATCCACTTCGTCTGGACGTACATGGGCACGCTGGAGAAGCTGCAGTTCGCGGAGCCGTGGGACTTCCTGATTATGATGCTGTTTGGGGCCGCTTCCCTATTGGCGGGCGTGGCCATCGGGGGCGGCAACGCCCGTTTTTTGGGGCACAACCTCAGTTGTTTCCTCGTGTACATCTGGGCGCGGACCTACGAGGGCCAGGAGGTGGCGGTGATGGAGTTTTTCACGATCCGGGCGGAGCTCCTCCCCTGGTTCTTCGCGGCGCAGACGTATCTGCTCGAGCACGAGCCGCCGGTGCACGACCTGCTGGGCATCGCCATCGGCCACTCCTACACCGTACTGCGGCAGCGGAAGCGGCTGGGGGCGCCGGAGATGCTGCGCGCGGCCTACGAGGCGCGACCGGGGATGATGGCGAAGTACGAGGCGTTCGCGGAGGAGTTCTCCTAAGGAGGCAGCGTTATTTTGTGTCACCCACCCGCGAGCGGGGCGCTGGGGAGTTGAGCGCGCGGCGTACCCGCCGCGAAAACCCGCTCGTTTTGAGCTTTTGTAGTCAAGCGCCGTCGCGTTCACCGCGCATCGGCACAGCCTGGACCCGTTTTGCATCGGTTCCAGCCCGCTTACCAAGCAGCGTTGCTGCGGCAGTGAGCCTGTTTCGATTCAGGCTGCTTAACCCTTCACAAAAAACAAAGCCTTTAGAGGCAGATATCATGTCCGCCCCGCGCCAGCGCTACAGTCGCGTGCCGACGGAGGACGCTGGGACGACCCGCGCCGCGGCGAAGCAGCGGCGCAGCGAGCTCGCCGAGCGGGTCGCCACGAAGATCCAGGCCGCGGCTTGGGTCGTGGCCGGCGCCTTTGTGAGTTACCAGACGGACCTGCCCACGGTCCTGCTCAGCGGCGCGGACACGAACCGCTTCTGGTGCGACGTCGCGGCGGCCTGCTTCGCCGCGAACTGCGTCCTGTGCTTTTATTTGACCGTGTGGCTGCCGCACGTGCAGCGCATCGATCTGGAGTGGAACGTGTACTGCCCGCGCGTCATCCCCACCATGACGGTGCTCGGGCTGACCTGCGGCTTTTCGTTGGTGCGGGGGCTCTGGCCGGTCTGGGGTCTATTAACGCCGCTGATCCTGGCGCTCGTCGCGATGGCGTGCCTCATGTCGCTGCACTTCATACCGATGCCGTGCTGAGCGGCGCGCGCAATTTTGGATAACCACTGTTACAACTAGTTACGTACCCCCGGTGAGCAGGTCGGGCACTTCTTCGCGGAGGACGATCTCCACGTCCGTGGGCCGCTCGGCGAGTGCCGCCCGCACCTCAGCGGCTTTGGCGACAGTACACCCAGTACCAGTGAGCTCGAGGCGGCGCAGCGGCAGGTAGCGGTCCTCGGAGAGCTCGTCGACGTCCTCGAGGAGCGCGTCGCCGACGTTCGGGCACGCTATTAACGCGAGGCGCTCGAGGCGGCCCAAAGAAAACAGCGGCTCGAGCGCGTCGGCACTTAACCGCGGCGCCCGCGCGAAGGAGACGTCCCGCAGCTCGGGGCAGCCCCTGGCGAGGGCGGCCGCGCCGGCCTCGAGGTCCGTGGCGCCCTCGAGCCGCACCGTCTTCAGGCGCGCGCAGTTTTTACCGAGCGCGCGGCAGAACTCGTCGCTCGACGAGTGGAGCGCGCCGCCCGCGTTATAAAGCAGGGGGCAGCCCGCCAAAGCCCGCAGCCAGAAGCCGTGCGGCGCCGACGCGCCGCTTGCGTCCAGCGCCGTGAGCCGGTGCCCGCAGACGCGCAGCGCCGCGTCGAGCGGGAACGCGCAGGCGCCGCGCACCTTGAGCGACGATACACGGGGGCAGCGCGTCAGGCCCGCGGCGAGGAGCAAGCTATCATCGCCCTCAATGCCCCGCCGCTCCTCGACGAGCTTCGCCGGCGCCGCGGCGAAAAAGGCCCAGCTCGTGTCCCCGAGCAGCGGGGCGAGGACGCCGGCGTCGAGCGTCCGGAAGGCGGCGGCGCAGACGCCGCGCCAGCACCGCGCGCGCCGCGCCAGGGCCGCCGCGTCCCCGGGCCGCGCCGCGCGGCGCCAGTCGAGGTACGCGCCGACCCGGGCACAGCACCGCGCGGGCAGCATCACCGCGCTTGAACTCAGGACCAGGTCGGCGGGCGGCGGGAAGGGCGCGAGGCGCGCCGCGACGCGCTCGTTGAACGTCGCGCCGTCCACGCGCGTGGTGGAGAGCTCGGCGACCGCGGCCTCCCAGGCTTTCCGCCGCTTTAGCGCCAGGGCCTTGTGCCGCTTGAGGTCCAGGGCGTCGTCCTTGCCGAGCTTCTGGGCGTCGGCGGCCGCGAGCACGTGCCAGACTTCTTTGGCGCCGTCGCCGAGGGCGCAGCGCAGCGCCGCCGCGTGACGCACGTGGCCCTTCAGGTACGGCGGGTGCGCCGCGACCGCGGCTTGGGCATCCATGACGGCGCCCCGCGCGTCGGCCCAGAGGTGCAGCCGCGCCAGCGACCGGTTCGCGAGCGCGAGGGCCTTCGACTCGGCGCACCGCGCGTGTTCCCCGCTCAACACAACGCTCGCGGTCCACTCCGCGACCGCGCCCGCGACGTCGCCCTCGCCGAAGCAGGCGTTGCCCCGCGCGCGGGCCGTCTCGGCGGAGAAGCAGATCGCCGTGAGCGGGTCGGCGGCGAGCTCGCGCGCCGCGCGCGCGTGCAGCGCGGCGACGCGCGGGTCCGTGGCCGCCGTCGCGGACGTTTCGGGCACGATCTCTACGTCCTCCTCCTCCGGCTCCATCTGCTGCCCCGGCTGCCCTCTGAGAGTCAACGATCTGTGCTGCTTGCCACGGCTTGCGTAGTGGCGCTGTCGCTCTTATTGTGCCGACGAGTTCACGTTCTACTGCACGCAGACTGTGAAAATAGATGTGAAATGCGCATTAAAACCCGTACCCATGGGCTTAACGGACGGGTTTTGTGGCCGCGTCTTGAGTTGATGCGGCTGCAGCTGCGCCTTATCGGTAACTCCGGCGTGCTAAAGCACCCTTCTAAGACCCTGCAGCGTTGCACGAGTCGTCTGGTCAGAGCGCGCGTTGCGTGCACGCATCGGTCAAGCAATTCAAGCAATTGCATCGGTTAAGCAATAGCACGCCACAGGGCAGAGGCACATACATGCGCCGCACGGCCCTCATGAGCGTCCTGCTGCTCCGCGCGGCAGCCCGCGGCCTCCGAACGGGTCGCCCTAGCGTCTTGAGAGCAGCCAGGGCGCCGTCGGCGGCGGGTCGCGCGTTCAGCGGGTCGGCACGCGGTCGGCGGGTCGCGCGCGCGGCCAAGGCCATTGACGAGGACGGCCCCAGCGCGCCGGTCATCAACTGGTACCCCGGCCACATCGCGCGGGCTGAACGCGAACTGCGGGGCTATTTGAAGCGCGTCGACGTCGTGGTCGAGACGCGCGACGCGCGCATCGGCGTGAGCACGACGCACCCGAACCTGCCGGAGTGGGTCGGTGACCGGCCGCGCGTCGTGGTCTTCACGTTCGCGGACCTGGCGCCTCCCAAGGCCCTGAACGACTGGCGGGCCGCGCTCGCGGGCGACGACGTCTTCTTCGTGGACGCGCGGCGCGGCGGCGACAAGGAGTTCCGGGGCATCCGCGGCGCGCTGCAGCGCTGCGGCCGCGCCGTCAACGAGCGGCGCAAGGCCCGGGGCATTGCGCCGCGCGCCGCGCGCGTGGCCGTAGTCGGCTACCCGAACGTGGGCAAGTCGGCGCTCATCAACCGGCTGGCGGGGCGCAAGGCGGCCAAGTCCGAGGACCGGGCCGGCGTGACGCGGTCCTTGAACTGGGTGCGGTCCAAGTCCAGCGAGGGCAAGGTGCCGCCCTTCGAGCTGTTGGACTCGCCGGGCATCATCCCGGCCAAGCAGGGCGACCCGCGCCAGGCGGCGCGCCTGGCCATGTGCGGCCGCATCGGCCAGGCGTCCTACGACGAGCGCGTCGTGGCCGAGGCGCTGCTCTGGGAGCTCCGCGCGTCGGGCTACGCGCCGGGCGTCGCCAAGCGCGTGGAGGAGAAGTACGGACTGCCGCTGGACCGGGACCCGGACGTCTTCCTGGGGGACCTGGCCGAGGCGCGCTACGACGGCGACGACGCGCGCGCGGCCTTCGCCGTGCTCAGCGACTTCCGCAGCGGCCGCCTCGGGAACGTCGCGCTCGAGGGGCCGCCGCCCCGCGCGGTCGTGGTGGAGGAGGTTGCCGTCGCCGCGCCCACGCCCGCGGCGCCGGCCGCGCCCGAGAGCGAGTTTGACCGACGGTTCTGCGACGGGGACTTCGCGGGCTGGTGACAAATAAAAACAAATGTGGCGTTACTCACCACTCGCTGAAGTTCTGGTCGTAGACGGTCGTGGACTCCTCGATCTCGACCTCGACCTTCTTCTGGTACATCTCCTCGGTGGCCTTGGTCGCCGTGACCTTGCCGAGCTTCTCGTTGAGCTCCTCGGTCACCTGCGGGCAAGAAGCGTCTCGCGGCGGCGACGCGATAACGTACCGAGCGAGTCATTTCGCGGCGGCGACGCGACGATGGCGTGTGCGTCACGCCATCGAGCAGACGTCGCTGCGGAAGGCGCCGCGAAATGTCGCACCGCTAGTCGCCTTCGTGCAGTCGCTGCCCTTGATGCCGCTCACGGTCTCCTCCACGCGGCCGTCCGGGTAGATGCGGAACTTGACGCGTACGGTCTCGCCGGCGAGGGCCGCGGTTCGCCGTCGCACGGCGCGGCGCGGGCCGCCGAAGGCCGCCGCGCTCGCGCAGAGGGTCGCTAGGACGAGGAGGCGCATGCTGTCGAAGTTCTTAGTGCCGCTTGTGGATCCAGCTGGTCTGTGGAGAGCAATCGGATGGGAGTTACAAGCGCTGTCACGACTTGCACGAACGCTTTTGATCGCGAGAGATGGTGCAGCCGTGTGCTTCAGACGTAGCTAGCTCGTAGGCACGCACGAGTGCCGTGCGCATGCGTTTTGCTGAGGCCTAAAACCCGCACGCTAACTCGCACATGTATGTACGTACCACAGCTATTCCCCGAGGCCACACGCGAGGTCTCGCTAGACTTCAGTCAGCTTTAGCTCGACATTTTAGGTCCTGATCCAGTAGGAGCCTTCGATTAGCACACGGAAGCCAAATTAGCAAACTCCGCACGCTGCCCGGCCCCGCGTGACCTCAGCAGCTCGAGTGATGCTCGGCCTCTACATCGCCGCAGAGCTGGCCGCCGAGACGGCGGGCTGCCCTTTGCCCTGCGGCAGCCTTTGCCTCGAAGATGTTGCCTCGTCCGCTTTGGCCTGCCCGGGGGGGACCTGCGCCCCGCAGGAACTCGCGCTCGGCGACGTCTGCACGGGCGACGGCACGACGTGCGGCGCCGCGGACCGCTGCTACGTCGCGGCGGCCAACGCGCCGACGGCCGCGCCGTCCTGGACTACGGAGCCGGCGCGGAGCGCGTTCCGGCCGCGCGAGCGCCGCATCCTCTTCGTCTTCTTCGTGGGGTTCGTGGCCTTCGCGCTTGGCCTGGGCGTCGCGGTGGCGGCGCACGCGCTGCCCCTGGACCGGGGCCGGCCCCGCCTGCCCGACCTCGTCGACACGTTCTTCGAGATCTGCCGGGGCGAGGCGGGCTTCGTCTACTGGTTCCGGGAGTGGAGGAGTGGGAAGAAGGTGCCGCACCTCCGCGTCGTCACCATGGCGCGGCACATGTGCGAGCGCGACTTCCGACGCGTCGCGCCGCCCCCGGTGTTACCAGACTCGCTCGTCAACGAGATTTAGAATTTTCCCTCGCGAGTACCAGCTCGACGACGACTGTTAAACTTCAACTACTAGCTACTGTAACTACTATTAGCTATTAACTACATCAACTACTACTAACTACTATAACTACTACATCAACTTCTACATCTCAACTTAAGCTTAAGCTTGAACGGGTTTTTTGGGTTTAAGTGCTAGGGCGGCGTTCAGTGCAGCAGTGCTCGCACGGTGTACGTTCCAATGGTGCGCCTGATAAAAGGAGCTATGCTGCGTTTCGCAGCGCAGGCGTCGAACAAATGCAGCCGTATGGCCCGCAGCAGACAGGTCAGACCGCTCAGCAGTGGGCGGCGCTACGCGGTGTTCGCACGCCGACGCTACGACCGCCTGAAGGCCGCCACGACGCTGTCGCTCGAGGCCGCGGCCGCGACGCCGGCGCTCTCGCTCGTGCAGCACGGCGGCGCGGCGGTCATCTTGTACGGGTTCTACGAAACGGACGTCATGCTGCTTCGGCTCTGGACCGTGTCGGGGCTCGTCTGCTACTCGGTCGTGCCGAACGCCGTGCGCGGCAACGTGCTCCTGGCCGCCTGGGGCACGCTCTTCGTGACCCTGAACGCCTACCGCCTCGTGGAGCTCGCGTCGGAGCGCGTGCCCGTCTGGCTCGACGAGGACGAGTGGGCTTGCTACGAGGCGTCCGGGCTGAACCGCTTCGTGGCGCCCTCATGCTTCAAGCGGCTCTGCCAGAAGGGTACCTTTGTCGACGAACCCGCGGGCCGCGTGCTCAAGGAGGAGAACGACCCCTGCCCAAACGTGACGCGCGGCGTCCCCGTACTTCACTGTGTGTCTGCTTGACGGCGTGGGGGGGAGGCGCGCGACTCACCGTAGAATCACACAGTTCCTCGTCGTGCGGTCCGGCTCCGTCCTCCTCTCGGCACACGGCCGGCCCCTGGGCGGCGGCGTCCTTGGCCCGGGGGGGCTGGTGGGCATCCCGGACCTCGTCGAGGCCAGCGAGGGCCTGCTCGCGGATAACGTCCGGGACCCGCTGCGGCCCACGGGCTCGTCGTCCTCCACGCGCATCAAGGCCCAGGCGGGCGCCGAAGGGGCCCGCGTTTTAAAATGGACGGCCAAGGAGTTCCGGCGTGCTGTCGACGCCGAGAAGGACCCGAAGGTCCAGGCGCAGCTCGTTTTCTACCTGAACCAGCAGCTGCTGAGGAAACTCCATAGCCGTGATCACGGCGTCGCCCGTAAAGAGTACTCAAACCTCCTTCGGGCGGCGCTCGCCTCGGGGCACGTCGAAGCGACCGACCGGGCCGCCCTGCACCAATTCCGCGCCAAGGTGGGCGTGACGGAAGGAGACCACGCGGCCTGTCTGGAGGCCCTGGGCTGGTCCGTGGAGGCGTTCGACGTCGGCGTGCACCTCGACGTGGAGGGGACGACGTCGGCATTGCGCGCGCTAGTAGCCAAGGCATTGCCAAAGCCGAAACCGGCCGCGCCTCTCACCGCTTCGGTGGGCGCGGCTGCGTCGGCGGGCTCGGCCGCGGCTGCGACCGCGAAGGCCCCCGTGCCGGCCCTCGCCGCGGCCGCGGACGCAAAAGCGGCGAACGCCGCCGCCGTTGTCGTCGCCGCGGCTAGTGCGGGTGTGGCCGAGGACGAGCGGCGCCGGGCGGCGCAATCCAAAATCGCCGGCCTCGTGAAACGCAAAGCCGCCGCAAAGCCGCCGGAGAGACCGCCCTTATTGCGCAGGCTCGCCCCGTCATGGGCGTCGCCGCAGAAACGGACGTCGTCGTCGCGACGGCTCGCAAAGAACGCCAGCGAGCGCACGCTGAGATCGTACGAGACCGCCCGAAGCCGCGGCGGCGATGACGCTGCCGACATCGCCAACCTGGCCGCGGCGGCGCGCCAGTTCTCCGCGGAACACCGCACCACGAGCAGCGGTAGCCTTAGCGAGCGGGCGCGCCGCCTCTTCGCGGTACGGGGCGTGAACTCAGCGCCGCTCATCTCCGTGCCCGAGTCGCCGCCTTTTCCGGCCCCGAGCAGCGGCGGGGACCACCGTCGGAATTTGCTCTCGGTCTTTGTGCCGCCGACGCCGGAGTCGCCCGCGCGCACGCCGCCGCCCTTCGAGGGCTTCCGGCCCGACCTCCGGCGGTCGGCGTCGGACCAACCCGCTCCGCCGGCGACGGAGCCGCCGCCGAGCGCGCCGAGCGTCCCACCGCCGAGGCGGACGCGGTCGAGTTGATGTTGTAACATATAATTTTGTGCACACAAAGACCCGCGTGAGGACCAAGCATGTTGCGTAATACCTAATTAGGTATTACGCATAATGGAATTACCGCTTGTTCACTTATCGACAAAACTCGCAAAAACTCGGGTGAACAAGCCTAACCCGCATTTAAGACAAGCCTAACCCGCATTTGAGACAAGCCTAACCCGCATTAAACATCTTATTAAATCGGTATTTCCACATTCGGGAATATCCCCCCTTGTAGATAATTCCCTCGTTTGAAATATCCCTGGCAATAAAAAATTCAAAATTAATCTCTAAGACGACGCTAAT
>Ga0114994_10003906_pt1 | contig 10859 bp, 9 predicted proteins | sample ArcticOcean_MG_C_9_FD_87043 | JGI IMG/M metagenome (GOLD analysis project Ga0114994, IMG submission 87043) | Marine microbial communities from western Arctic Ocean - ArcticOcean_MG_CB2_152 | ecosystem: Environmental > Aquatic > Marine > Oceanic | place: Arctic Ocean: Canada Basin | collected... | reverse complement strand
CGCAATGCAAATAATATCTTTGGTATAAAGGCTCGTAAAAATACAAAAGGAGTGTATGGCCCTAATGTTTACAGAGCTATAACAAAAGAAGAAACAAAGGACGGTAGGGAAGACTATCTTTATCAAAACTTTGAAACTTTTAAGAGTCTAGAAGAGAATTGGATGGCTTATATACGTGTCATTAATAGGGATCGCTATATACGAAGTGGTCTAAGAGAAGCAAAGACCAATAAAGAATATATTACTGCATTAAAGAAAGGTGGTTATGCTACAGAGGATGATTATATTAATCACTTAGTCGTTATTATTGAGAGATATAAAGAGTTAGGATTATTCCAATAATTTAATTAGGACATATACTTCATGAAAATCAAATATTTTTTTTATACTCTTCTAGCTTTTCTTATATTAACCATGAGTACTCAGGCTTTAGATTGGAAACCTCAGATCTATACTATTACTGATGGTGATACTCTGAAGCGTAACGGTACTCGATATCGTCTAGAGGGTATAGACGCACCAGAGATTAATCAGATATGCACTCTTAATAATAAGGATTGGGAATGTGGATTAGCCGCAGCTTTATATCTAGAACAACTGCATGGACAAAATGGCTTCGAGTGCAAGGATTTAGGAAAAGATCGTTATAAAAGGATATTAGCACGTTGTTATATCTTAGAAGATGGTGATCGCATAGATATAGGAAGTCTTATGGTGAGAGAGGGATATGCTTTAGCCTATAGGCGATATTCTAAAGATTACATTGATGAGGAAGAGATAGCTAAAGCGAATAATGGGGGGTTGTGGAGAAGCAAGTTTATAAAACCTTGGGCTTGGAGAAAAAACCGATCTAAAAATTAGAATTCACTTCTAATATTTACTTCTTTTTCTTCTTGTATGGAAATGTGCCTGAAACATTTGCAACCAAAGATCTCACTAACTGATCTTGGTTTGTAAATGCTAACCCTTCTAAAGTCGTCTCATAATCCCAAATTAAAGTTCCTGTTTTCCCATCATGAATATTAACAGTTATATCAGCTTTGTTGGCACTTCCTACACCAAATAATAGGCCCGTTACTATAGCCCCACCTTGCGACATAGGTTTTGATAGGCTTATAGAAGTAGTCATTATTGCATCTGTATTAAGAAATTTACTCAATTCAATTTTTGTTTTATTAATTTTGCCGTCTTCATCAAAAGCATTATTTCTTTTTAATAATGTATTTGTGTCCCCTACATCTTGAAATCTTACTGTATATGCACCCTTTCCAAATCTTGCTAAAAACCTTGACTGAAGTAGTTTTTGGTAAGCCAAGCTATCACTCTTTTCTTTTCTTTCTAAATCATCTTGGGTTATCCCTTTGGCTTGGTTGGCTAAATTTATTTTTACATCGACAGGCAAAATAGAAACAGTTTCATGAGCAATTTGATATTCTTCAAAGTTTTCAACTAAATACCCTGTTGAGGCACAACTAACCATCCAGAAAGATGAAAAAACAACAATAATTTTAGATTTAATATTTCTATAAAACATTTAACCCCCCTTTTTTTGATAAAATACTTAAATTATATGCATTATTACAGGGTTGTATCTTAAAGCAACACATTTAAAATTTAGTATATCTTTATGAAAAGAAATATTATTCTATCGGTCTCGTCTATGTCTATGTATTTATCTCTCAGAGTTTTTCAAGTAAAGAATTGGTAGTAATGTAATTACTCCAGCTGGGTGATCTTTTGTATCCTTATTATTTGCATTAACTTCGGATTTTGTAGATAGAATTAACCCAGCCTCTTTGCTAATTCTAAAGTTAATTTTTCTGTAACATAACTACTTTTTCATATCTTGAATTTATAAACTATATTAATGAAGAATAATCATTTAAAATCAGTAAAGAAGGTTATGGAGAAGTAAGTTTATAAAACCATGGGAATGGAGAAAGCTTAGGCCTGTTAGGTACAGTATGAAAAATAATCTATCTATTAACGAAATTTTAAAAACTTACTTTGGCTATGAAAAATTTCGAGTTGGCCAAGAAGAAATCATTAGCCACTTGTTAGAAAAAAAAGAAAACGCCTCTGTCGTTATGCCAACTGGAGGTGGAAAATCTCTATGTTATCAAATTCCAGCAATTAAAGCTGATAATATTTCCATTGTTATATCACCTCTTATTTCTCTTATTAAGGATCAAGTATCTGCCCTGAATCAAAATAATATTGAAGCCGTTGGTCTACATAGCGAGTATGCAAAAGAAGAAATATTAGAAATTGAAAAAAGAATTAAAAAGGGAAGGTATAAAATTATATATATATCGCCGGAAAGGCTTATGACAGAAAGAACTCTTAAGTTATTTGGCGCCTTAAGTATTGATTTTATATTTGTAGATGAATCTCATTGTATATCAAAATGGGGCGCTGATTTTAGAGAGTCTTATTATCGTCTGAGAGAACTAAAAAATATTTTCCCCGATACTGTTATTGGCGCTTTTACAGCGACAGCAGATAAAGTTACCCAAGACGATATTTCTAAACTTTTATATGATGATAAAGGGAAAACGTTCGTTTTTGGCTTTGATAGGGATAATATTAATTTAAAGGTAATTAGTAAGGGTAGAGAAAAAAAATCTCAACAAAATCAAATAATAAATCTTATTAAGGATAAATCAGGATCCGTTGGTTTGATATATTGCTTCACAAGAAAAGAAACTGAAGAAATTGCAGCCTTCCTAAGATCTGAGAATTTTAATGCTTACAGCTATCACGCTGGGATGCTTAGTGGCGACAAACAAAAAGTGCAATCAAAATTTATGGAAGAAGACGATATAATAGTTGTTGCAACTGTTGCCTTTGGTATGGGAATAGATAAGTCAAATGTTCGTTATGTGATTCACTCCACCATCCCAGATTCAATGGAGTCTTTTTATCAAGAAGTGGGGAGAGCTGGAAGAGATGGAAAGCCTAGCGAAAGTATTGTTTTATATGATGCTTTTGTTGATGTTGCCAGAAGGAGAAGAATGATTTCATGGAATGATGAGGGTAAGAAAAGTGATGATCAAATTAATTTGCAGCATCGAAAACTAAATTCATTTTTAAATTATTGCGAGAGTGTTCATTGTAGAAAAGTTTCAATAATAGGATATTTTGGTGAACAAGCAAAAAAATGTAATAATTGTGATAACTGCGAAAATCCCCCTACACTAGTTGAAATGACTTCAGAGGCCCGAAGACTTCTTATCGCAGTTATTTATACAGGAGAAAATTTTGGACTAAAGTATGTAATTGATGTCATGCTCGGAAAGCAAGATCAAAGAATTCATGATAACAATCATGATAAAATAAAAGTTTTCGGTGCGGGGCTAGAATTTGGAAAAGATGATTATTGGAGAAGTTTATGCAGTCAATTGATAGCAATTAATTATATTAATATTGACCTAACTAAATACGCGATACTAAAAGTCACAAATAGTGGAAGAAAATTTTTAAAAAATAATGAAATATATGAAGGAAAAAAAATAATTCCACTTATTAAGAATCCGGGCATATTAAAAATAAAAAAAATAAAGTCTAAAATAGAAACTAACGATTGGGATGATTTTGAAACTAACCTTTTTGAGAAACTGAAATCTTTAAGATTAGAAATTGCTCGTGAAGAAAAGAAACCTGCTTTTATAATTTTTTCAAATGACACATTAGAGGAAATGGTTAAGGAGAAACCTCAAACAGTGCAAGAGTTTTTAAAGGTTCATGGGGTTGGTAAATTTAAGGCTGAAAAGTTTGGGGATAGATTTATAAGTATAATAAAGTGAAAATGTGATAGCTTTGAATAAATTTATTAAATTAGAAGGCTACTCTAATAATTTTAGATTTAACCTCTTTATAAAACACTAGACCCCCCTGTTCTTTAATATGATGTTTAAATCCTATAGAATAATCTAGGGGAATTGGTAATTACCTGGACGGATTGCCCAGCAGTGAACAGATAGTTTATTTTTCCGTTCTTCTTATATAGTCATTAAGCATTTCATGATAGCGCCTTACTCGGCCTTCTTGGCCAAGTAATAACGAGTATTTAAAACCTCGTGATTTGACACCTTTTTGTTGAGATAGAGCAATACCAACATCTTGATCGATTATAAAACCAAGAGATTCCTTTGGGTACTCTACCCACTGATGAGGTGCATTTTGAAGGGGTCTTCGGCCAGCGGGGGTTTCAGTAAACAATTCTCCTTCTAAATTACTTATATCTTCACCCCCCTTAAAAGTTGATGAGCCAGATAGCGAACCTTCTATAATTGGTACCATATACCAATGTTCCATGAAGCATCGTTCAGGATCAGTAGGGTGAGGTTGAGGTCTTAAGAGTTCAAATCCATCAGGCGTCATAGTTAAACTAAAGTTTGGAAAAAAACTATAATGATAATAGTCAGTAAGTTGTTCATTAGTTAAAAATTCATAATGCCAGTAACCATTTTCTTTGGCTAATTTTCTTTTATTATTTTGTAATGCAGTTCTTGCCTCAGAAGTCTTACCGTTAAATTGACTTGGATCTAGTCCCCACATCTTTAAAACATCAGTTAATGGAAACTCAATAACATTATTATTTATAAAACTTTTTGCAGGTCTATGACCTGGCATTAGCATTCTATTTATACCGCTTTCATACATATCAAATTGTGAGTCATTATAGTTATTATCCATTTGCGACATTAACTCTGGATGTAATGTATCCACATGATATGTCTCACTAAAATTATCATGCAGCATTTTCCAATTACATTTTATTTCTGCAGTTAAATTTAAAACCCTTAAGAATTTTTTAGTTTGGTAAGGCTCTAAATGCTCTATAGCTGGATAGATAAACTCTCGAAGGGGAGTACAGTTCCTATCAAAATTAATCCATACAAAACCTAGTGATTCTTCGCATGAAACTTCTTCAAGACTAAGGTTTTCGCATAGGTTTTTTTCCACAAAATCTTCAGAATCTTTTGCATATTTAAGGATACCTTCTGTATTAAATTCCCAGCCATGGTAGCTGCATTTGAATGTCTTTAATGAACCCTCATTAACCTGAACAAGAAGATTGCCTCTATGAGGACAGACATTATAAAAAGCTCTGATTGTTGTATCTTTTTGTCGAACAACAAGAATCTCTTCATGACCTACCTTATAAATAAAAAAATCGTTTGGCTCTGGTATTTCTGATGCCCATCCTGCTATTTGCCAAACCTTTGGCCATACCAGGCTTAGTTCTTTATGTAAAAAATCTTTTGAATAATAACGATTGCCTGCAATCTTATCGCCACGCAGCTTAAGTTCTGGTTCCTTATCTCTTGGTGTTCGTTTAATTTTATTCTCCATATTTATTTTATTGGAATAAATTTTTTTTAATCAATACGTTTTTTAAAAAGAAGTGTCATTCTATCAGTTTCACCTATTTCTATATATTTATCCTTATCAGAATCTTTCAAGTAAAGAGTTGGTGGTAATGTCCATACCCCAGCTGGGTGGTCTTTTGTATCTCTAATATTTGCATTAATTTCAGATTTTGCAGATAGAATAAATCCAGCCTCTTTTGCTAAATTTATAGTTAACTCTTCAGTAACATAACCACTTTTTTTCATATCTTTGAGCGAAGTTCCTGGGTTTGCCCTATGCTCCACAATACCTAAAATACCGCCTGGCTTTAATGACGAATAAGCTTGCTGGAAAATTTTTTTTACTCCACTCTCGTCTTCACCTATCCAGTTATGAACATTTCTGAATGTTAGAACGGCATCTATACTTCCATCATCAGAAAGTTTGCTAAAGAGGTTAACGATTTCAACTTTATTATAAATTTCTTTGCTTTTTAATTTTTTCTCATAGGATTCTCTTGATCGTTTAGCATAGTCACTTAAATTTGGGTCATATGCAGCCGCTATTAATTTACCTTGATTATAAAGGTAGGTAGATAAAATTTCCGTATACCAACCGCTTCCTGGCGAGAGCTCAATAACAGTCATATTAGCTTTAATTTCAAAAAATTCTAATGTTTCTGTCGGGTTTCTATATTCATCCCTTAAAACATTCTTCGCCGATCTCTCAGAATGATTAATTGAATCTTCTAATGTCATGGCTGGTAAGCTTTGTGCACTAAAAAGTATAAATATAAATATAAAGCAATAAATTATTTTTTTCATAGTTCCCTCTCTATTAAAATATTAACAAAAAAATCACTTTTAGGAAGCAAAAGAATTAAAATAAATTTTAATATTTTTCTTTAAATTTACACTTTAATAATTAATGTTAAATAATTATTTTTTTGAGGGGAAAATAAACTTATGTTCAACAGTTTCTATGGATGGAAGATAGTTGGAGCTGCAGCTTTAATAAACTTTTTCTCTATCGGATTACCCTTTTATGCATTTTCTGTTTTTTATATTCATCTACAAGAAGAATTTAACGCTAGCCGATTTTTAATTTCTAGCACTCTATCAATTTTAATTATTGCTGGAGGAGTTTTTGCTCCAATTTGCGGACATTTGGTTGATAGGTACTCTATTAAAAAAATCTTATCATTGGGTTCGTTATTGTTTGGTCTTGGCCTTATTGCCCTTGGTTTTTGTCAAAATTACTTTCAATTTTTGATAGTATACGGAACTATTCTATCTCTTGGAATTACCTTGTTTGGTAATTTATCAACTGCAAAACTTATCTCTTTTTGGTTTAATAAAAAAAATGGAACTGCTATAGGTTATGCAGCTCTGGGGATTTCTTTATCTGGTGTATTTATTCCACCCCTTGCTGTTTACCTTATAAGTGTTTTTGACTGGCGTATTACGTATATGATTTTTGGTGCATTTATAATTCTTGTTATGATGCCCTTTTGTCGATTCTTTATTATCAATAAGCCTTCTGAAGTTAACCAAAATATAGACGGGGTTGAATCCTCAGAAGATTTATCGCTGAATACTAAAGTTGAGATAATGGATTTTTGGGCGATAATTAAGGTACCGGCTTTCTGGATCCTTATAATAATTTTTAGCCTTCAGTTTTGTGCAAATTTAGGAGTTTATAGTCACATATTTCCTTACGTAACTGATCTTGGTTTCGATATTAAAAAAGCAGGATACGCTGTATCCGTCGGCGCTTTTGGAGCAGCATTAGGAAAGATCGTTTTTGGTAAGTTAATTGATATTTTTTCTGCAAGAATAACACTTTGGATATCCATTATAATTCAAGGAATAGGAATTTTATTAGTTTCTTCTTCTTCTTCTTATAATCTCCTTCTTTTAGCAGTTCTTGCTATGAGCTTAGGGTTGGGAGGGACAGTTCCTCTTATGAATATTTTATTTTCTAAAACATTTTCTCCAGTTAATTTTGGTAAGGCCTTGGGAATGGCAGTTCCTTTTATGGTACCCATTCAAGTGGTAGGAGGGCCATTATCCGGATGGCTTTTTGATACTTTTGGGAATTACGATTTGGCTTTTTCATTAAATGCTGGCGTTTGTTTTATTGCATTTTTATTTGTTTTCATGCTCAATGTTCCATCAGATAAACACAGCTGAACATTTTGTGATTTTAAAGCAAAATAATTAACAATAACTATAAGGGGAAAGATATGGGAAATAAACATTTAGACGGAAAAGTGACCTTAATTCTTGGTGCTGCGGGCAAAGACAATATGGGTCAGGTAATGGCTCGTAGATTTGCTAAAGAGGGTGCAAAGTTAGTTTTAGCTGGACGTAATGAAGATGCTTTGAAAGAAATCTCAGAAGAGCTTGATGCAACATATTGCGTTTGTGATATTACAAAAAAAGAAGAAATCGATTCTATGGTTCATGAAACAGTCAAACGTCACGGCGTTCTTCATTCAGCGATCCAAGCAACTGGGTGGGGTTATCTATCTCCATTTTTAGAAAGTTCAGAGGAGGATTTAGTTAAAATAATGAATCTTCAATTTAAAGGACCTTACCAATTTTTTCAGGCGTGCATACCCGCAATGACCGAAGGTGGCTCTATAATTCAAATTTCGTCTGCTACAGCAACTATAATGTTAGATAATCATGCCGCTTATATGGGTACTAAGGCTGGAATTGATCATGTTGTTAGGACAGTTGCCAATGAGTTTGGTGAGAGAAATATTCGTGCAAACTCAATCTCGCCTGGATTAACTGAATCACCCATGACTGAAGCGGCTATGTCGGCACCAGGACTTAAGGATGCATTTTTAAAAGAATATCCACTTGGGAGGATAGGTACATCAGAAGATATCGCCTCAATGGCAGTTTTTTTATGCAGTGATGAATGCTTCTTGTCTGGCCAAAACTTACAAGTAAATGGAGGTTTAACTCTCAGAAGAAATCCTAGGAGCTCTGATATTGATGCATCTATTGCGCAAGCAATGGCAAAACTTGAGAATTAAAATTTATTTATTTAAATACTAGAAGGGAGAATCCTTGAAAAAAGATATTAATAAACAAACTGACACAGTCGCTGATTTACAGATTGGCCCAACAAATCAAGGTATGGTAAGGATTTACATAACTTCCAATTCTATTGATATTCCGATGGATTTTTCTCCTGAAGAGGCGAGGAGTATTGCTGATGAGTTAAATGCTTCTGCAGTCTTGGCTGAGAAAAGTTAAATTAAACCTAATGACAAATAATAGAAACTTTCTCTTTTATGGTATTGGTTCTATTGCCTTTGGTATAAAGGGTAATGCCTTTTCTTGGTTTCTCTTTTTCTATTATAATATGGTTATAGGTTTGCCTGCCTGGATGGCATCATTAGCTCTTGGAATAGCAACAATCTGGGATGCTTTTTCAGATTTATTGATTGGATATTCCTCAGATCATACTAAATCAAGGTTTGGAAGGAGACATCCTTATATGTATGCTGCTTTAATTCCTGTTCCTATTTTCTTTTACTATCTTTGGAATCCTCCAATATTTCAGACTGATATTAATTTATTTCTATACCTTCTTTTAATGGCTATTTTGGTAAGAACTAGCACCACTCTTTTTGAAATACCTAATCAAAGCTTAGGTCCAGAAATCACTCGAGAATACCATGAAAGAACTAGAATGATGTCGCTAAGATACTTCTTTGGGTGGATGGGTGGAACAGTAATGACAATCTTAATGTGGTTTATATTTTTAAAACCAACTGTTGATTATCCTAATGGGCAGTTAAACCCCGAGGGCTATCAAACTTATGGGGTTGTTGCTGCATCACTAATGTTAATTGCGATGATTGTTTCATCATTGGGCCTTAATAGGATAATACCTGATCTATCTAAGCCTGCTAAAAATAATAATTTTAGTGAAATAAAAGACGAACTTAAAAATACCCTTCTCAATCCATCCTTTTTAGTTTTATTTATTGGCGGTATTTTTGCTGGAATGGCCTCAGGTTTTTCTGCGGCCTTAAATATTTATTTCAATACATTTTTTTGGGGATTTAATAATATTCAAATAGGTATTGTTACAGTTGTTGCGGTTGTTCCTGGTATTATTGGTGCAATGCTTATCTCAAGAATTCTTTCTACTAAAATTGGAAAAAGAAAGGCAGCAATTATATGTGGGATGATAGCTCTCATTCTAACTCCTGTCCCCTATGCTCTAAGGATATATGGCCTTGCTCCTGAATTTGGTTCAAATGGATTATTATTATTAATGAGCTTTTACTATTTTATCGAAGTCTCGACTGGTGTAGCAGTTACTATATTAGTCTCATCTATGGTCTCGGATATTGTTGAAGATTCAGAATTAACTACTAAAAAAAGGTCAGAAGGAATTTTCTTTTCTGCGCAAGGTTTCTCAAATAAAGCAGTTTCAGGTGTCGGAATTTTTCTCGCAGGTCTTGTCACTTCATTGGCTGGATTGCCAACGGACGCTAAACCAGGAACTGTTGACGATTCTATTTTAATAAATGTCGCATTAATATTTGTTCCTATTTATATGGTTTTATACTTGCTATCGTTGTATTTTCTTAATCTATATAAGATAGATAAAGAGACACATGAAAAAAATATTTCTGAAATAGATCATAGAACTTCATAAGTATTATAAAATAGTAAGTACACACAAAGGTTGAATTATGAATACTCCAAATAGAGAACATATTATTAAATCAGTAGCCGATAGTTATGTTGAAAGAGGCTTATTCAGTGGCATTGAATGGCTTGCAGAAAAGTCTGGAAAAACTATTTTATCTGGAAAATCTGGGTACCAAAAATTTGAAGATAAAACTCCTATCCCTGAGAATGCTATATATCGAATTTATTCGATGACAAAACCTATCACTGCAGTTTTAGCATTAAAGCTAATCGAAAAAGGAATGCTGAGGTTATATGATCCTGTATCAGCATTTATTCCATCCTTTAGTAATTTAAAGGTTCTTAATCCCGATGGAACAACTGAAGATATTGCGAGGCCAATGAATATTGAAGATCTCTTAACTCATAGAAGTGGGTTAACTTATGATTTTCTAATGGGATGTCATGTAGCGCCACTATATAGTGCGCAAGATATTTCAGATGACGGAAGCAAAAATCTCAAAGAGAAGTGTGAGACTTTATCTCAAATCCCTCTTGCCTATCAACCAGGTACAAAGTTTAATTACTCTGTATCACTAGATGTCTTAGCTAGAATTATAGAAGTTATTTCTGAAAAAGATTTTCATAAAGTACTAAAAGAAGAAATTTTCAATCCTCTTGGGATGAAAGATACCGGATTTGGGGTTAGAGAAGAGAATATTTTTAAATTAATGTCTACTTACGGAGCAAAAAATTTTAAAGAAATAATGAATGCAAGTCCCCATAGTCTTATCGAAACGGATGTAAATGAGCATAATCCGTACAATAAAAGTGATACCT
>Ga0114994_10003904_pt1 | contig 10864 bp, 13 predicted proteins | sample ArcticOcean_MG_C_9_FD_87043 | JGI IMG/M metagenome (GOLD analysis project Ga0114994, IMG submission 87043) | Marine microbial communities from western Arctic Ocean - ArcticOcean_MG_CB2_152 | ecosystem: Environmental > Aquatic > Marine > Oceanic | place: Arctic Ocean: Canada Basin | collected... | reverse complement strand
GTATCAAGAGAACCAGGCTAAGACCGGCGTGATACGCATCCTCCGACTTATGTGCGCTATCGAGAAGCACACTGTGAAAAAAACAGTCTAGGCACATCATTGTTAGATTTTTGAACATTGACAGGCAACGTTGAACTTCAACTGATCACGTAAAATGCTGGGATCATTTGGTCAATGCCAGATAAAAAATATAACATTGGCCCAGTTCGTCACCGGTGAAGCTGAGAACTACCCGAGAGGTCTAAAAGTGATTGTTCTGAAATGTTGGCTTCGCCACAGCAGCGTAGTCGTTGGAATTGGTTCGAATGTCGCAATAGATAATTTGAGGAGCGAAATTTAGCTGACACTAAAAATCCGAAGCTGAATGAAATTCCGCACAAGCTTTGACGGGCATCAGTCGTTGAAAACCACCGAAGATGCAACGATTTGATACTCGAATTGGTCTGATTCAGCCGTTGGTGTCCGACCTGCATCTTCTTCGAAATGATTTGCCTCGTCAGGTGTAAGCCTTTCTCGGTGAAGGCTGCCATAAACCACAGCTCGAGCTCCGTGAGAGTCGGTCGGCACAAAAAAACTGTAGTCTTTGAACGTTATTCGAGCATAATTAGGACCATCCGCGAGGACCATCCAACAACCTTTCTTTTTACACACTTCCGTAATGCTGCCGCTTACCTTGCGCGGAGCAACTGGGGTCCCTGACTCAAAAATAGAGATTGCTTCGTTAAGACGCAGCGTTAGGCCGTTGGCTGGCATCGCTGCGCCGTACTCACTAGTAAGTCTCCTGTCGGCTGTCGCCAAGGTTGACCAACTTAAGATAAAAATTAACCAAGTCATTCTCATTTATGGAGGCCTATACTTTTTAGGTAAATTTATGACGCTGTCGGTGATGCTACCATAACGACAGACCGTCAGTTGTCTGATGTCGGCGTTAAGTTGGTGTGGGAGGCGCTCTGCGTAATCGATACTGCAGTAAAATAGAGCCTGCGACGATGGTTAGTGAAATTGTAGTGAGCAACGTAAGGCCATTTGAAAAACCCATTTCGGGACTGTAAAGGACACCAATTGTGAAGGGGCCTAAAACGCCCCCTAGTTGAGATGCTGAAAAGAACATGCCGCTGGCGACACCTGCGTGGCGTTCCTGAACTTCCGGTAATTCTAGCAGAGTAAGAATCAGAACTGTGACCAGACTGCTGTTCGCTATTCCCTGAAGGAGTAGCCCTGCGAGCAAAGATGAGGGTTCTGTTAACCTAAGCATTATGCTGGCGCTGAACGCTGCAAGGCTTAGTCCAATCAGTATCTTGAATCGTCGTTCCGGCGTGGCAAGCCTTGGAATAATTAGCGAGCTTATAATGCCAATCATTGTCGGCAGGGCCGCCCAGTAACCGGCGTTCACCGCGGATAGTCCGTGAGATTGAAGCAACTCAGGTAACCAGTTATTTAAACCATGACTGAACATCATTACGCTGATGCTCATGAGCAGCACGATCACGACAGCGGGTCGTGCTATTAGATCTCCAATGACTCGAGTCTGCGAAACGTTTGGTCCTGTTTGCCGTCCTGTCGCCGAAGATCTCGCTACCGTTGCCAGGAAGAACCAGGAAAAAGCAGACAGAAAAGCGACGCCGGCCCAGAGCAAGAATATCGTGCGCCATGAATTATCGAATAAGGGTAATAGAACCGAGTGAGTCGTTGTCAGCGAAATAATGCTGCCGATGGCGGGGCCTGTCATATAGATACCCATGGCTAATCCGCGAGAAGAGCCTGTGAAAGACGATATAACCACTTTCGATGCGCCGGCAGAGACAACCGGCCCCCCCAGTCCAAACAACATGACAGCAAGAATCAAGCTAGTTGCGTCATCAGCGAATACCCGGGCCAGGGCAGATAGGCTCACTATAATTCCAGCGATAGCGAGAGCATGTCGGGCGCCAATCTTGTCCAACAGGATCCCAGAGGGTACGGCGGAAAATATATAGATGAATTGCCAGGCGCCCATGGCAAGACCCATTTCGGCGTGTGTCATGCCTAGATCAATAATCACCAAGGACGCGAGTGGCGCGAGGCTGGTCGCGATCAGACCAAAGGATACGTAGAGCATCCATACGCCGAGTAGTAACAGCCATTGGCTTTTCACAATTAGTGCTTACTTCCAGATACCAACAGTAGCGCCGATCAGTTAGAGGCAGAGCACGATAACCAACTTGCCGTTCTCGTTCAACGAATCCAGAGGGTTGTCGCCGAGTTTGAAAAAAATAATATATTTCCCGGGGGGTTCGACGGAATTTTTTGGCTCTGTCGTATATCGCTGTAAGGTTGGCAAGTTAGCCTTCCTGTTAAACACCGATAAGGAGTTCTAATGAAAACATTAGCCAAAAAGGCAGCATTGGTATTACTAGCGGGGGGCGCGATGACCGCTTTTGGCAAGCCCATTGATCGAATGATCGATAAGCTAGATAGCAATGATGACGGTATGATCAGCGCTGAGGAATTTCAACCTCCTCGACGTCGAGGCATGATGGAACATATGGATGCCAATAATGACGGCGCGGTAACCATGGAAGACATTAATGAGCAGTTTGCCGGTGACCAGGCAGAAATAGCTGTACGACAGGCAGAGATGATGGCTCGAGCGCAGGCGTTTTTTAGTGACGCAGACATCGATGGGGACGGCTCTGTGACACAGGAAGAAGCGCAGTCGGCAGCATTTAACCGCATCGACAAAAATGCTGATGGTTACCTGACCAAGGGAGAATTGCGCAACGCAAAGCCGCATCATGGCGGTAGGCATCGCGGGGACCGACCCTTCGAGCGCGGTGGTTCGTAAGAAGAATCCTGATTGAGTGCTACCAATGGTTGAGGAAGATGAGCGACAAATCATCGAGCGAATGCTTGCCGGAAGCGAGTTAGCCCTCCGGCAGATCGTCGATCACCATACTCAGCGCATATTCAATTATGTCCGGCGCATGACCAGTAATAGTATCGAGGCGGAAGATATTACCCAGGAAACGTTTATTCGATTTTGGGTGTCAAGAGACCGATTCGATCCGGGCAGGGTAAAACTCACGACCTGGTTGCATAGGATTGCACATAATCTTTGTGTCGATCATTTCCGACGAAGGCAACTACAAGGAAAAAAATTACCAGAGCAATCAGACACTGATGAGAACCCAGATATAAACTATGAGCTTAGTCTTCGTGCAGCGATTGTGCGTAAGGGTTTAATGAGCCTCTCTGAAAGGCAGCGAAGTGCCATCGTTCTCTGTCACTATCAGAACTTCAGTCAACAGGATGCTGCTCATATACTGGACTTGTCTGTTGATGCCCTGGAGTCTTTGCTGCGACGAGGCAGGCATAAACTGAAACAGATACTAGCTAAGGAGTTGGAATGAACCTTGAACGATTTACGCTGATCGTTGAAAGCTATGGCGCGGATTCTCAGCAGTGGCCTAGAAACGAACGAGCCGAGGCGCTGGAATTCTCAAGTACTTCAATCGACGCCGTGGCGTTACTTGATCAGGAAAGAGAGCTGGATCAGCATCTAGCCCTGTTTGAATTCCCTAACAGTGAGCGCTCAGTGCGGCGGGTTAAGATGGGTATCTCTTCTGCGTTGAAACCTAGTAGGTTGGAACAATTACTAAACTGGGTCCTGCCGGATTTTGATGATCTTACTCGAACATTGTGGCGACCGACGCTGGTGGCCACTATGCCCTTGCTGCTTGGGGTGGTCATTGGACTCACGCTGAGCAATAACACCTATGAACTATCGCCGGAGGAAGAGCTGAGTTTGCTGGCTTTCACCGATACGGTCATTGAGGAATGGAATAATGAATAAGAGGGTACTTCTTACCACACTACTCGTCTTCTCGATGGGCCTTAATCTGGTGTTTGTTGGCATTGTTGTGGGACGTCATTTGTTGGGTATGTCCCCTGATAGAGCCCACTTTGAATGGATGACGCAGGAAGTCAGCGAAGAGACACGCCGAAAATTACGATCCACTATGCGTGAGCATATGCAGGAATCCTTGTCAGTTCGGATAAAACTGCGCAAAGCCCAGCATCAACTTCGCGCTGCTGTTACCACTGACGAGTATGTAGAAGCCGATGTGGTCGCGAGGCTTGCAGAAGTCCGCAGAGCATCGTCTGATCTTCAGGAGTCTATGCACAAGCAAATGGTGAAAAACCTTCGGGAACTTTCGCCAGAGGAGCGTAGCCATGTCCTAGGAATAGTCATGCGCCACATTAATAAGGGTCAGGGCGGCTCGAGGTCAGGCCATCCCAGACGACCAGGCGAGCCGCCACAGGGTTAGAGGCAGCGCAGCAGTTTACTTAGCGAATCACTCGGTTAGATGCTTGAACATGCTCACTGAAAAACATACAGTCCTTTGGTCTTCGGTGCTTAATTAGTGCCTGCCAACAATTAATTTAATCAGGGAGTTAGCATGGAAATTTCGGGTAGTAAGGCTATTTTTGTAGGCGGTGCCTCGGGCATGTGTCGCGCAACGGCAACTGAATTTGTAGGGAAGGGCGGTCAGGTATCGATCCTCGATTTGGAAAGTTCTGACGGCGCTTCTGTTGCAGAAGAATTAGGTGGCAAATTCTACCCTTGCAATGTGATGGATTACGACGATATGGCGGATATTATGGACAGCGCTGTATCTGACATGGGCGGTTTGCATTACGTCGTCAACACAGCGGGTGGCGGTGGTGCACAGCGAACGCTCAAGAAGGATGGTACGCGCCATTCACTGTCTGACTTTCGTCGGGTGATTGACCTTAACTTGATAGCCTCATTCAATATCAATGGTATTGCGGCAGAACATATGGCGAAAAATGAGCCTAACGCTGAAGGTGAACGTGGAGTGATGATCAACACAGCCTCGATTGCCGCTTTCGAAGGACAAATCGGGCAAGTCTCCTATACAGCAGCAAAAGCCGGTATTGCGGGAATGACGCTGACTATGGCAAGAGACCTCGGCATGCTTGGTATTCGATGTATGACGATTGCACCTAGCCTTTTTGATACGGGTCTTACAGCGGGCATCCCTGATGAAGGTGCATTGCAATTAACCAAGGATGCTGCGTTCCCTCGTCGAATGGGCCAGCCCCATGAATTCGCGACCATGGCGATAGCGATTTATGAGTGTCCGATGATGAATGGTTCGACCATTCGTGTCGATGCCGGACAGCGATTCGCGCCTCGTTAAGGCCAGGCTACAAAAACGCTCCTGAGCACTCTTGAGCGTTTTTGAAAGTCGTTAGGTTTAGTCATTAAACGTAAACAGCAAACAGGTATAGAGAGTTGATGCATCAGTATTCGGCACAAGAGGCTGCCACACTCGACCACATCGTTCGGGAGCGCCATTCAGTCAGGGGTTTTTTACCCCAGAAAATCCCGAATGAGCTTATGCAGAAGGTGTTTGAAACTGCGCGATGGTCGCCTTCCGGTACCAACGTTCAACCCTGGCAAACTTGCGTTGCCTCCGGTGAGACGCGAGACCGAATCCGGGCCGAATTGCTGGTTCGAGTCGCTAACAAGGTCAGCACTAATCCGGATCACCCAGGTGATGGCAAGATTGGAGATGTCTGGCGGGAACGAAAACGAGCTTGCGCCCGGGCACTTTATGGCGCGATGGGCATTGAGTGGGAGGACCGTGCGGGCCGGGGCACTGCTGCGATGCGTAATCATGAACTGTTTGATGCCCCTCACGTAGCGTTTCTGTGTATCGACGATGTGTTTGGTAAACATACCGTCGCAGACGTTGGCATGTATGCCCAAACCTTGATGTTAGCCATGAGTGTTAATGGCATTGCATCGTGTGCGCAAGGTTCTCTGCGAGATTACCCAGACCTTGTTCGTGAAACATTTGGGCTCGCGCCGCAGGTAAAAGTTCTGTTCGGCATTAGTTTTGGTTTTGAAGACCCGAATGTCCGGGCGAATCAAGCGAGAACTGAACGAGCGCCGGTTTCAGAGACCGTGCTGTTTCTGGATTGAGTATAAGAGTCGGAGCGAGTCATCATGGCATCTTGATAGCGATAACTCTTTTACGATGACGCTGATGATTCAGCCAGCTGAAAATGGGGGCATTTTTCAGATTCCTGCCAATACGCGCAGTGCGTCCTTAGGAAACTATCATCAGGTCAAACAGGTGTTGACTAGAAAGCAAGAAGATACGATTGTGAGCGTTCGTCGCGAACCCGGTGCGCTCTTTATCTTCAAGAGCTGTTATTCATTACACAGGGTGTCCCTTACGTGGGTGATCAGCAACACATTCGGGGGAGACCCAAAAGTTAATACGACGATCTTCGGACCCCTCACCCTTGGGAATTAGACACCACGTTTATCATTAAGGAACAAAATGACTGTCGTAAAGAGAAAAATTGGAACATTAGAGGTTCACCCTATTGGGCTTGGGTGTATGAACCTGAGTCACGCTTATGGTCCAGCACAGGAACATGATGACGCCATCGAATTCCTGCGCTCGGCGATCGATATGGGCTATGACTTCTTCGATACGGCGACCATCTATGGGATGGGCGGCAATGAAAAACTCATCGGCGAGGCATTGAAAGACCGACGCGGCGACTTTGTTTTGGCCAGTAAATGCGTCATGGGGTTTAAGGATGGGCAACGTCTACTTGATGCGAGGCCAGAGGCGATCAAGATCGCTTGTGAGGCGAGTCTGAAAAGACTGCAAACCGATGTTATAGACCTTTACTACATGCACCGGCCCGACCCGAACGTGCCTATTGAGGAGTCGGTTGGTGCACTTGCCGACCTTGTGGAGCAGGGCAAGATTCGAATGATTGGCCTGTCAGAAATGTCAGCAGATACAATTCGAAGAGCGCACGCTGTATATCCGATTTCAGCGATTCAATCAGAGTATTCACTTATGACGCGCAATCCGGAAATAGCTGTACTTGATGTTTGCCAGGAATTGGGGATCACATTTGTACCTTTCTCTCCTGTAGGAAGGGGCTATTTAGCGGACGAACCTCTGGATCCGAATGGCTACAAGGACGGTGACCTACGGCGCTCTTTCCCGCGGTTCACAGACCCGCATTTCTCGGCTAATTTAGGTCTGCTGAAGAAAGCTAGGCAACACGCATCCGACTTGGGTTGTACGATTGCGCAGCTTGCTCTGGCCTGGACTCTCGCGCAGAATAAGTGCGCGGTGCCGATACCTGGTACGACGAACCTTAAGCATCTGGAAGACAACTTCAATGCAGCATCGATTGTGCTTCCAGCCGAAGTTTTGGCAACGCTGAATGATCAATTTTCGCCTGAAGCAGTGTCGGGACCTCGTTATTCCGAGCCAGCTCAGGCGAGTGTAACAACCGAAAAATTTGCTTTCGAGTAGGTTTAGTTAAAGGATGTATAATCTTTCCTTTTTGAAAATTAAGTTAATGGAGTAGTCGTTGTGTCCGATCAAATGTCCCTTAATGAGGCTATGTACAATTGTCGCGCCATGCGCCGCCTGGAATCGCGTGATGTACCTGAAGCCGATCTGATCCAGTTGATTGATGCTGCAAATCAGGCGCCTTCTGGCTCGAACTCACAAAATGCACGTTGGGTGGTGGTAAGAGACGCCTCTCAAAAACAGAAGCTGGCGGATCTTAACCGTAAGCATGCAGAACCATATATTGCTCCGCAGCGAGCGAATCCCCCGAACGAAAAACACAAACGGCTAGTTGATGCCGTGGTATGGCAAATGGACCATATGCATGAAATCCCTGCATTGATAGTGGCCTGCTTTGACTATCCCGAAAAAGTTGAGGGCCTGGGTGTTTATCGAAGTGCGGGTTCGGTCTGGCCAGGTATCCAAAATATATTACTTACTGCGAGGTCATTAGGGCTTGGTGCAGCGCCAACAACGCTTGCTCTGCGCGACCAGGATGCCGTTAGGGAGGTGTTGAACTTGCCAGAAACTTTTGCAGCGCTTTGCTTGATTCCCGTTGGCTATCCCAAGGGTAAATTTGGACCCGTTAAGCGAAAGCCGGTTGAAGACATTATGCGGTTTGATCGCTGGTAAGTACCCCGATCAGTCGAAAGGGTCGAGATCTTCAAATGAAGGGTCGCCATCGAGAAGCGCTAGCGCTTTTGGCGACATTTGGGTGTGGTAATCTGCCTTAAGATAGCGGTCGTAACCCGCCTGGTCGGGAAATGAAATAAAGTAAAAGTAGGTCTGTGGCTGACCGCGAACCCGGCGTACATCATAAATCGAGCCGGGTTCGTTAGAGACAACATCGCGCATCAGTTTAGATACCAGGGTTTCTAGTTCTGCTTCTTTACCTTTCAGTACTTTAAGACGAATTATTTGACCGATCATTTTTTTACTCTCATGGTGTGTGCCAGGTGGGTGAAGTATAAGCAGCGTTGCTGTCTGATTGTTGTCGTACCTTCTGAAAGATCTATACCAAAGCTGAATGCATCATAGACTATCCTGCGAGGCGTTGGCATTTCCAGCACTCGTGTTTAGTAGGAGGTCCGGTGACCTGAATAAAAGTTAGGGCCTGTCCAGACAGTTCCAACCTCTGAAGCGCCGACGGTGTTGTTCCAACGGGTGTTTTTAATATCAACCGTGTTGCCGACCGAGTGTAGTTTATCGTTGTGGTTGAGATTTGAATTGTCAGTGAACAACCTATTGCTTCGAGAAGAGGTAGCGTCGATACCCTTACCTTTGCTGGCCACCCTGTCCACTTTGAATTCCAGTTGCTCCTAGAAACAGTTTATTTTGTTAGCAGCCGAGGGCTTTGCGGGTGCCAGCTATGCCTCCAGTATATATCCTACGGACAACCTTGGACGCGGCTGCTTCGTCAGTACCTTTGGGTTCGAAAGTGCGGGACCAGTTGACTGTGCATGTGTTTTCGTCGTTGGCGGTAATCTCAACGTGGGCTGAATAATTAGAAACAGGTAAAGGGTTATCTTCGTTCAGTATTGAATATCCGAATACGAGCCTCTCGCTATCGTGTTCGTCGAGACGTTCAATAACCTGTCCATCGCCCATGGTGATCGTTCTCACTGCACCAACGCCGTCACCCTCCAGTTCAAAAGCGGTGATAGCACCACCAACTTTGATACGACCGAAGTCCCCAAGAACTTTAAAGACGTCTTGCGCATTGGCAGTGATGGTTTCTACGACGGTTACGATAGCCATGTGGTCTCCCTGCTTTTCCTAGGTTAAGATTTTTTTGATATCAGCAATGGCATTTTTGTCACCGTGCGCACTTGCCGAAGGCAAGAACATCTTACATCCCTAAACGAATTGAACTACACCCTAGCCCCAGGCCGCGGGTCTGATGATGTAAATGTACCAGGCTATTAAGCTGAATTAATCGAAAATTATTGAGCGCTCTAAAAATCAGGCGTCTTGAATTCTCGAGTGGTGTTATGAAGTACTGCACTGATTATCCAAGCGGGAGGTCTTAACTCCGCAGCAACTACAACCAAGACGTAAACCCTTTTACGGGGCGGGTGTCTGTTTTGGCGTGGTTAGGGTCAAGGTAAATCGCGAATATTTGTACACTACCTGCTTCACAACGCATGATGTATTTATCAAGTTTCTTGCCAGATGGGCCAACTTCTGCGGAGCTCTCGTGTTTGTACTCGGGTATGGCCCCATTTTCACAATCTAGGTTGTCAATGTATTCGCGAGTACCTTCTTTTCCCTGGGTCTTCACAGGATTGCCTGCAGAGCCAAATTCAGGCTCGGGTTGTTCAGCTACTGCTGCGCCGATATAGAGGAGCAGAGCGGGGAATAGCACTGATGGCAGTGTGTCCATGTTAATAGTATACCCCTTGGTTTAGGCGGGGCGCACCTACGCTGAGGCCCTTGCTCTATGTGGGCCTTAGGGTAATGATGAGTGGGGCTCGCCAGTTTTTGGCCTGTTTTTTGGGGAATTGTCGCTAACTGAATTGAAATTTTTCCGCGGTAAATGCCTCGAAAGTTCGCTCAAGATCCTCGATGTTACCCGCCAGTGGCGCAATGATATGGGTATGAACGCCGCCATCCGCATCCTCCTGGATACGCTCTTGAATTTCGCCTTCCGTCCCGATAATAGCGATCTCGTTGATCAACTCGTCGGTTAGTGCGCTACTTGTCTTATCACGGTCTTTTTCGGCCCAACCAGCGCTGATGGTTGCTGCAGCATCTTCGTATCCGGCCCAGGCGAGGAATTTGTTGTAAACGGGTGTGGCATAGTACGGCGCGAAAGCGGCTCTAAAGAGGTTTCTCCCATATTCTTTGTCGTCTGTGCACAAAACCATCGCGCGATTAACGACTTCCACGTCCTGCCAATCTTTGTTCGCCCGCTGCGCGCCGCGTTTAACAGCTTCCATCATTTTCGGCAGCGCACCTTTTGGCCAGAGGTTAAAAATCACGCCATCACCAACCTCAGCGGCCATTTCAATCATGTTTTGTCGGAGACATCCGATGTAGACAGGCGGCGGGTTCTCAAGGGGCATCTGTCTGTAACCCTTGCTAGATTGGGTAACACCCTGGAAGTTGGTCTTTTCTCCCTTTAGCATCTGCTTGACCAGCTGAGCGGTTTCTTTAACCCGAGTCAGAGGTTTATTCAATGGAATGCCATTCCATTGTCCCATGATTGTCTGGCTGGAAGAACCAATCCCGAGTACGAAGCGCCCGGGAATGACTTGCTCGATTACGTTGGCTGTTGCGGCAAGGACAGACGGCGACCTTGTGTAAACGGGCGTTACGGCAACGCCAATGCGGATATTGCTAGTTGTTTGCCCAAGTGCGGCAACTTGGGTAAGACTGTCCGGTGCACCTGCATCTCCAAACCAAGCGTCAGTGTAGCCATTGTCTTCTGCCCATTTTAGCCTTGCGGCTGTATCTGCCAGTTTGGG
>Ga0114994_10003903_pt1 | contig 10864 bp, 9 predicted proteins | sample ArcticOcean_MG_C_9_FD_87043 | JGI IMG/M metagenome (GOLD analysis project Ga0114994, IMG submission 87043) | Marine microbial communities from western Arctic Ocean - ArcticOcean_MG_CB2_152 | ecosystem: Environmental > Aquatic > Marine > Oceanic | place: Arctic Ocean: Canada Basin | collected... | reverse complement strand
TTTGCTCCATTTCGTAATCTCCCGGAGTTGCAGAAACATAAATCAATCTTTGCGGAAATTCCACAAATTCTGGAAACTGCAGCGGCCGGTTATCGATGGCGGAAGGGAGACGAAATCCGTGTTCAACAAGAGTAGATTTTCTTGAATAATCACCTTTGTACATTGCACGAAGTTGAGGTAGAGTCATGTGACTTTCATCGACAAAAATCAGGGCGTCATCGGGAAAATAATTTATCAATGTGGCTGGTGGGGTTCCGGCAGCTCGGCGATCAATGATTCTGCTGTAATTTTCAATTCCGGAACAGGAACCAGTTTGTTCAATCATTTCAAGATCATACTCTGTGCGCTGCAAAAGTCGTTGTGCTTCCAAAATTTTATTGTTTCCATTAAGCTCTTCGAGACGTTCTTTGAGTTCTTCCCGGATTAAGCGTAAAGTTTCCGGAACATGTTCGGCTGGTGCGGCATAGTGCGATGCAGGATAAATAACAAAATGCTGATACGACATTTGCTTTTTTCCGGTCAAAGGATCGAAGCGGACCAGGCTTTCAATTTCGTCACCAAACAATTCCACACGAATTGCGGATTCTGCTTCTGCCAGATAAATATCGATTACATCACCGCGTACCCGAAATGTTCCTCTGTGAAAATCAATATCGTTTCTGGTATAAAGTAACTCTACCAACCTCGCTAAAATAACCTGCCTTGAAAGGCGTTCTCCCACCTTAAAAATTAGCAGCATTTTTTCATATTTTTCCGGTGAGCCAATTCCGTAAATGCAGGAAACACTGGCGACAATCAGCACATCGCGACGCTCCAGTAGCGAACGTGTTGCAGATAAGCGCAAGCGGTCAAGATCATCATTAAGCGCTGTATCCTTTTCGATGTAAAGGTCACGGCTCGGAACGTATGCTTCCGGCTGATAGTAGTCATAATAACTAACAAAATACTCGACCGCGTTTTCAGGAAAGAAGCTTTGGAATTCGTTATAAAGTTGGGCTGCAAGAGTTTTATTATGCGCAATAACTAGGGTGGGACGCTGCAGTTTTTGAACTACATTGGCCATCGCGAATGTTTTTCCAGAACCGGTAATTCCCAGCAAAACCTGGTGCTTATGTTTTTGTTCAACACCATTCACCAACGTCTCAATTGCCTGAGGCTGATCTCCGGCTGGTTTGAAGTCTGATTGAAGATTAAATTCCATGGGTTTAGCTCTTAATTATCAATCACTTCCTTAGGCCACTTGATCATTCCCTGCGGATAAATCACACTCAAGGAATACAGTCCGTGTCCGGGTGCGGTAATTCCGGCTAACTTGCGTTGACCGCTTTCAAGAGCTTCCGCAACATCATCAACGCTTTTACGGCCCTGCCCTACTTCAACCAAGGTTCCGGAAATTATACGCACCATATGCTGCAGAAACGAGTTTGCCTCAAATTCTATTTGCAGGGTTGAATAACGGAAACGCTTTTTGCTGATCAATATTTCATGAAGATTTTTACGCGGACTTGGTGATGAACAATTAGCGGCGCGAAATGCGGAAAAGTCGTGTTCTCCGCTTAAAATTTGTGCTGCTTCCTCCATCTTTTTTATATCTAAAGTCTGGTTAATCCACCAGCTTTGCTTTCTGGAAAAGGCTGGCTGATAAGGAAGATTGCAGATAAGATAGCGGTAACGTTTTCCGCTCGCACTGTGTCTCGCGTGAAATTCCGGAGAAACTGTTTGTGCGTATTTTACTACAATATCGTCCGGTAAAACCGCATTAAGCGCAATCCGCCACTTTTCCGGAGTTTTAAAATTTTTTGAAGAAGTCTTAAAGTTTGCTGTAAAATTCAGAGCATGAACTCCGGAATCGGTACGTCCCGCTCCGTTAACTTTTACTGACTCACCGGTCAAGCGTTTTATTGCCTGTTCAAGTGTGTCTTCAATACTGGGGGAATTTAGTTGAACCTGCCATCCGTGATAGCAGGTTCCGTCATAGGTCAGCAGGAGTAACCAGTTTTGTGCAGAAGGCACGGGAGATTTACGGAAGCTTTAGCTGTTTGCCTGTTCAGCTAGCGCACGTACGCGGGATGGATCATTACCGGTAACGCTGTCTACTTCTTTGCCGTCTTTAAGCAGGACAATATACGGAATTCCTCGGACCCCGAAGCGTGCTGCTGTCTGCATATTTTTGTCAACATCAAGCTTGCATACCTTTAGTTTGCCTTCCATACTTCCGGCGATTTCATCAATCAACGGCGCCAATGATACGCACGGTCCACACCATGTTGCCCAAAAATCAATGAGTGCATAGCCCAATTTCGTTTCTTCTTCAAAGTTGGAATCCTCAAGGTGAATTACCTTGTCGCTTGCCATATTTTGCTCCTGTTAGGGTAACGAATTAAATCCAGAAACTGTTGTAAACATTCTTTCATGTCCGCATTAAACGCGAACCGTAACGCATAATACTGACAAATATACATGGTAATAACAAGTTTATTCCGGATGATCTTCGATAATAATGCTTGAACTCGCTTTAAAAAATCATCTTCAAATAGTTCTTTAAAACACTTTTGAAAGACAAATCCGCGGGAAAATATTGCTTAATAAAGAATATCTTTTAGATTTTTGCGGGAATAAATGGCCTTCATGCTTCCTGTATGTAATAATTAACACTGCAGATTGTTCTCACTTAATAAAGCATTGAAAATGAATGAGTGAATTAGTTCAACAAAAAATACGTCAGTATCTGGTTCATTCTTTTCTTTATTATCAGCTGGATGAGTCAATCATAGCAGACACACATTATGATGAGATTTGTACGGAAGTTTTACAGTTAATGGTAGCCCATAAAGGCACAGGTCTTCTGCCTTACCAAGAATTAATAAAAAAAAGTCTCGCAGAAGATGCCTCCGGATTTTCCATCAAAAAATATCCTGCTGAGATAATCAGTTCTGCATTGCACTTGCTCTATCAACATAATGCTGTTAAATCGATGACATTTGACACCTTTTTAACCCGTTTTGGTTACAGTCTATCCTGAGACACCGAATGCCTAAGAATACAATCGAAAAAAAAACTCAACAGCATGAACTTCAAATGCCTCCTGAAGAAGAGTCACTTCAGTTGCTCTGTCAAAAAATTCGAGAAGCACGAATTTCCAAAAAATTTTCTCTTGAAAGTGTTTCAGGCCACCTTCATATCGGCGTCAATATCCTGGAAGCCATCGAAGAAGGAAAACCGAAAAATGGGCCTACTCCAGTGTTTTTTCGTGGGATGGTGCGTACCTACTGCCATTTTTTAGAATTAGACAAGACCGAAATTGCTGAGAAAATAGATAAGCTCCTTAAAGTTGAAGATCCGGATGAGGAGCTTAACACAAAAAACCTTATGCCTGTCTTCGCAACCAAGGATCCGCATCCGATTCGTAATGCTTTTACAGTTTTAGTCATTTTACTTGGAGGATACTTATTCTATTCACTTTATTTTGTGCAGGAGCCTTTTTACCTTGCGGAAGACAATGATACAAAGCCGGAACAATCTGTAGTTGAAGTGGATGCGGTCATAGAACCTGAACAAAGCATTGTTGCTAAAATTCAAGAGACTGCCGTGGCGGTTGATTCATCTCCTGAAGAACCGGAAGAACCGGAAGTGCCTGAAGTGCGGGAAGAATCAACTGAGGTTTCTACTGTAGATGAAAATCAAACAGAGACTACCAAAAGTATAAAACAGGAACTCGTAGAGACTCCGGTGGAGCCTCTCACTCTTGAAGTGGAAGCTTCCGAAGGCACTTGGGTTAGCATTTCTGTAGACGGAAAAGAAATCAAAGACTATCGAATTGAAGCAGATGAAATTCAGCAGTGGGAAGCAAAAGAAAATTATCTATTAACACTTGGAAATACTCAGGTTGTCAGGGTTTTACTGAACGGCAGAGAGATTGAAACAAACCGTACCAACCAGTTACTGACAGATTGGGTAGTTGACGCAAATTTACTTCCGTAAATTCATGCATAAAATTCCTCCGTTTGAACATGGTAAGCGTTACCATCCGCTTAGCCAGCACTATCGCGAACAATTTGGTGAAAAAGTATACAAAGTAAGTGTCTCTGTCGCAGATACCTGCCCTAACAGAGAAGGTCGCAACGGCATGGAAGTCTGTATTTTTTGTGATGAGTGGGGTTCCGCGGCTTATCATCAGCAGCGCGACCAGCCTCTTAGGAAACAAATCCAAATTAACCGTGAAGCAATCCGTAAGCGTTATCGAGCAGAAAAGTTTCTGATCTATTTTCAGGCTTACACCAATACCTTTGGCCGTTTTAAGGAGTTGGAATCTCTCTATCAACTGGCTTTAGAGGAAAAGGATGTGGTAGGACTAGTGGTGGGAACCCGTCCGGATTGTTTGCCTAAAAGAGTGTTGCGGAAATTTGCTGAAATCGCGCGCGAACACTATCTTTCAGTAGAACTTGGTGTGCAGACTTTTGATGACGCGCAACTTCTTTTCCTTTCACGTGGACACGACAGCGCATCTTCTCTGGAGGCAATCCGCAAATTAAAAACTGTATCCGGAGTGAATTTATGTGTGCATTTGATGTTTGGTCTGCCTGGGGAAACTGACCAACAAATTCGGGAAACCGCGGTAAAATTATCTGAGCACGAAGTTGACGGAGTAAAGTTACATAACCTGCATGTACTCAGGAACACTCCTCTGGAAAAACTGTATCGCGAATCCCGATTTGTACCGTTGGAGTTGGAAGAATATACACGAAAAGTAAGTATATTTCTTGAACATCTTTCTCCGAAAATTGCTGTGCACCGCCTTGCAGCAGTCGCTTCACGATGGGATGAGTTGATTGCACCAGCTTGGACACGTGAAAAAATGCGTCCAACTCAATATATTGACGATTACTTGGCAACCAAAAATACTTGGCAGGGCAGATTTTTTTGCAGTGAAAGTTGAAAAACAAGTTAGTTGATATTTTTAACTCTTTTTTCTAACTCAAACATTTTTTGCTTAACCTGCATTCAGAAAAGTTTCATTTAGCGCAGATTCACAATGCTGTCAACGCGTTTTTTATGATTTTTTATCCTGATGTTGAAATGACAAATTGTCACTTTTAGATTATGATGAAGACTCCATTTATAATTTTTTATCTTGAACTAAACTAGCAAAAACTAGAATTACTTACTCAAACAAATAAAATGAACATTAATTCAGAAAATGAACATTCATTTGGACTTAACCCAACTGAAATAGATTTGGAAAATGCAATTCCTGAGGACTCTGATCGATTTTTAATCAAGCGGATGTTAGACTTGCTGAGTGATGAAAAGGCTGAAGAAATTGTGTTCATAGATGCAAAGGTACGATCCAGTCTGGCGGATTATCTGTTAGTCTGTCAGGGTCGCTCCCAGTTACACTGCAGAAGTATTGCTCAAAATGTAGAATTTAATTTAAAGCAGGAAGGAGAAATTTCACTTGGACTCGAAGGTGAGCGGGAAGGAAACTGGGTGCTTTTAGATTACGGAAATATTATCCTGCATGTGTTTCATCCGGAAATACGAAAGTATTACAAATTAGAAGAACTCTATTCAAAACGTCCGGGCGAGGAATATGCTGACAATACTGTGCCCGCAAAATATAGAAATTAAGGAAAACAAATGCCTGACGAGGAGCAACCGGAATGGCTGAATACGCTGGAGAAAACTCCTATAACTTCTCGCTTACGACGTAAAGAATCTCTGAAGCGTTTCAATACATGGCGTATCGGCGGAGTTGCTGAGTGTTTGATTGACGTAGTAAATGTCGACGATTTAAGTTTTTTACTGCACTTCATCAGCAAACACCGCATTCCTTGGTTTATCCTTGGTAAAGGTTCCAACCTGCTCATTCCAGATACATCTTGGCCCGGAATAATATTGCATTTGAGCGGAGAGTTCAAAAGCTGGGAGCCTCTCGAACAAAACAATCCATCCAGTAAAAACAATAAAGTTTCTGCTGGTGCTGCGCTGGCTGATGTGACTTTTGCTCAACGCTGTGTAACACAGGGATGGTCCGGAATGGAATTTTTAATCGGCATTCCCGGAACGATAGGCGGGGCGGTTGCAATGAACGCTGGTGCGCACGGTGGTGAAACCGCAGAATTTTTACTGCAGGCGGAGTGGATGGACATGGAAGGCAATTTACACACTTCATTGCGTGAAGAGCTGGAGTTCCGTTATCGGTTTTCTGAACTTAATGGTAATTATGGGAAAATTATCACCCGTGCCGTTTTTCAACTCGAGCAAACTGATCCGGAAAGCGTAGAAAAAAAACTGCTTGAATGTCAGCAATTCCGGAAGGAAAAACAACCTTATAATCAGCCGAGCTGCGGTTCTGTTTTCAAAAATCCTCCTGGAGATTTTGCCGCGCGTTTGATAGAAGATTCCGGATTGAAAGCTAAGATGTGCGGTGACGCTCAAATCAGTTCGATCCATGCAAATTTTATTGTGAACCTTGGAGAAGCTTCATCTGCAGATATATTAACGTTGATAGACATCGTCCGGGAAACTGTTTTTAGCAGGCATTCCATTTATTTGGAGCCGGAGGTTCAAATCCTGCAAAGTTCAGTATAAAGCTAATTTTCAGTAGTTGAATGTAATCGGTTGTTGCTTGCAACATTGCATCGTTACTGACTGAATAAACTGAACTGTCTTACTTCAACTGAAAGTTTTGATTTTCCATGCAGGATCTCAAACGACAATCACATCGAAGACCCGCCGTAAGGAAACTTCGGACATCCTCAACGAGCGTCCGGAAAAACCGTAGTAATCCAATCCCTGGACTTCCAGTAAAACTTCGCAAACCGAATGCAGACCCGGGTTACAGAAATTCTTGGGTTCCGTCGTATTTCGTAGAAAATGAACCGGCATTTCTGCGGATGAAAATACGCTGGCTGATTCAAAAATTTATTGGAATCAGCGGTCTGGTTTTTATTTTATGGTTGGCAGGAGGCAGCGTTTGGGTTGGACAGGCATTTTTTAAACAACCACTTACAAAGGTACTGATTAACGGCAACCAATTGTTGGACGACCTTGATGTGCTGAGAACAAGCGGTCTGCATCAGGGCCAGCTTTTGTCAGATCTCCAGCCCTATCGGCTCGCGGCACGTCTGCAGACACATCCCATCGTGCAAAAGGCGGACATACGCAGAATATTTCCTGATGAATTACACCTTAAAATCACGGAATATCAGCCAGTTGCGCTGCTTAAAATTTCACTACAAACAAGTGTTTTTTCCCCTGCGTCGCTGGCAAAAACGAAGTACGTTCTAATTGGTGAAAATCAACGACTGCTCAAACAATTGCCAATTGAAGTACTGCGCGATTCCCCGCACAAAATATTACCGCTTATTGACGGGCTGACAGTACAGTCAATCAAGCTGGGTTCACGTCTGGATTCACCTGTTCTGGAAAGAGGATTAAGATTCCTGGCAACATTTCAGCAGATGACTGCAGCACAAAAAACTAAACTGCCAAAAACACAGCTTGAACTTGAACGTCAATTCAGCATAGTCGACTTGACTACTCAGCCTATTCACATTGATATTTCAGATCCCCTTAATCTAAAAATCAACTGGCCGCTGAATATCTTTTATCTTCAACCAGGCAAACCTGAACCTTTACGTACTGTTCCACTGACGATCCAAATGGGAAGCCGTAATTTCGGTGAGCGTTTACGCACCTTCCAAAATATATACGCTGTCCTCGATAAACAGCATCCAGGATTAAAAAGTATTGACCTGCGCTATAAAAATAGGGTATTGCTAGTACCATGACCTAAATTCAAAACTAAACTGGAACGTGGACATTTTGTCTGTGCACATTTAGTGGAGCAGAGCAATGGGCTTGTTGGATGAATTGGTGCAGGAAGAAGATCTGGATCCGGAAGTGATGCGGCAAACAGGCAGCACCTACCTGAATCTCTCGGAGCTGGAGAAAATCCGGCATTTGATCCAAATGGATTTGCTGGATGAATCTCAGCTGCTGCGAAACTTGTCAAACCGTTATGGTCTCCCTCTGCTGTCCGCTACGCGCGATGAAGTCCAAAATCACGAAAACCTCCTTTTATCAAAACAACTGTATGAACGCACAGGTATTTTAGCTATGCGTTTTGGTTCAAAGTGTGCGGGACTGTTGTCGGTTCAGTCAAATTGGTTGAGCATGAATCAAGTGGCTTTTCAGTTGGGTGAACCTATTACTTGGCATTTAGCGCAACAGCAGCAAATCGAGGCACTGCTTGATACTTCACAATTACCTACCGTAGATGCGGATTTTTCTGCAACAGGCAGGATCCAGCAAATTTTTGAAGAAGCAATTTCCCGTAGATGTTCCGATATTCATCTTGAACCAGAAAAAAACAAACTTCGAATAAGATACCGTATTGACGGTTATCTTCAGGATGCCGCTTCAATGCCGCTGAGTTTCCACCCGTTGATTTTGTCACGCTTGAAGTTATTAGCCGGAATGGACATTGCTGTGCGACGCCGGCCTCAAGACGGGCACTATACTTACCACTCAAACGGAGGTCGTCACATTGACATTAGAGTTTCAACCCTGCCGGGACAATCTGGTGAAAAGCTGGTGTTGAGGCTTTTGGATCAGACACCTGTACAGCACAAATTGGAGGCTCTGGGGTTTTTCAAAAATGATTTGGAAATGCTCTATCAGGCAAGTCAGGCTCCAAGCGGATTAATTCTCATGGTTGGTCCGACAGGCAGCGGAAAAACAACAACTCTCTATGCAATCCTAAATGCACTTAATTCACAAGAAAAAAATATCCTGACTATAGAAAATCCCGTTGAATATCATATAGAAGGAATCACACAGGTTTCCGTCAAACCAGAACAGGGATTGGGATTTGCTGAGACATTACGGGCAGCGTTGCGTCAAGATCCGGATGTTATTTTAATTGGCGAAATAAGAGATGAAGAGACCGCTAGCATTGCGGTAAAAGCCGCGCTTACAGGTCATTTGGTACTTTCAACACTTCACAGCAACGACGCCGTGACTGCAATTCAGCGCATGTTGAACCTTGGAATTGCGCGGGATTTATTAGCGGAAACCCTGACTGTTATAGTTTCACAAAGACTGGTACGCCGTCTTTGTTCGCATCATGACGCTGAAAAGCCGCTCAACGGAAAAACTGACAATAATTGTCTGCGCTGCAGGGGAACAGGATATTCCGGGCGCATTCCAGTTTATGAAATTCTTAAAGTAAACTCGCTCGTACGCAACCGGATTCAGGCAGGTGAAACTGGCAATAAATTAGTTCGTCCCGATACAGAATTATATTTTCATACAATGGAGCAAACGGCTCAGCGACTGGCCAAAGAAGCTTTGACTGACTGGAAAGAACTCCAGCCGCTGTTACTCAATGTCTAAGAGTGGACGTATTTCTGGCGCAAATTTCAATGCTGATCAACTTAGTAAGATTTGCAACGCTTCACTTTTGCACGATTTTGGCAAGATAAGGTTTAGGTAACTTGTTCGGGGAGTTGCGTATTCGCAGCTTCAAAAAAGCAGGGTGGCCCCGGATATCCTCAGTAAATGACTGGTGTTAAAATTCGATTGCGCTAAATAACAACTGTATTTTCAAATATTTATGAAACCATTATTGCCTGAAATCGTCCTGATAAAAAAGCGATTAACTCCGAAAATGCTTTAAATAATTTAGCTTTTGCAGCAAAAGCCAAATAGCTGAATCTGGATTTGAGGGAATTTTTTATCAACACCAAATTGTAACGAATGATAGAGCGTCCAAAGCAGCATGAATTTAATTGCAGTTGCTCTGTAACTCGGCTCTGTTTAAGGTTTGAGAGGGTTGCAGTTCAATTGTGCTTATGATAGAATTACGGATTAATTTTAATCTTTTTCGATGAATATCGATTCATGAGCAATTTTTCAATCTTACTACTGAAGGATAGTGACGTTGGTGTACGTCAGTATCATTTTGGGAAGAAACTGTTGTATTTTTTGTTGACGCTTTTAATGCTCGGATCTGTTGCTTTAGGTTGGAAGTTTTTTGAACAACACCAAACTATTGCAAAGCAGAGCCAGTTGCTTGAAAAGCAGGTGAAGAGTCAAGTCGCCTTTCAACAGCGGATTGACCTCTATGACGGACGTGAATCTCGGGTTTCGTTCCTTGAAGATTATGTCGAAGAATTGAAGCAGTCTGAGCAGAACAGTAATATAACGTATAAAAAACATACAGCTCTGTTTCGCTCAAACACACACAAGTTGGATGAATTACATAATTTTATTTGTCAGACACTGGAAACTGAATGTGCGCCTCATCTAAATATTCAGGCGAATCCACAACAGACGATGCAGTGGCTGCAGCAGATATCTCAAGATTTTGTGGCTTTAAAAAAATCTTTACAAAATTTTAATTCACATCGTAAAAGTTTTGAAGAGCAGGCAAATACAATTGAGCAGTTACGCGGACAACTGGTTGAAACAGAGCAGAGTTTGTCAGAGCATATGGAGTTCCTCAAAGTAAACCAGGAAACAGTCACACGGCTCACAAACAAGATTAGCAAAGCTACTGGTATTACACTCAGTAAAACGACTAAGAGCAAAAGAAAAAAAACGAAAACAGGACGAGGCGGGCCAACAATATTAGACAGTCTGTCGCTTGATTCACCACAGGCCCTGTTAAGTTCCGGAAGTTTACGTCAGTTTCTCTACAGTAATTCTGACGATTACAACGTTACTGTTTCGCAACTGGAGGATTTGAACCAACTGATAGCACGGAATCGGAGTATCTGGAGACAAACCCCCACGATGATTCCAATTCGCAGCAGAGCCTTATCCGATCGTTACGGTATGCGTGTGGATCCGTTCACGA
>Ga0114994_10003902_pt1 | contig 10866 bp, 5 predicted proteins | sample ArcticOcean_MG_C_9_FD_87043 | JGI IMG/M metagenome (GOLD analysis project Ga0114994, IMG submission 87043) | Marine microbial communities from western Arctic Ocean - ArcticOcean_MG_CB2_152 | ecosystem: Environmental > Aquatic > Marine > Oceanic | place: Arctic Ocean: Canada Basin | collected... | reverse complement strand
TTGAAGCTGTTCAATAAGGTATTCATGTGAAACTTGTGCAAATCTACGACGTTCATCAGTATCTAAGTAAATATAGTCTGCCCACATAGATAGTGAATCAAGAGTAATACCGGTTAGAGATCCCTGTAATTCTAGAATAACTTTAACCTCATGATATTGAAGGGCAATTAAAGGTAATGCAAGTCCAGGATTACGGCAAAACCAAAATTGTAATGGGACATATGCAATCACATTAGTGGCACCATCTATACCTACTCCACCAGCGCGGGCCATATTTTGAAACTTAGTACCACTGTTATCTGTTCCTCCATTGGTGGTAACGGCACCAGTTAATCCAGCGCTATTTGGTTCAGTTAATTCAGACCATACTTCCATCCAGTGTCCAAAATGTTTATCAATTTTTTGACCACCGATTTCCAACTCAACACTATTTATGATAGTATGGCCCGGATTTAAAGCAGCAGTTGTTACGTCAACCTGGGTCTGTAAATATATTCTGCTAACAAGGTCTCCATTTCGAGAAATAGTGGCAGTTGTTCTATTACCTAAGGCAACGGCTCCATTTAGTGTCTGTTCGATGGATTCCATCGAGAAGTTAGTGTGTCTGCGGTAGACAACCTTAAAGAAAGTGATTTGTGGGTTACCCGTAAGGTAGATATCCTGAGCTCCGTAAGCGACAAGTTGCATTAATCCTCCTCCCATTGTTTATAACTTATACTTAGAAAAAAATTTCAGAAAAATACGTAAATTGACTTTTTTAACCAGTATATAATACTCCCCCCATTCCTGACATTACTTTCAAGATATTATAGTTTATCGCATAAATATTATCGATCGTTGCTGATGAACTTAATATTAAATTTGCTTTGTCGATTTTTGAAAAATTACAACTTCCACTTGGTTGATGTTCTTCAGGATTTAAAGCAAATGAATATACATTAATATTTTTTGATAATTGAGAACATCTTGAAATAGGATTTTGAACTCTTCCAATTAAATTAATAATTATAAAATCACCTCCATTCCCAGTTGTTGGAGTTAAAGTAACTTTATCAAATTCGGTTATCCCTATAGATGTTGATGGAGTAATACCTGTATCATAATTAATATGGGAATTTTCAAATGTAACAACTGTACTTGTTAAACTAGTTACCCGAACAACACTAAATGAACTTCCAGAAACTCCCATTCCAATAATAAATGTAGTGATCATTAATAAATCACCCACTTTTAAATAATCTCCAACTGAAACACCACTTGAAAGTTGATCTGCGTGAAATGTTATATTTGTATTTGTTAATATCGCAACTCCTCCATCATTCGCGCCCGAAGGAGCCCCTACAGTTGTATCATGATATCTTCCATTAAAAATTTCAATTGAAGGAGAAATTAATTTTGGTTCATCAACTTCTTTAATATTGTATCCCGGAACAGCTGTATGATGGTCAAATGGTTGTTTAATTTGAAAATATTCTCTATCTTGATTATCAAAACGATCATGATTATTTAATTGTAATCTCGCTTTTTGATTTGTAATTGAATTACTATCGGTCCAAATAATCTCTTTTACGGGATGATTAAAATGTATTTCATATGTTGCTGCGGATAATCCTTCGGGTTGATACTGTAATTGTTCAATTAAATATTCTTGTTGTGTCCGTCTAAATTTCATTTTTTCGTTTTTGTCTAAAAAGATATATTCACACCATACTTCACAAGTAGGTGTAGCTCCTGTATTTGGATTTCTACCTACACCAGTTCCTTTCACTGCTTCAGAAGTTCCCCAAGTAAATGTTAATACAACTTCGTGATGATTTAATGACATAACTGGTAATGCTAATCCAATATTCCTACAAAACCAAAACTGTAAAGGGACGATAATTGATTGTTGATTTGTTTCGGAACCAGTTACAAGTGTATTTGAAAATCCTCCAGACATATATTTAAATGCGTCCTTTTTTGATTCGGGAACTGTCAATTCATTCCAAATTTGTAACCATTCACCGGTGTGTTCATCTATTAATTTACCACCAATTTCTACTTTTACTTTTGAAATTAATTTATCTCCATTAATTCCGTGAGTATTATCTTGATCACATTTTACATAAACACGATGTAAAAGTTCTCCTTCTCTTGAAACAGTAACTTTTCCTTCTGATTCAGTTGTGGTGATTTGTGAAGAACCATTCACCGTTTGTTGAACACATTCCATTGAAAAATTTGTATGTCTCCGATAAACTGCCTTAAAAAGAGTAACCTCTGGATTACCCATAAGATGTAAATCTTCTTTACCAACATATACAAGTTGAATAATGCCTCCAGCCATATACTATCTGAAATATTATTTTTTCTTATATCGCATACGCTAATCCCCCCATTCCTGACATTATTCTTAAAACATTGTAATTTACAGCATATATATTACTAATTATTCCAGCAGAACTTAATAATAATTTGGATGATTCAATTCTTGAAAAATTACATGTTCCACTTGGTTGATGATCTTCAGGATTCAAAGCGAATGAAAATACAAAAATATCTCTTGAAAGTTGAGAACATCTTGATTGGGGATTTTGAGTTCTCGCAATAATTGTAAATGTTACTTCATCTGCGGATGCTGTATCATAACCAGGTGCTGTGATATTTTCTATTAATGTTATCGCATATGTATTTGTCGCGGTTAAAGTAACAGCTTTAATACAAGATGTATATGTAGCTGAATTTGTGACATTAGAACCTGTATTAGTTGTTTGTGAAATTGAAATAATATCACCAACTTTGGGTTTAATTGTAGATGAAAATAAACTGATATGTTTATTTGCGGTCGCTCCATCAATATCAATTGCGATAGGATTACTTGTATCTGCGGCGGATGCAGCCGCTTTAGCTGCGTTTGTATGTAACTTTATTGGAGTTACAAGCATCTTTGGATTTTCCATTTCTTTAATATTGTAACCTGGAACAGCACTATGATGAATTAATGGTTGTTTAATCTGAAAGTATTCTCTATCTTGAAAAGCGAAACGATCATGACCATTTAATTCAAGTTTAATTTGTTGAGTTATAACAGTATTTGTTTCTGTTGTGCTGGTGGGTACTGTCCAGATTAGTTCTTTTACAGCATGATCAAAATTTAATTTTATCGTTGATTTAGATGATCCTTCTTCTTGAATTTGTAGTTGTTCAATTAAATATTCGTGTGATACTTGCGCAAATCTTCTTCGTTCATCTGTATCAAGGTAAATATAATCGCACCACACTTCAACACTGGGGGTTACAGCATTCGCAGTTGAACGACTAATACCATCGGCTGCGGCTCCACTTCCCCACATAAATTGTATTTTTACTTCGTGATATTGTAAAGCTATCAATGGTAATGCTAATCCGATATTTCTACAAAACCAAAATTGTAATGGATACATAATAGATTGCTGGGATGTTCCTCCAACAGCATCAAGTCCTCCTGTTACAAGAGTATTTGAATATCCACCGGTTAAATATTTAAACCCGTCTACTTTTGATTCTGGAGTTGTTAACTCACTCCAAAGTTGATTCCATTCTCTATAATGTTTATCAATCCTTTGTCCTCCAATTTCAATTTCAACTTCTTCAATTAAATAATCACCATTAATTCCATCACTTGTATTTTGATCACATCTTACATATATCTGACTTAATAAATCACCATTACGAGAAATTGTCACTGTTGCTGATGTATTATATGTATCAGAAAGTGTTGTAATACCATTGAGCGTTTGTTGAATACATTCCATTGAGAAATTTGTATGCCTTCTGTAGACAATTTTAAAAAATGTTATTTGAGGGTTTCCTGTTAAATATATATCTTGCGAACCATAGGCTACGAGTTGCATTAATCCTCCTCCCATATATACTAATATAATATATAAATATTTATAATCAATCAAACACAAATAAAATAAAGAATTATAGTAAATGAAATGGAAAAAGACATTGATATCAGAAAATACATGGATTACGATAAAATTTGTAAATTAATGATTAATAATCCCCTTGAAATGGCATTATTTGAAATCGTTTGTATGTTAATTACCAAAAATTTAAAAAAATAACATTTAAATTAATCTATTTTTTTAATGAAAGATAGTTTTTGTATATTCTTCATCTTTATCAAGGTCTAGTACCTGTTTAACTGGATTCATAATTTGATTTGTAATGTAAAATGGGAAGTCTATTTTAAGATTTTTCTCTTTGATATAATTTGGATGTTCAACTCGATCGCCTTGAAGTATCTTTTTTTCCCGCGGTTGACCTTTTCTAGCTCCTGATTTATAACAATTGTTAAAATCATATAGCATATCATCGGGTAATATCCGATACATATATGGAATTCGGTCATTTGGTTTCGGTTTATTACCTGGATTCCTTTCTGCCATACGATCAGCAAGTGCCTTATGCGCAATACCTTGTGGATTTTTATAATAACCACTCAATGATTTCGTAATTATAAACATTGATTCATCTAATTCTCCTTTAATAATTTTTTGAAGTGTATGTTTCAACCATTCAATTGCTAAATCAACACTTTTTTGATTCATAATTATCTCTATTACATTTCCAAATACATACTTGACAATTGGAGCATTATCCCTTCTTTTCATTACAATACCCATTGATGTTCTTTCTTTTAATTTATAGGCAGAATATTCATATTTATCACCTGTATATCTCTTTTTTGATATCAGTATAAATGGATAAAATGTCTTTTCATATTCAAGATCTTGTGGACCATTTTCTCTAAATTTTCTTTCGGTAATCCATTCACCCGCTTTAATACCACAATCAATACAATATTGTAAAGCTTCTTTACCAACAAGTTTTTCCCACTCACCATTTTCATTTTTCTTTTCTCTTGAAAATTTCACAAATACTGAATCTGTATCACCATACACAACTTCGGGTGGTTTATAATCATTTTCAAGTGCCCACTCTTTTACACCACTAGAAGCATCTGAAATTCGTTCTCGTCCAATTGATGTTGTACATGCGGCTATCTTTTTAAAGAACATTGGACTTGTTTTAGCACCCATTTGACCATAAACGGAATTAGCAGTAACCTTATAAGCCAACTGTAAGCCATCAAGGACCTTTTTCTTATTTTCATCGGGTGTTTTCTTAGCCAATGCGCGTGTTTGCTTTCTTTGATCTAACAAACTTTTTAGAATCGTTGGAACAATTCCAATTTTATCATTTTTCGGCTTCGCGAAATAACATGTTGTTTGAGTATCAGCCTTTATCTTATGGATTGTTTTTCCCTTTTTCTGATAAATATAATCGTCATACGAAATAACATGGTGTGGTACCTTTTCTAGATATTGATACTTTTCAGGGTTTTTATCAATATCATCTTTTGAACATATATATGTCTCATGTGAAAGATTCTTTTCAATAATAGAATTTGGATAGAGAGAAGCATAATCAAGAACAGATATAGGATCATCTAAATAGATACCTGGATCTGGTTCAAGGACAATCGCGCCTTCAAAACCATCATTCATACCATCCGAATCACTAAATCCTTTCAATGTTGGAATACGTGTTTTTTCTAGATCACATCTTTTTGTCATAAGTGAAAAGATTTTAATACCCTGTCCACGTAGGAAAATATATGAAAGTGGAACACAACTAACATTAGCCATACCAATATTATTCGGTATCAAATCTTGTAATAACAATAGATGAATACAAAGTTCACAATCCATAATACAATATTTGGCTATCTTAGCTCTTCCAGTAGCACCTCCATTTTTATGAAGTTGAAATAATTCTTGGGGTGATACATCATCCTTTGATAAACACCATTCTCTTGAAATTGTATCTTTCTTATACTCTTTGAATTTGATACATCCTTCAACACGGATATATTTTGTTTTTACATTTGCGGCATGAATCTTATACTTTTTACCAGCTTTATGCTTCATTAATCCAAATTTGGTATTCAAATTAATTGAAATATAATCTCCCTTCTTTAAATTACCAATATTATCTGTTTCAATTACAGTATATTCGGAGGTTCTAAATTTAATACTTAATTTACCCTTCATAAAATGAGCGGAAACATTATCCAATGTATAAGAATCCAATGCATGAGCTTTTTGTACCTCTTTTTGAATATCAAATACAACACGACCATCCATTGAAATATAATATAAGATATTATCCCCTAATCCAGAAGATGAAAGCTCTTTTTTTGTAAATTGGCATTTCTTTTCCCAATAATTATTATAATAACCAGCTGTTGTTTTAACAGTATTAACATCATCATTCATTTCTTCAATTATATCTGAATTTCTATTTCTCATCAACCTTCCAATCCTATAAAAGTCATTTTGAGGACATTTAGCACAACATCTATATCTACCACCATATCCCTTCTTACAACCAGAATTATGTGGAAATAAATATTCAACCCTCTTATTTATATAATCAAAATCAAAACCAAAGATATTATATCCAGTTACGATATCAGGATTATGATATAACATCAAATCTTTCCATTTCAAAAGAAGATCTTTTTCTGATTCACATCTGTAAATTGTTACTCCTTCAATATCATCGCATATTTCTTCATCGGGTTTATCTTCATTACCGATTACAACAATTGAACGATTATATGCTGTTTTTTCTCCATAACGGTGAAATACTGAACCAATTTGAATAATTGGATCACCTTTAATTACTATATTCTCACCATTATCATTTTTAAATTTATCAAAGATAACACCCATCTCTGTAATCATCTTATCTCTTGTTTTAGTATTTTCTTTTGAATTATCTAACAATTCAATAAAATCTTCTGTAAATACTTTCATAATTTTATTAAAACTACTCTCAGAATATGTTCCATTTTCAGTAAAGATATTTTGAACATCATTTGATCCATCTTGAAAAGAATCTTGAATCATCTTTTTAATTGTTTTAACCTTAAACTCGTATGTATGTGTATTAAAGTTATACCCATTTCTAAAGTAAGACTCATGAATATCAATCGCCAATTTCTTAAAATCTTTCTTCGGATTTGGAAAGTCTCCGTGAGAACTATCACATTCAATATCAAATGAACATATGATAAATGGTGCTATCTCATCTACATCAATGGGTTGAATACTCTTCATATTAATATTTTCAATCTCAACATCTACATTAAATTTTTTAGTCTCTTTTGTACAAACCATTGTTTGATTTACTTTTATTTCCACCCATCCACAACTATTGATATTTTTTTCGTGGAGAAATCTCAACATAGGATGAAGTTTTGACTCATATAAATTAGCAATACAATCACAATTATGTTCTTGTATAAACCAAGATTTTATCTTGCTATCTAAAATTCTATATTGTGGTTCTTTTTTACCGTTATAAGAATTAATGTAATTTTTTTTTTCAATCAATGATAAATTTGTTTTGTAAAAGTCTTGAATCGCACTAATACATTTTTTCATATCTCCATAGTTTTGAAATGAAATCTTACCAAAATTATATTTCTTTATTTTATCAGTCTCATTATCATAATTATATCCATAAAACTGATAATTTCTACTTTTTGAAAGTAAATCTTGTTCATAATTCCCATTCCAGCGATTCCAAGTATTTTGGGATTTACCATTTTTTGAGAAATAAGAAATAATTTTCAAAAACATTCTAATCGTTGGAATACCCCAATTATCAGGTATCTTCATATAAAAGTATGGTTTAAACCCAACCACATTACAAACTACATTTTTTCCTTCGCTTGTTTTTCCATAAATAGTAATTACGAAATCTTTACCATACTCACCATCATTAAGAGGTACATCGTCAGATTGTAAGTCAATAATGTGAAATTGATAGATTTGTTTTTCCATTATAACCTATATTATTGATTGTTGCTTAAATAAGTTAATTCAAAATATCAAATTTTAATATATCAAATTTTAATATACAGATAATATTATAGATGAGAGAGTTTCTTCTATTTTTTTTAAGCATATTTATAATTTTCAATGTTGTGAATGGTGTCTATAAGAAGAATCAAGAAATAACACAAGTAAAATCATCGATTGATGGAAGAAAATACATTGTAAGAAAAGTACCAGGCGCCCAAGCAGCTGCTGATAAATTAGCAACTATTAATAAAAAAATAATCTCTTTAATTGAATCCCTTGAAGAAGAGGATCGAAAAGGTATCAAAAGATTAAAAAAACGTTACAATCCCGATCAATTATCCGAAACAGGGTTAGATGCGAAATATACCTCTTATTCTGTCAACAAAGGTGAAAAAATTTCAATGTGCGTAAGACAATCGGATAACAGTTTTATCGATGATAATATTCTCATCTTTGTATTTATTCATGAATTATCTCATGTCATGACTGAAGAAGTTGGTCATACACCCAAATTTTGGGATAATATGGCATATCTACTTGAACAAGGTGAAAAAATTGGAATTTATGTACCTGAAGACTACGGTAAAAATCCGGTTAATTATTGTGGAATGGAGGTTACTTCAACTCCTTACAAAAAGTTTAATTAAGTATAATTTACTGAAAATAAAAAATGAATATAATTATATATGGAAAGTGTTTTTTGTAATGATATTCGTATTAAAAAGCGTTTTGTAAAATGTATTTCTGAAGTTGACAACAAATGTTATCTATTTGTTGGTAAAAACCCCTACATCCGAAATGTAATCAATGGTATCAAAAAAAACTACAAAGATAAAAATGATTACTTTGATGACATCCATCCAGGGAAAATTGATAAATTATATGATTATCTCTATGGAAAAGAAACAGATGATATGAATGAAAAAGTTGATTTTATCATTGATAAAATGTATCTGGATAAATCAAATGATATTCAATTTATTAATGATATCATTAATGAAGATGATACTGTTGAAACGGTCCTTAACAAAATTGTGAAAAACTGTTACGATGATATAGACGATATCACTTATCAATATTTATATGCTTATTTCTATGACAGTAATTATAAAAAGTTTCTCCCTCTTGGTTTTACCTATTCAGACCCGAATATAGAATATGATGAAATTTATCAAAAAAGTATTGAAAGTGTAAAAAAAACATCCTTTATCAATGAAAATGGTGATAAAATTCCCAAATTAATTGAAAACAATCTATTAACTCTTTTTGATACTTACAATATAAGAGATAATATTATTCATTTCTTCAACTTAAAAGAATATCTAGATAAAAATGATCTTTTTGATACATTTAATTATGCCGTTGATGAAAGTATTTTAAATGATTCATTACATTACAAATCGGTTGTAAATGGTATTCTTTATAAATACTGGCCTAAAGTAACTCTCCCAATTTTACTAAACTACGACGATGAAGAAAATTACACAAAAAGATCAGAAGATAAAAAGAAAATGTTATATTTACTTGAAAATTATGACAGAGGCGTCTATACAATTGAAGGCGACTTTTTTAAAGAAAAAATTGAAGAAGCAATACAATGTAAAAATTTCACCCTAACACTAATGAAAATAAGCAGAAATGTCAAACCAGGTATGGAAAATATCATTCATTTATCTAAATTATTTACAGATTTCATCCTAAGAAAAGATATCCCTTTCATTAAACTACTTTTAGATTCTCATGATGATGCTTTTCATAAATTATACAAACCATCTATTGTATATACAGGATATGAAAGAAATACAGAAACTTTTATCACACAAAAATTATGTAAAGGTTGGTCTGAAAGCTACAATATCCAAGAAGATAATACTTTCAAATATCTACATAAAGATAATGTAATCTTATTCAAAATTTATAATGAAGATTTAGATCTTTATTCAACACTTGTCATTCATATGAATGGGGATATTGAATGTATTATTGAAAACAATTACAAGCTAATGAATGAAGATATTATCAAAATATTGATTAATGATTGTAATAAATTAATTGAAGAATTAAATGATGGAGAATTTTATTCATTTGAATTAATCAATACTTTTGAAAAAGATATCTTTGAAAATCAATATCTAGATACAAAATTAGACTTTCTTAATTGTGCGTCAAGCTTTGATAACAAACTTTTTGAAAAAAATAAAAAATATTTCCCAAAATGGGATCAATGGTTTACAACTTTTATGAACAACTTTCCAATGTATTTCCGTGTAAAATCTATTGAAGAAACTGAAATTGAAGATAAAAAGATCATTGGCAAATATAAACGGGTTGATAATTACGCAAATTTTTCAGCAATTCAATCCGCAATTGAAACATACAAAGTTATTTATGATGATCCAGAAATTATCATTCAAAAAATAAGTATTGATTTTAATAAAGACATTGATATCATACGGAGAGAATATGAATCATGGGAAGAACTCAGTAAAATGAAAATGGATGAAGGACAATCATTAAAGAAAAGAATCAATGAATTCGGTTCTGAAATAATCATAAGTGTATCTCCAAAGGATGAATTAATTATTGAAATCAATAGTATTAAATCTTTGAATGAATTTTTAAGAATTATGATGTTTATCAAAACAATGTTAAGTATGTATCAAAAAACCATAAATGATGATAAAAGATATCTTACTTATTTCACCAAAAAAAATAATCAATTAATTGATCTTTTTGATAAAGAAGATACAGATTCAGATGATTCCGAATTAGATTCAGATGATTCCGAATTAGATTCAGATGATGATCTACTTAGATTAAGGGAATTTTTAGACGACGATGATTCTGATGATGGTTCAGATGATTCAGAAGAAGAAATTGATATGGATCAATTTGGAGGAGCAGAAGAATTATACGATATCAGAAGCTACTATCTAAAACGATTAAAAGAATATGATCCGGA
>Ga0114994_10003900_pt1 | contig 10871 bp, 9 predicted proteins | sample ArcticOcean_MG_C_9_FD_87043 | JGI IMG/M metagenome (GOLD analysis project Ga0114994, IMG submission 87043) | Marine microbial communities from western Arctic Ocean - ArcticOcean_MG_CB2_152 | ecosystem: Environmental > Aquatic > Marine > Oceanic | place: Arctic Ocean: Canada Basin | collected... | reverse complement strand
TATAGTGTATCAACACTTATTACATACAACATGTAGTTGTTTTATGTAAATTAACTTAAAAAAATAAATAATATGAACAAAATTCTATCACAGGCACTTAAGAAAGCTGTCTCTGAATATAGCCCAAATAGTAATGAAGTTACTAAGGAAAAAAGACCTGATTTATTCTCCTTAAGTAATGATAATGAACTTTTTCAAAATGAAAAAGGTATTATAATTAAGGTTGATAGAGCGAGAGATGCAAATCTAACAGACTTTGGAAAAGCAACTTTAAAAGATAGATATTTAGGTCACAATGAATCTTTTCAAGATTTATTTGCCCGTGTTGCAAGCACGTATGCAGATGACAATTTACATGCTCAAAGAATTTATAATTACATAAGCAACTTATGGTTTATGCCAGCAACTCCTGTTTTATCAAATGGTGGAACAAAAAGAGGTTTGCCTATTTCATGTTTTTTAAATGAAGCCTCTGATAGCTTAGGAGGAATACTTGATCTCTGGAGTGAAAATGTTTGGTTAGCTGCAAAAGGAGGAGGTATTGGAAGTTACTGGGGTAATCTTAGATCTATTGGAGAAAAAATTGGTAAAGTTGGAAAAACATCTGGAATAATTCCATTTATTAAAGTTATGGATTCTTTAACAATGGCAATTAGTCAAGGTTCATTAAGAAGAGGTTCTGCAGCATGTTATCTTCCAATTGATCATCCTGAAATAGAAGAGTTTATTGAAATGCGAAGACCAACAGGTGGAGATCCAAATAGAAAATCATTAAACCTTCATCATGGAATTCTTATATCAGATGCGTTTATGAGGGCTGTTGAAACTGATGAACAATGGGCATTAAAAAGTCCAGCTGATGGAACTGTACAACAAACTATTTCAGCAAGAAATTTATGGATAAGATTGTTAACTGCAAGAATTGAAACTGGCGAACCTTATATAATTTTTATTGATACTGTTAATAGACAAATTCCACAACACCACAAACTTGCAAACTTAACTGTTAAAACTTCTAACCTTTGTAGTGAAATAACCTTACCAACAGGTATAGATAAGAATGGAAGAGATAGAACGGCAGTTTGTTGTTTGTCTTCTTTGAATTTAGAAAAGTATGACGAGTGGAAAGACGACAAGATGATTGTTCCTGATGTTATGAGATTCTTAGATAACGTATTATCTGATTTTATTAATAGAGCACCTGATCAATTTGCCGATGCAAAATATTCCGCTGAAAAAGAACGAAGTGTTGGGCTTGGTGTAATGGGCTTTCATTCTTACTTACAAAAACACAGTATTCCACTAGAGTCAGTAATGAGTAAGGTTTGGAATAAAAAAATATTTAAACATATTCAAGAACAAGTTGACCAATCATCTAAAGATTTAGCAGATGAAAGAGGTGCGTGTCCTGATGCTGCTGATTATGGTTTTAATGAAAGGTTTTCAAATAAAACTGCTATTGCTCCAACAGCTTCTATTTCTATTATTTGTGGTGGAGCTTCACCAGGAGTAGAACCAGTTGCAGCTAATAGTTATACGCACAAAACTTTATCAGGATCATATAATGTTAGAAATAGATATTTAGTAGAGTTATTAGAAAAGTATGGAAAAAACACTGATGAAGTATGGTCTGGAATAACAACTAACGAAGGTTCCGTTTCTCAATTAAATTTTTTAACTGACTTAGAGAAAGATGTATTTAAAACGGCATTTGAGTTGGATCAAAAATGGATTATTGAATTAAGTAGTGATAGAACTCCTTACATTTCTCAAGCTCAATCAGTTAATCTATTTTTAGCAGCCGATGTACATAAAAGAGAACTTCACAAAATTCACTTTGAAGCTTGGAAAAAAGGATTAAAAAGTCTTTATTACTGTAGATCTAAATCGATTCAACGAGCCGAAAATGTTAATGATGCTAATTCAACAGATGTCACAGCTAACGTTTATAAATCAAAAAAACAAACAAACGAACAACCAGAATATGAGGAGTGTTTATCTTGTCAGTAGTAGAAAAAATTAATTCAGATATTGTTCAATCAAAAAAAAAAGAAATTATTCAACCACAAAAAATGGGATTATTAGTTGAAAATCCAGTTTATAAACCATTTAGATACCCATGGTGTTATGATGCATGGTTAACTCAACAAAGAATTCACTGGCTTCCAGAAGAAGTACCACTTGGTGATGATGTTAGAGATTGGCAAAAAAACCTTACTCAGTCAGAAAAAAATTTATTAACTCAAATTTTTAGGTTTTTTACACAAGCAGATGTTGAGGTCCAAAATTGCTATTTAAGACATTACACAACTGTATTTAAACCAACAGAAGTATTAATGATGATGACAGCTTTTGCTTCAATGGAAACAGTTCACATAGCTGCATATTCGCATCTACTTGATACTATCGGAATGCCCGAGTCTGAATACTCAGCTTTCATGAAGTACAAAGAGATGAAAGATAAATATGATTATATGCAAAATTTTGACATGAAATCAAAAAAAGATATAGCACTAACTGTTGCTGTATTTAGTGCATTCACAGAGGGCTTACAATTATTTGCAAGCTTTGCAATACTGCTTAATTTTCCAAGGCATAATAAAATGAAAGGTATGGGCCAGATTGTTACATGGTCTGTAAGAGATGAAACTCTTCACTGCAATTCTATGATTAGATTATTTAAAGAGTTTATTCATGAAAACCCTGAAATCTGGAATCCAGAATTAAAAAAAGAACTTTATAAGGCTTGTAGAACAATCATAGAGCACGAAGATGCTTTTATTAATTTAGCCTTTGAAATGGGTCCAATGGAAGGACTTACAGCTAAGACGTAAAACTTTATATAAGATTTATTGCTAATAGAAGACTTTCACAATTGGGACTAGATCCAATTTATAAAGTAGATAAAAATCCACTTACTTGGTTAGATACCATGCTGAATGCAGTTGAACATATGAATTTTTTTGAAGGTCGTGCAACAGAATATTCTAAAGCATCTACTCAAGGAACTTGGACAGAAGCTTTTAGTTAATTATAAAAACTATCTTTGATTTAATTGAATTACTTTTCGGTGTTTACTACCCTTGTAACTGGCGAGTGGCCTAATTAGTTTATTAGCAGCATGTTGCTCCATAATGTGAGCTGACCATCCAGTAATTCTAGATATAACAAATATTGGTGTAAAGAAATCAGTATCAAAACCCATCAGATGATAAGTAGGTCCTGTAGGATAATCTACATTAGGATGAATATCTTTTCTATTAATCATAACTTTTTCAACAATGTCATATATTTTTTCAAAAGTTTTATCTTTTTTAACTTTAGCAACTCTTCTAAAATATTCCCTCATAGTTGGAACTCTTGAATCTCCACTTTTATAAACTCTGTGTCCAAATCCCATAACAACATCTTTATTATCTAAAGCATCATTAATCCATTTTAGTGCATTTTCAGGTTTCTTAATTTTTTTCATCATATGCATAACTTCTTCGTTAGCACCTCCATGTAACGGCCCTTTTAAACTTGCTATAGCACCAGTAATTGCACCATGAATGTCTGACAAACTACTAGTTATTGTTCTAGCAGTAAATGTTGAAACATTAAAACTATGTTCAGCATATAAAATTAAAGAAACATCAAAAGCTTTTACAATTTCTTTTTGAGGAACCTTTCCAAAGCACATATAAAAAAAATTTTCTGCAAATGATAAAGACTTTTTAGGTTTAATTATTTTTTTACCATTTCTTGTTCTATAAAAGGCTGCTAAGGCAGTTGGAGTTTTCGCAAAAATTCTCATTGCTTTTCTCATGTTAGCTTCTGGAGAGTTGTTAGATGTTTCTTTATCTTCAAGACCCATTAAGCTCACTGCTGTTCTAGCAACATCCATAGGATGGGATTTTTTTGGTATATTTTTTATTATTTCATATAAATTTTTTGATAATTCTCTATTACCTTGTTCTTCTTTTTCAAATTTTTTAAGTTCAATAGAATTTGGGAGATCTTTATTTAAAATTAAATATGCAACTTCTTCAAATCTACATGCTTCACACAAATCTTGAGCAGCATAACCTCTATAGGTTAATGAATTAATTTCTGGCATTACTTTTGAAACTTCAGTTTCGTCAACTACAATTCCCAATAGACCTTTTTTAATGTCATCACCCATTATTCATGTCCTTCTGTACTAAAATTATAAATTTTTTCATCTAGAGAGTTATATTTTTCATACTCAACTAACTCATATAATCTTTTTCTAGTTTGCATCTTATCAATAATATTATTCTGATGTCCATTTGCATAAATGTCTCTTAGGCCATCTTCTACATTTTTCATGGCTAACCTTTGAGTGGTTACTGGATATATTACAATATTATAACCAAAATTTTCTAATTCTTTGTAATTAAATAGTTTCGATTTTCCAAATTCAGTCATGTTTGCAAGTAAATAGCATGGCAGTTCTTTTCTAACTTTTTCAAAATCTTTTTCATCATGTAGAGCTTCTGGGAAAATAATCTCAGCTCCTGCATCGATATAGGCCTTACATCTATCAATCATTTTATCTATGCCTTCAACACCTTTAGCGTCAGATCTTGCTATAATTTTAAAATTTTCATCTTGTTTTGCTGCAACACATTCTTTAATTTTTTTTACCATTTCTCCAGTCGAAATTAATTCTTTGTTATCAAGATGACCACATCTTTTACGTTCTACTTGATCCTCTAAATGAACCGCAGTTATTCCAAATTCTTCAAATGTTTTGATTGTTTCATTACAAGATTTAAAGCCTGTGTCTATATCTACAATGGTTGGTAGCTTTGTAACTCTGGAAATCAAATAAGACCTTGTACTTACATCTTGCAAAGTTGTTAATCCAATATCAGGAAATCCCAGGTCATTTGCCATAACACCCCCAGATACATAAACCGCATCATAACCAATTTCTTCAATTAATTTTGCAGTTAAAGGGTTATAAGCACCAGGAACTCTAAGGATTTTATTTGTTTTTAACTTATTTACAAAGTCCACTCTTTTTTGACTAGGTTCTTTATCTACAAAGTGCACTAAAAAATTCCTTTTTTTATATTTTTCTTTATTTGACTTCTTTTTACCTTAATATTCAATTTATTTAGCTCACCAGATTTTAAGTTTTTTAGGTTTTGAACAGTTTTTAAAAATCTTAAACTTTCTTTCTTATCTAAAATACCATTTGTAAGTGTTAAAAATTTTTGAATATAGTTCTGTCTTTTAAATGGACGAGCACCATAAGGATGTGCATCAGCTCTATCAAGCTGTTCTATTATTTTTTTACCATTATTCATTGTAACTATAACTTTACCACCGAAAGCTTTGTTTTTTGGATTGGGATCATGATACTTTTTGGTCCATTTTTTATCCTCATGAGTTTTAATTAATTTCCAAATCTTAACAGTACTTTTTTTATTAGATCTTTTCTTAGTGTATGATTTAACATGATGCCAATCTGCATCTTCTAATGCTACAGCAAAGATATACATAATAGAGTGGTCTAAAGTTTCTCTACTAGCGTTTGAATCCATTTTTTGAGGATCATTTGCACCTGTTCCAATTACATAATGTGTGTGATGACTTGTATATAAATCAATCTTTTTTATTTGATTGAGATTAATTATTTTTTTATTTAATTTTTTTGCAATATCTATCAAGGCTTGCGCTTGGTACTCTGCAGAATATTCTTTAGTATAAGTTTCTAAAATAGCTTTTTTACTTTCACCTTTTTTTGGAAGTGGCACATTGTACAAAGCTTTTTTACCATCTAGTATTCTTGCTATAACACTATCTTCACCTTCGTAAATAGGACTAGGTGCTCCTTCACCGCGCATGGCTCTATCAACAGCTTCAATTGCAAGCTTACCTGCATGTGCTGGAGCAAAAGCTTTCCAACTAGAAATTGCACCTTTTCTAGACTGCCTTGTTGATATAGTAGTGTGCAAAGCTTGTTGAACAGCTTGATATATTGTTTCAGTATTTAATTTCAGCATTGACCCTAAACCTGCCGCAACACTTGGTCCTAAATGAGCTATATGATCAATTCTATGTTTATGAAGACAAATACCTTTTACTAAATTTACCTGAACTTCATAAGCAGTGATAATTCCCCTTAAAAGATCCAACCCACTTTTTTTATTTTGTTGTGCAACACTTAAAAGTGGTGGAATGTTATCTCCTGGATGACTGTAATCAGCAGCTAAAAAAGTATCGTGAAAATCAAGCTCTCTAACAGCAGTTCCATTTGACCACGCAGCCCATTCACAATCAAACTTATATTTAGAATCTATTCCAAATAAAGTTGCACCATTTTTTCTTGAATGCCTTAAAGCCATTTCTCTTGAGGTGATAACTGCTTTTCTATTTAAAGATGCAATAGCTACTGAGGCATTGTCAATTATTCTATTAATAACCATTTCAACCGAGTTTTTATCTAGTCTAGCAACATCAGATGATATTTCAGCTATTTTCCATGCCAACTGTTTTTTTTTGGTTAAGCGAATCTTTGATGAATAAACTTTTACTTTATGTGAAATCAAAATACCTCCTTAATATTTTTGACTTAAGTAATAATAAGAAAAAAAATTTAATCAATCTTTAAATATGTAGAAACGATTTTTTCAACACCAATGAAGTCTTTTATTAAATGATCGTGATAAATTTCATCAGTATTTTTTTCTGTATAACCATTTTCTAATAAAATCACAGGTATAGATGCTGCTTTTGCAGCATTAGCGTCAGTTTCACTATCACCAATCATTAATGTTTTTTTTAAATCGCCATTAAGAATCTCTATAATAGTTGTTAAATGCCTTGGATCTGGCTTGCAATAATCAAAAGTATTATGTCCAGCCACATATTCAAAGTAGTCATAAATTCCAATTTTTTTTAAAAGATCAATTGCCAAGTGTTCTGTTTTATTTGTGCATACAGCCATTGAAATATTTTGTTCTTTACACCACTTTAAAAATTCTTTTACACCATTAATAAGAGTACTTTCGTTAATAATATTTTTTCCATAAAAATTAAGAAAATCCTTAGACATTTGATCTTTTATTTTTTTATCATCTACACTGTGAAATTCCTTTTTAGCTTGACCCCAGATAGTCCTCCCGATTAATGCAGCAGCACCTTGACCAACTAACCCTCTAATTTCTTCTGTTGATTTAGTAGGATAGCCATACTTTTTCATTACATAATTATGCGCATTCATTAAATCTGGGGCAGTATCAACCAATGTTCCATCTAGATCAAATAAAATTGTATATTTTTGAGTCATTTATAAAGTATTTTTAAGAAACAATTTGTGAATTAAGATAACTTTGTACTTACTATAAAGATTTTTTTAAATGAAACAAATAAATTCACAAAAAATTCAAAATAAACTTAGAAGTAAATTTATTAAATCTGGAGTTAGTATGATTGGACCAGAAACAATATTCTTTTCCCATGACACAAAAATTGGAAAAAATGTTATTATTGAACCTTATGTTGTTATTGGGTTAAAGGTTAAAATTGGTAATAATGTAAAAATTAATTCATTTTCTCATTTAGAAAATTGTAAAATTGAAAATAAAGTACATGTTGGACCTTATGCAAGAATTAGACCGGGTACACTTTTAAAAGAAGGCTCAAAAGTAGGTAATTTTGTTGAAATTAAAAAAAGCATAATAGGTAACAAATCAAAAGTAAATCATCTATCATATATTGGAGATAGTGAGATTGGTAGATCTGTTAATATAGGCGCTGGAACAATAACCTGCAATTATGATGGCATTAAAAAAAATAAAACTAAAATTAAAAATAATGTTTTTGTAGGATCAAACTCATCCTTAGTAGCGCCTGTCACTATAAATGAAAGTAGTATTATAGGGGCTGGTTCAGTTATAACTAAAAATGTTAAAAAAAAATCTCTAACATTAACAAGAGCAATTCAAACAGAAATTATGAATTATAAAAGAAAGAAAAAATAATTTATGTGTGGAATCATAGGCATAACCAGTAACAAGCCGGTATCATCAGCTATAATTAATTCACTTAGAAAATTAGAGTACAGGGGTTATGATTCAGCAGGTATAGCAACTTTGTCAGATGGACTTATTAATGAAATTAAATCAGAAGGAAGAGTAGAAAATTTAGAAAAAAAGCTATTGATTAAAAATATGCTAGGATCAGTCGGCATTGGTCATGTTAGGTGGGCAACACATGGAGCTCCAAATACTATTAATGCACACCCACACTCTTCAGAAACAGTCTCTGTAGTCCATAATGGAATTATAGAAAATTCAACCACGCTTAAAAAATACTTAATTAGCAAAGGACATAAGTTCAAATCTCAAACAGATACAGAGGTAATTGTTCATTTAATTACTGAATATTTAAAAGAAAATGATTTAAAAAATTCAATTTTGAAAATGCTTAAACAACTTCATGGTAGTTTTGCTCTTGGAATTATTTTTAAAGATCAGCCAGATCTAATTGTAGGTGCTAGAAGAGGATCGCCACTTGCCGTTGGTTATGGCCCAAATGAAAATTATTTAGGATCAGATTCTTACGCATTAAAATCAATGACTAATAAGATATCATACTTAAACGATGGAGAATTTTGTATGGTTAAAAAAAACCAAGTAGAATTTTTTGACGAAACAGGAAACAAAATAAATAAAAAAGTTTTAGAATTATCTTCAAACGAAGAAAATTATGACAAAGGTGACTTTAAACATTTTATGGCTAAAGAAATTGAAGAACAGCCCATAACTCTAAAAAATTGTGTTAAAGAGTATATTGACAATATTAATAATGATATCAATATTTATAATTTTCCGTGGAAATTGGATGGAATTAACTCTGTAACATTAATAGGTTGTGGAACTGCTTATAATTCTTGTTTAACAGCACAATATTGGTTTGAAGAGCTAACAACTTTAGATATAAGTGTTGATGTGGCATCAGAGTTTAGATACCGAAAAAATAGATTTAAAAAAGATACTTTATATATTTTTGTTTCACAGTCGGGAGAAACGGCAGATACTTATGCTGCTTTAGACTTATGTAATAAGAATAACATGAAAACTGCATGTATTGTTAATGTTATTGAAAGTTCTATAGCGAGAGATTCAAATTTTATTTTACCTATTCATTGTGGACCTGAAATTGGAGTTGCATCAACTAAAGCTTTTCTAGGACAATTACTTGTACTTTATATAATGGTATTAAAATTATCTTTTTTAAAAAAAAATATAACAAAAGACAATTATATTCAAAAAATTAAAGATCTAAAAAAATTACCTAAACTTGTTGAGGAAACATTATTGAATGAGAATAAAATACAATTAGCTGCAAATACATTTGCTGAAGCAAAAGGCTCAATGTTTCTTGGTAGAGGTATCTCATATCCAATTGCTTTAGAGGGAGCTTTAAAGCTTAAAGAGCTTTCTTACACGCATGCAGAAGGATATCCAGCAGGAGAGATGAAACATGGTCCTTTAGCTTTAATAGAAAATGGAATGCCAGTTGTTGTTTTGGCTCCCAAGGACAAATACTATTCAAAAATAATTTCAAACATGCAGGAAGTAATAGCTAGAGGTGCAAAAGTTTTATTGATCACCAATAAAAGCAAAGGTGAAGTTATCTCCGAAAACATTTGGGAGACTATTGAAATAGCAAATATTAACGATGATCTGATTCCATTTTTATTAACGATCCCTATGCAAAAATTAGCATACTACACAGCATTAAAAAAAGGGCATGATATAGATAAGCCAAGAAATTTAGCTAAATCTGTTACGGTTGAATAATTACCAAACTCTGTTAGAACACTCCTAGGTTGAATATGAAAAATTGGAAAATAAATAGCTGGAGAAATTATCCTGTAAAACACATTCCGGAATATCCAGATAAAAAAGAACTAGATGGAGTCCTTAATAAGATTAAAGATTTTCCACCTTTGGTTTTTGCTGGTGAAACAAGACATTTAAAAGAACAACTAGCTGATGTAGTTGATGGTAAAGCATTTTTATTACAAGGAGGAGATTGTGCTGAGAGTTTTGCAGAATTTCATCCTGACAATATAAGAGATACTTTTAAATTAATTTTACAAATGTCATTAGTTTTAACTTATTCTGCATCCTTACCAGTAATTAAATTAGGAAGAATTGCAGGACAATTTTCGAAACCAAGAAGTTCATCTACAGAAAATATTGATGGGGTAGAATTACCTAGTTACTTAGGTGACAATATTAATGGAATAGAATTTAATGAAAAATCAAGAATCCCTGATCCTAAAAGATTATTTAAAGCATATTCTCAATCAGCATCAACTCTTAATCTTATAAGAGCTTTTGCCAACGGTGGTTTTGCAGATTTAAAAATGGTTCATACTTGGAACTTAGGATTTATTAAAAAAAGCCCAGAAGCAAAAAAATTTAAAGAATTAGAAGATAAAATATCAGATGCATTAGCTTTTATGGATGCATGTGGAATTAATTCTGATTTCAATAGAAGATTAAAAACTGTAAATTTTTGGACATCTCATGAGGCATTATTATTACCATTCGAACAATCGATGACAAGAATAGATTCTACAACAGGTGAGCATCATGACACATCTGCTCATTTTGTTTGGATAGGAGATAGAACTAGACAGCTAGATGGCGGACATGTTGAATTTTGTAGAGGCATTGAAAATCCAATTGGAATTAAATGTGGTCCTACATTAAAAAGTGAAGACCTAATTAATTTATGTAATAGAATTAATCCTAAAAATGAAAAAGGTAAAATTACATTAATTTCTAGGTTTGGTCATGATAGTGTAGGAAAATTTTTACCTAAGTTAATTAGAGCAATTA
>Ga0114994_10003892_pt1 | contig 10876 bp, 16 predicted proteins | sample ArcticOcean_MG_C_9_FD_87043 | JGI IMG/M metagenome (GOLD analysis project Ga0114994, IMG submission 87043) | Marine microbial communities from western Arctic Ocean - ArcticOcean_MG_CB2_152 | ecosystem: Environmental > Aquatic > Marine > Oceanic | place: Arctic Ocean: Canada Basin | collected... | reverse complement strand
CGGAGTTCTAAGTGGAAATATCAGGGGAGAAGATCGGGCCGGGGAGAGACACGAGAATTAAAATTGAAAATTACTGCGAGGGTTATTGAGTTCAAGGGAGGAAAAGCTGCTGTTCAAAAAAACACTGGGTCTTACACTCTGAACAAGTTGAAATTTTGGAAGTTAAATTGAAACCTTTTTTTTTTTTTTTTCCTCCACACGTGCTCCAGCCACACGTTGAAGTGTACAGACGATGGCTGAGGTTTCGATACCGGTGTGCGAAACTGTCTCCCTAGCTATAGAGCCTCCTGACGTAGAGAATGTTGGTCAACTTGTCACTTCCGCAAAAAACACATCCAAGAACAATCCAAGAACTCTCAATAAGGGCGATTACTCTAATCTTTTTACCTTCGTTATCATGTTGGTTGGGATAGCTCTCTCATCGACTTCCACTTCCGCTTTCTCCAAATACATCCTGTCTCTTGGATTGTTTGGGTTTGCAGGAGGCATCACCAACTGGTTGGCAGTAAAGATGCTATTTGACCGCATCCCATTTCTCTACGGTTCTGGTGTGATACCACGCCAGTTCATTGCGATCCGTACAAACGTGAAGGATACAATAATGGCAACGTTCTTCGATGAGTCCTACCTAACCCGCTACCTCAACGAGCGCGCTTCCGCGCTTGCTTCTTCCGTTGATCTCTCCTCCATGATTCGCAACAAGGTGAGTGAGCTAGCACAGCGCAGCGCAGCAGCTTAAGCACAGCACCTCTTCATCACAACTAATTCATTCATTACATTACGCATAATTTGCTTCGCTTCAGGTCAATGACCCATCGTTTGACTCCAATTTAGCCAAGAAACTGAATGAGCTAGCGGCCAAACCAGAAGGAGCCATGATCACGATGCTCGCGGGCATGTTTGGCTCTGTCGAGCTCATGATCCCTCAGCTCAAGCCCATAATTGTTTCCCTTGGGGAAGCGATTGTGTCAGAGCTCACCTCCACCTCCTTCGACATCACTCAGTTCATCACTATAGAAAAGATCAAGCAAGAGCTCGACTCGCTGATGGAGGAAAAATTGCAGGAGCTAACTCCCGAGATCGTAAAGCTGCTTCTTGAGCAGGTGAGTGAGCGAGGATGACGAGCATTCTCGTGATGAATCCCGCGAAATGGCTACGGAAGGCAACATCCACTACTGAGAGCTAACCCACTCACTCGATTCGTTTGGCTCGCTCGCAGGTCATCAGAGAGCATCTCAGCTGGCTGGTCATTTGGGGCAACGTTTTTGGCGGTCTTATTGGATTAGTATCAACAGCAGCCGGCTATGGGCATGAAAAATAGGAATTTAAACATATCCAGACATATTATCCAATTTTTACACAAATTTCAACTTCTCGTACCTCGCCACGACCTTCCGCTCGTCGACCAAGAGATCGGCAATCTCCTTAAGCTGATCGCTCTTGATCTTGAAGGCCTCCAACACGTGATTTTCTCCTCTAACCTTTTCCAAAGCATAGTCCAACTTTCCCAGCACCTCGTTATCCCTATTCTCAATCGTCTTGACCCTGTCAATGTACAGCGAGTCCCCCCCGCTCGGCGGCATGTGGAATCTGAACGCGCAGCCGTTCCTCCCGAACGAGCTTTCCTCCCTGACGTCGCAGCACGTCCACCTCTTGAACCGGTGGCTCATGCACTTGGTCGTGACCATCTTGTTGTCCTTGGCTCCCGGGCAGCTCTTGGGGCAGCTAACCTTGTACTCCCCGCTGTGGAACGGGCACGCCGAGTCGTGGTTCTGCGTCTCCAGGTAGACCTCCTGGCAGTACCTGCACTCTATGCTCTTCATCTTGTGCGTTTGGAGGATCGTCTTCCGAACGACAGGCAGCTTATCCCCCCCGTACTTGCTGGTGACGTTCTCCCGGCGCTCCAGGTCGTCCCTGGTCTCCGGGTACAGTCGCCGTAAGTCCAGCTCCTGCTTGATCATCTTGTACTTGAGCTCGAACGCCTGCTTGTGCCCCTTGTGCCAGAGCCAGAACCTCACCCAGCCTTCGTACACCAAGCCGAGCAGCTTCCTCCTCGACTTCTGGAAGATCTTCTGCCCCAGCGCCGACCTGTACAGCCTGAGCAGCTCGTTCCTCTGCGCCGAGCGAAGAAGGTGCCGAACGAATTGGGTGGGTTAGCTCTCAGTAGTGGATGTGGGTGGCTGTAGCGAATTCGCGCACTCATCGCGAGAATGCGCCGTCTTCCGAAAGGCTCACTCGCTTCACTCGCTCACCTGGTGCTTCTTCCACCTTGCCTCCATGTGCTTGATCTTGGACTGTGTGTCCTGCTCGTTGACGAGCAGGAGCTCCATCAGCCGCATCATGCGCCTCTCGCACGCAATGATCTCGGCCTTGTTCGCAATGATGATTGCCAGCGTTCTGAAGTACAGCTCGTGGAGCCGCTTGTGCAAGTTGTGGGTGAGCCACCTTTGGTGGAACGCCGTGACGGCTCGCGTGTCCATGAATTTGCACTGTTACAATGGAGGGTTAGTTTTTTTAATTTGTATTGTATGGCTTTGCGCTTGGCGCTTGGCAGGTTTTGTTTTTATGGCTCGCTTCGCTCGCCACTCCACTCACCTCCTTCTCGAGCCTCTCCTTGACCTTCAATATCTTCTCCACCACCAGCAAGCACCTAGCCTTCCACGTGATGGCCTTCTCGTTCGCCACCACGCACATGTTGCTATGGTCCCTTTCCTTCTTCGCCACAGCCCTCATCCTGAGTTCCTCCTTCCCCTTGCTCTGCCCGTAGAGCTGCAGCTTCTTAACGTTCGTCTGATGCGTGAATAGCTCCTTCTCGACCTCCTTCGCCTCCTCCTCTTCCTCCATCCACTCCATCTCCCTGCTCGCGTGCTTGACCAGTGCCTCCTGCCTGCTCCGCTCCCACTCCTCCGCCGCCCTCCTCTCTGCCGCTTCCCTCCTCTGTTCCGCCCGGCGCTTCGCCTTTGCTCTGCGGCGAGCCAGGCGCTCCTTCCGCCGAGCTGACCGCCCTTGGGACAGTTCCTCGGCGTCCAGTTCCTTTGCCGCGAGCTTGAGTTTCCAGATTTGGTCGGCCTGCATTATGCCGAGCGAAGAAGGTGTGAATACGAAGAAGGTGCGAATACGAAGAAGGTGCGAATACGAAGCAAGTGCGTTTACGAATACGAATACGAATTGAGTGGAATAATAATAATATAATGTTAGTTTAGGAGTGTGGCTCATTGTTGTGTTCATCAAGGATCGCTCGCAGTATTTCGCTCGCTCTCGCTCACCTCCTGCCTTAATTCTATTGTTGCTTCGTCGTCCGCCGAATCGTCGCTCTCCTCGCTGCTGGCCGAGTTGCCGTTGCCGTTGTCATCGTCTTGTCCATCGCTAAGGTCATCCCCATCCCCATCCCCATCCCCACCCCACAAATCCATCTCCGCCTTCAACAACTCGAGCTGCTCCTTCTTCTTGTCCGCCGCCCTGAGCGCCCCCGCCAGCTCATCCTCGTGCTTCATCGCCTCGCACTCCTTCTTCATCCTCCCCCTCTCCGCCGAGCTCTTCTTGAGCTGCGCGCGCCGATTCTCCTTCTCAGTCGGCCCCCCCAGCTCCTCCTGGCTCTGGAACACGTTGTACTTGCTCTCCGCCGCCTTCTTTTCAATCTCCTCCTCCTTCATAAACAGCTTCATGTGCTGCTCCTCCCCCCCCATCCCCCTCCGCTCCCGCAGCGTCAGCTTGAGCTCGTCCCTGTAGAACCGCCGGCCGAATGCCTCCTCCTTGGCCAGCAGCCCGACCATCAACGACTGCCGGGCCTTCTCCTTCGCCTCGCGCTCCCGCCGCTCGATGTCCATCTCCAGCTCGGCGGCGGCTCTCTTCGCCTGCTCGAGCCGGTCGGCGTCCTGCGCTGAGCGGACGCCCCACGTTTCGAGTCTGGGATGGGGGGGGGGGGTTGTTGAATTAGTAGTGTTGGGTAATGTTGGTAGTGTTGGGTAATGTTGTTTAAGTGTTGCATAGTGTTGCGTTGTGTTGTGTTGTGGCTCGCTTCTCTCGCCGCTCGCCGCTCACCTCTCCCTCAACTCCCGCTTCTTGGTCATCCACCACCTCCTGAGCACGCAGTAAATATCGTACTGCATGTGCTTCGGCTCCGGAAACACGATCCCCGTATTCTCCTCCGCGCGGTTCTTCGCCTCCGTTCCGGCAACAATCGTCGACTCGCTAACTTCGCACATGAACTCGTGGACGAACTCGTTCATTACGAACTCGAAGGTTTGGGCGGTGGCGATCTTGGAGCGCTGGGCCTGGAGCATGGACAGGGTTTCACCTTCGGCCTGTTTGGCCATTTCGACGATGAAGGACTTTTTCAGGGGCCGTTTCACCTTCATTCGGAATCTAGCGAGCGAAGCGAAGCGAGCCATTAAAAACATTTATTAGTCACGTTCACGTTCACCTTCACTTTCACGTTCACATTTACATTCACGCCCACTCACCTAATCTTCTCCCACTCACTCATCATCGTAGGCTTCTTCCCCACCCCCGTCCACGTCAGCTCCTTCATCTTCCTGTCCCGTTCCTCCTTGGCCAGCGACCCCTCGACCCTGTTCCGCAGCTCTGCCTTCCCAATCGCCTTCTTCATGAACTGCCTAGCGTCCGCAACGGCGCTCAGAACGTTGCTGTGCAACAGTTCCTCCTCGTGTGCGATGCTCCGCCTGTGCAATGTGCAATGCGCAATGTTGGGTTAAAAATTTTCTTTTTTCGCTTCGCTTTGCTCGCTCGCTCACCTGTACTCGTCCATCTCCCTCATGAACTTGTCCTCCACCCCCATCCTCCACATCTCGTCCTCCCCGATCTTCTTCTCCGCCTTGTAATACGCTTTACTGTACGCCTCCTCCCTGGCCATCCCGACCATATTCGCCTGCTGCCACCCCCGCTCCATGTTCATGCACTCGTGGATGGGCAGGTAGAGGCGGGCGGAGAGGGCCGCCTGACCGGTCGGAGTCGCGCCAAGGGGGAAACCGACGCAGAGCATCTTGTCGTTCTCGCGGTAGAAGAGGACGCGGCGGGGTCCGAATCTGAAAAATGACAAAGAAGATTTTTTGAATAAATGGATTTAGTTGCAACTAGTGCATGATACATGGTGCCTGGTGTTGCTGGCTCGCAGTATTTCGCTTCGCTCGCGTGCGCGTGCCACTCACCTTGTCGGAACTATTTGCCCCCGCACCCTGTAGTGCATAATGTCAATCATGTCCTGCGTCTCCTTGAGCAGACTCTGCAGCTCATTCGCCCTCGTCCTCGCCCTCCTCGCCCTTTCACTCAGCGCCCTGGTCTTCCTCTCTTCCTTCATCCGATGCCTAAGAATCGCCCTAACCTGCTCCCCCAAATCCCTCACAACGTCTTCCGCCTCCTCCGCGCTCCCCTCAACCCCGCACCGCGCCAAATCCGTCATCTTCTTATCGTGCTGCGCGACCTTGTAAATCTCAACAACCTTCCCGTGCTGCTCTGTCGCCTGGTCGATAATCTTCATTCTCCCCGAGCTGTCCTGCAAGTCGTTCCCCACTTGCCGGAGCTCCACCTCGAGCTTGAACACCCGGGCGTGGAGGTACGTTAGCTGGTTGGACATCTGCCCTCGCTCCGCAACGACTTCGACGCGGTAGTCTTTCAGCTCCCGGATCCGCTGCCTGAAGGAGTTTATTCTAGCGATGGCGTGTAGCAGGTCTGTGAGCGAAGCCCAAAGCGAGCCGAGATGTGGGTTGGAAATGGAAATGAAAAAAAAAAAAAATTGGGGAATTGGAATAGTTGTGTTTCGCTTCGCTCGCGGCTCGCTTTGCTCGTTTCTCACCGTGAAAGGCCGCCTCACTCTTAACCATCTCCGCGCGGAACGTCGGCGGGTTAAAACTCGCGTAGAACATATCAAAATCAACCTTCGCCTGCATTTGGTGCAGCGGATCAATTTCCTTAATCTCCTCAATTTTCTTCTCCTTCAAATCACTAAGCTCGCGGTCAGTCCACTGAACGCCTTGCCGTACGACCCCCTGGTCCTTGAAGTAGATCTTGTGCCGCCTATCGAACTCATAGATCGCCTTAACGTCCTCGTAGTCGTAAAAAACGTTCCTAGTAAGGCTCATCTCCCTCCGCTCCTTCTCCAGCCTCGCCCTTTCATTCTCCACCCTCCTAAGATGCTTCCCGTCATTAAACTTAAAGCTACTCTCATTCGCCCTATGCAACACAACGTCCGCTACCATACTCGGATCCTCCCCACTCCCAATCCCCTTCTGCTGCCCAACTTCCTCATCGGTCTTCGTCAGCTCCTTCCCGCAGTCCAAACACCGCAGCCCCTTCCCGTAGCAGTCCCCCCAGTTCTGCACCCGGAGGTGCTCGCACATTGGAGCCTTGTGGACGGCCCTGTCGAAGTTCTTTATCTTTATTGTTGCCTTTAGGTTCGCCGTTCGCTCGCTCACGGCCGCTAGAACCTGCTGGTTTTTTATTTCGACGGTTTTTTTGTCCTCCTGCGAAGCGGAAGCGAGCCCCACACGAATTCCATTAATTTCCATTATTTCGCAATTCCACACACACACATCAAGCCTCGCTTCGCTCGGCGCTTCGCTCGCCACTCCACTCCTCTCACCTCCTCCTGCTCCGCCCTCTCCCTCGCGCTCTCAATACTATTCTTCTTCGCGTCCGCCGTCCTCTGGTCCGCCGCCGCCTTCCAAATCCCCGTGCAGTCAACAACGGCCTGACTAACAAACTCAGCCTTCCACCTCCTCTCCGCCTCTCTCTTCGCCTGGCTCATACTAACCTTCTGCGCGTCCCCCGTGATCCCCACCCTCAGCTCATGATAAACGCTCTTCACAGTGAGCTGAACGATGGCCTTGATCTTTGGCGTTTTCACCTTTTTTATCGCCTGCTCCGAGCGAGGCGAGGCGAGGCGAGGCGAGGCGAGGCGAGGCGAGGCGAGGCGAGATTGTGCGCATTTTTAACGAAGCACGAGAGCAGTGAGCGAGCAAAAATATTAGTATAGCAATTTTCGCACGGAGCTTCGCTTCGCTTCAAGAACCGCACTATTTTTAATTTTTTTCGCAAGGCTTGCTCGCAGTATTTCGCTCGCTCACCTCCTCCTCCGCCGTCAATCTCGCCCTTTCCAGCGCCGCATCCCTCGCATCCTCAAACTGCTCCGCTTCCTTATCCGCCGCCTCCCGCCTTTTACGAGCCTCCCGCTCCTGCCGCTTCAAAGCGTCCCGGGAGTTCTTCTCGGCGATTAGACGGAGACGCTCGTTCTCGAGGTGGGTCTCCTGGGCACCGGAGTCGACGTTCTGCTCGTGGCTCACGTAGTACCGGACTTCGCGAAGGTCCATCTGAAGCCCGAGCGAAATTAAGCGAGGCGTGTGAGTGTATATTTATTATTTTATTTTTTATTTCCACCTTTACTCCGTCGCGTCACTCACCTTCAACACCTCCCCAATCGGCTCGTTATCCCCCCCCAGCCTCTGCACGCTATGAAGAATATGCGGTTTTGTCCCGTTCTCAACCCACGTAACAACGCACTTCTCCACCCTCATCTGCTCCCAGCTCTGGCTCCCCACGTCGAAGATCTCAATGTTGCTTCCTTCGATGCGCTCGCTCTCCGTTATGATCGCTAAGTACTTGTCCCTCTTCCGCTTTTCGTACGCCGCGGCGCTGTCGGATAGCTTGAGTTCGTGCTGCTGTTTTTTCGTCAAATTGCGTCGTTTCTTGGCCACCAAGTCATTAACATTGTCATTATTATTATTGCTCATCTCCTCCTTCTCCTCCTTCGTCAACCCCCCCTTCGCCTCCTCCTCCCTATCCCCCTCCTCCTTAATCCTCAGCAACTCCTCCTTAACCAATTTTATAAAAACCTCCTTCGGATACCTACTGGAGTACCCGCTCGCCCCCCCACTCTCCCTACTCCGTTTCCCCACTGTCATATTCGCCCCCATCGCCCCCTTCTTCCCCTTACTCCCCCCACCACCACCACCACCACTCTTTTGAAACACCCCAAACAGCGCTCCGCTGTCCCAGAAATTCCCCTTGGCCTCCTCAGCGGAAATAAGCTCCGTGATCAAATTCGCGCTGCGGAGCTTACCCTGCTTCTCCTCGATACGGATTTTCTTAACGTAATCGGATAATACCCGACCTGTTTCCACGTCGGTTATTTCCAATGGAGCGAACTGCTTCTGGTAGTAGTTGCCGCGCTCGACGACGAAGTGCTCTGTGGAGTCGGTGGACGAGCTCGCGAATTCGAATCTGAATTGAATTGAATGTTGAATGAGTTATACGCAACTGTAACAGTTTTTGTTTTTGCAATGGTGTTGCTGGTTCTGGCTCGCGTGGCTCGCAGTACAGTATTTCGCTCGCCTGTTAGCTCACCTGTACGCCAACTCCTGACACCGTATCGTGTACGTTACCTCCTGCTTAATCTCCCCCGTCTCACTATCCGCCAGGTTCCTAACAACCTTAACCTCGCTCAAATTCTTCAAGCTCGTCCCAAGCTTAACCGTAACCCAGTCCGCCGGATCCCCCTGACTCGCGTTCCCGTTCGAGTCGACCCGTTCTGGGCACCGCTTCGTTACGAGGAAGTTTATTGTCCAGACGGCGAATTTTGGGAGGGTTACCGAGCCCATTAGGTAGCCGGCGTGGGAGGAGGAGAGGCCGAAGCCCTGCCTGTTTGGGTCGGCGTCTGGGGGTACGTTTGAGGGGATTGCGTCTGAGTCTGCCTCCTCCTCAACGTTGCCGTTGACGTTGTCGTATCCATTATCATTGCCATCCATAATGCTCGGGAAACTGTCAATACTCTGAAATTGACTCGCCCCCACCCCCACGTTCTTAAGCCTCTCCTTCATATTCTCGATCTTCTTGATATTAATCTGCGCCTCGTCGCTGCTATACCACTGATCAACGTCCCTAACAAACTTCCCCTCCCTCCCCTTCCACCACTCGATGCTTCCCGAGTGCTGCTCATCGACAACGTCGAGCTTGCACTTTTTGTTGTAGAAGGCCTGGACGGCCTCGATTAGGTCGTGCTGCTGGTTGGAGGAACGGGCGAGCTTTAGCCGGGAGGAGGCGCCGGCGAGGCGGGTCAAAAGACCTTCGACTTGGACCTTCTCGTTGGCCATTCGTTGTTGTGCGAACCTGTGTGTGGTATAGTTATTTTTTGTGGTAAGTTAATTATTTTGTTCCCATTTTCCCATTTCCCATTTGCCATTGCACAATCAACACTCAACACTCACCACACCCCGTGATCCATCTTCCTGGCCTCCTTGTGTGCCAGCAGCGCCGGCTTCGCCTGCTCCCTGATAATCTCCAGCCTGCTATGGTGCTCCAAAACGCTCATCGTCTGCGTCGGGTTGCTGTAAAAAGGATCCATGATCTTTCCAATCTGCCGCCCGACGACCATTGGCGGGGGGAGGAGCTCACCGTTCTCGGCTCCGGGCGCAAGATCGTCCTTCAGCTTTTTGTGGCCCTGCCGGAGCACGGATAGCTCGGCAGCAACCTGCATAACATAATGTCAGTTGTTGTGTTCAGTGTTAGCATTTATTTCACTTATTCACTTACCTTCAAGTTGTGGCTCTCGACCCTTTTGACCTTTGCCGATAGTGCTTGCTCCTTGCGAGACAGCTTGGTCAGCTCGCCGGCAAGCGACCGAGCCCGATCCTTGCGCATGTGCATCGCGGTGCGCTGCTCCGGCGTCGGGTCCCGCCGAGGCGGGCCCTGCTGGACGAGCAGCAGCCGGTCCATTTCGGCCTGGTTTTGTTGGAGCTCCGTCGCCAGCCTCGACTTGAGCTGGGCAACGTTGGCCGCCTCGTCCGTGAGCGACATTGCCTCGCCCTTTAGCGTTTGGTACAGGTCCTCCTTCGCGCCCACTTGCGCCTCGCTGTCCATAAATGCGATGCGCTTCTCCTCATAGGCCGCCTGCTGAGTCCGCTGAAACAGGTCCACCTCAAAATCGTCCACTCCCGGCATGTTGTTGTTTTTTCCACTACTGTTGCCCTCATCATTGTCGGCATAACCATTGTCGGCATAAGCAAACTCCCCCTTCTCGCTAGGCACGGCGAAGATGCCCAGATCCTTCCCCGTCGGCAGCAGCATCTTGCTGCTGACGCTCGGTCCCACGGTCTGCTCCTCCTTCCTGGCGTAGTCCCTCTTCCTCAGCTCCTCCTCGTCCAGCTCGAGAACCTGCCGCTGCCGCCGGGACGTCTCCTCGTCCTTGATTCGGTGGACCTCCGCGGCGTCGGCCCTGTATTCGACCTCCTTAGTCTTCCAGTAGTTCTCGGCGAAGTCGCGCTTGATCTTTAGTTTGGCTTCGGCTTTTGCAAGAGCCTTGTCTTCCTTTTCTTTTTTCAGTCGTATCTGCAAAATGATAAATGATAAATGATTTAATTGTAAATGGAATTAGTTGTGGCTCGCCCGCTCGCCCGCTCGCTCACTGCTCACCTTCTCGTCAACCTCCAACTGCCTGCGCGTCAAAAAAGCCTCCATCTCCGTCGCCCTCTCGTCCGCTTCCTGGTCCACCTTCAACTTATGCGTAATCTCAGCCGTTGGCTGCCCCTCCCTAATCTGCTCTACGTTAACCGCCCTCTTGACGAGCTCCACCGCCTGCAGCTCCTTCAGGCTCGCCCTCGTCTGCTTGATGATGGTCGCGTTTCGCGTGGTCTCCTTGTCCTCCCGCGCGATCCGAGCCATGTTGAGCTTCTTGTTCTTGGCCGCCTTTCTAAATCCAGGCTCGAACATCCCCCCACCCCCCCCCCCCCCCCCCCCCCCCCCCCCCCCCACCCCCCTCCCCCCTATGGAAAGGCGCGCGCCCGCAGAAATCCCGGGGGCGGCTCCGGGCTGAGCGCGGGCCGGCCCCCCCCACCGCGGAGCGCCCCCGGGGGGGGGGGGCGGGTGT
>Ga0114994_10003891_pt1 | contig 10877 bp, 11 predicted proteins | sample ArcticOcean_MG_C_9_FD_87043 | JGI IMG/M metagenome (GOLD analysis project Ga0114994, IMG submission 87043) | Marine microbial communities from western Arctic Ocean - ArcticOcean_MG_CB2_152 | ecosystem: Environmental > Aquatic > Marine > Oceanic | place: Arctic Ocean: Canada Basin | collected... | reverse complement strand
TATGAAATAGCAAATGAACCAACTAATAATCCAAGTAGTGCTAAAATACTAAATCCATAACCATATACAGTCGCTGTAGCATATTCATTTGCTGTTCTTGCGAAAATAATCCTTACCAATATACCCAATATACACATAAATGAAAATATTTTTACATCATATGGTACTCTTTTAATCGGTATTGGTAAAGTTTTTTTTAAAGAATCCGAATCAGAAGAAGAATTTGTTATAGCTAATGTTTTATTATCATTACCTCCTTTTTGATTCCTAATTTTATTATTTTTAGTTGTCATATAAAATATGTTATTATTTTTTTAATTCATCAATTTGTTTTTGTAAATCAGTTATCTTTAATAATAATAAAGGAACCATTTCTAAATAATTTACAGCTTTTGTTTGACTTGATGATGTTACTAAAGTAGGAAAAACCTTTTCTACTTCTTCAGCAATAAATCCATAATGTAATTTTTCGGAAGGATCATTTTTATAAATAAATTGTTTTGGATTTATACTTAATATTGTATCAGGTGAAATACCAATATCATTAATTTCTTTTTTTTTATCCTTACTTGATGTAACATAAATATTATTACCAACTGTTAAGTCTGCCGCTATTTCAACAGAAGTATTAGGTAAAATTAATTCAATCGTTGATGGAATAGCGCTTTGCATCCATATAGGAGTTCCTAGACTAACTTGGGGAAATGATCTTGTTGATGACATTAATATATAATACATATAAAAATAATAATTTATTTCTCATTTTATCATATATGAGTCAATTTCCACAATATAATGTTAATAATGAACATCAATTAATTCGAAGACAAAATACATTTGTTGTTGATCGTAAATTAGTAACAATACATAGCGAAGATAGAGATATTAATAAATGGCCTAATGCTAACCATTTCGAAATAGATTTACCAGAAACTTTAACAAATATTCAATCTATGAGACTAGTTGAAATTGAATTACCTGCCAATCAATATGTATTTAGTAATAATCATCAAAATACTAAATTAGAATTTTATATTACCCCCCAAGTTTCTACAGACATGGTTGAATATCTGGCATTAATAGCTAATATTGGTAAACCATTCAGTATTACTATACAAGAAGGTTTTTTTACGCCTGAACAAATAGCATTAGCAACTCAAAATCTAATGAATGAAGCAGTGGAAACATTTTTACAAACAACTATACCTGGAGCTACATATGACCGTTTTAAAGTATATTATGATACTGTAGGACAGCAAATGTGGTTTGGTAATACATATGACGATTTTATTTTTGCTTTTACACAAAAAATTCCTTATGATATATCATGTTCTGCTATTGTTAATCAACAACAACCACCCAATGTTTGGGATCAATATACTAAATGGGGTTTACCTTCTTATTTAGGGTTTAATAAAGAAAATTATACCGCTACAGAAACAAACACTGATATTAAATTTAACTATAATAATTATATCTGGTTAAAACCAGATGAAACAAAATTACCTTTTGGAGTTACAAAACACGCCTTTTACATTAAGGGTCCAAATACTATTTGTATGTTTGGAGATACTGCTATTTATATGGAGATGAATAAATACAATACTATGGATGAACTAGTTCCATATTCTGAAGCTACAAATAATATGTATAATAATGATTATAATGGAAGCGTTAATGCTGCCTTTGCTAAAATCCCGGTAACGATTAACCCAAATGGTCAAATATTTGATTCTAGAAATGGATTCTTACAAAATGTAAGTCAATATCATCCTCCAATTGATAAACTTAGAAAGGTCAAATTTAGGTTTAGATACCATGACGGTAGATTAGTGGAATTCAAAGATTGTAATTTTAATTTTACTCTCTCTTTCAATCAATTGAGAGATGAAATCGCAAGAGATTATATAATTCGAGTTCCAGCTGAATATAACCTATAATTAAATAAAAATTGAAATACAATTAATTTATTAACTTATAATTAATTTAATAGAACTTATCAATTAATGAACAATCAAGCAAACAAACATAATGCTATTGAATATATTAACAATAGCATTAATGTAGAAGATATAGAATTAAATCAAGATGACAGCTGTCCTATTTGTCTAGAAAATATAGATAATGGAATAGTTAAATATCAATGTACACATAAATATTGTTCTGATTGTATTAAACATTGGTATAATTTATGTCCATTATGTAGAGCTGATAAGAAAGTAACAATTGACAATAATACTAGTAACATTATAATTCCAACGGGTAGTAATCTTAGTCACCTTACACAAGAAAATATAGATGGATATTTGGGAATACCGAGAAGAGTTCCAGAACAACATCAAAATATTTATAAAAGTAAATGGGAAAGACAAATATGTCATACAATGAATCATGAATTAGTATATCTTAAACCATATGGAGTCACTGTAATATGTACAGATTGTAAATTAATCCAATGTTTTAATTTAATGCATTAAAAAATGATATTTATAAATAATATAATTTACATAATATATTAATTTTTTGATACATAATCCTCTAATTCTTTTATAGGACAACTATTATAATCACCTTTAAATTTATTCAGTTTTATAAACTTAGGTTTGGACATATTATGGGTCTTGTAAAATATATAATTTCCAAATTTACCTTTTCTAATACTAGTATTTTCATTTATTTCTCTTATCATAGATGGATTTACAGCGGATGTATTTTCGATATATTTCGTAATATCTTCCATAGTTAATTCATCGACATCCTTTTCAATATTATTTAAAGATTTCTTATTCTCTCCCCAAGTAATATAGTTTCCAAATTTACCTTTTTTTAATATGACCTCATTGCCTTTATATTTTCCAATAACTTTATTACCAGATTTGGTTTCAACAATGTCATCAAGTGTATATTCGCCCTTTTTTAACTTTTCTAGATCAATATCCTTCTTCACATTTAAGAATGTGGCATTATCTTTGTCTCCTTTTTTAATAACAGGACCATACTTACCAATCATATATACATGATTATCATCAATATTAATAATTTGCTTATCGCCACCACCATCCAAATCTTTGGAACACTCATCAATATCTGTTAAGCATTCTCTACATAAATTGTGCCAAATTTTATCACCTTTGGCAATTGTATCTAAATCGGTTTCCATATTTTTTGTGTATTCATAATTAAATAACTTTTCATAATGTTTCAAAAGAAATTCCAATACAAGAATTCCTAATGGTTGAACTACAAGTTTATTCTTCTCATTTCCAAACTCTCTTTCGTCTTCCATTTCAGCGAGTTCATCATCAACTAGTTCATAATCCACACATTTTATTTTTTTACCTTTTATATTGTCCTTTTTAACATACCCTCTTTCCTGAATTTTTTCCAAGAGAGTTGAGAAAGTAGATGGTCTGCCAATACCCTTCTCTTCCAATAACTGAATTAATTTTGCTTCAGTATAATGTGATTTTAAATCTTTGACACTAACCTTTGCTGTAATTTTATTATAATTAACAATCACTTTATTTTTAAGAGTTTGTAAGAATTGATATTCAGGATTTTCCTTTTCGTATCCTCTTACCATTTTCCACCCAGGAAAGTTGACTAATTCTGAATTATATTTATATTCCTTTTCCATAGGAGCCGTAATCTTAGCACTAATAGAATTGTATAATGCTGGGGACATACAACTTTCTACAGTTACTGACCAAATTAAATTATACATACGCTTTTCTTTTGATGAAAACGAATCATCGATTTTTTCCATAGTAACATCAGTAGGTCTAATAGCTTCGTGTGCCTCTTGGGTATTATTTTCCTTTTCCTCCTTTTTCTTAGATTTCTTCTTGGGTTTTTCTACTTTCCTTTCAGATAGTCGATTGACATCTGTATGTAAGTAGGTATCACCGTATTTATCCTTAATAAAACTACTAGCCTTTTCAATAAATTCTAAACAAAATGTAGTGCTATCTGTTCTCATATATGTGATAAAACCAGCCTCATATAATTTTTGACAAATAGACATAGTATCTTTTGGAGAAATATTAAGTTCACTAGATGCTTTTTGTTGTAATGAACTAGTTGTAAAGGGTGTTGGGGGATTTTTTGTAGTTTGTTTAGGCTTAGAACAAGTATAAATGTGATCAAAACTAACAGACTCTTCTAAGAACTGTTCCATAGTATTATTTGTAGTAGAATTGAAACTAATAATTTCAAAATTATGATTTAATGAAAATCCTAAATTCATCTTTGTAAAATAGCCAGTTGTATTATATACTTTTTTACCAGGAGAGTCATCAATGTCTTTTTGATTATCATATACTAACCTTAATGCAGGTGTTTGACAGCGTCCAGCAGATAATCCATCCTTAGAATTTCTTGAAATATTTTTCCATAATATTGGACTAATTTTGTAACCGACCAATAGATCTAAAACCTGCCTTGCTTGTTGAGCATGAATAATATTCATATTTAATGTGGTAGGATTACTTACAGCTCTCTCTAAGGCAGGTTTTGTTATTTCATGAAAGATAATTCTTTTTGTTGTTAATGGTAATTTAAATACTTGACAAATGTGCCAACCAATAGCTTCACCTTCTCTATCATCATCAGAAGCAATAAGAACTTCCTTTGAGTTTTTTAATAAAGTCTTGATTTTATTAATTTGTTGTATTTTACTTTCCAATAAATTAAAGTTTGGTTTAAAATTATTATCAATTTCAATACTTTTAATACCATTAAGTTCTTGAATATGTCCAAAACTAGCAATACATTTATAGTTAGGACCTAAATATCCTTCTATTTTTTTGCACTTGGCTGGGGATTCAACAATTACTACTGTGTAAGACATCTTTTATAATATTATAAATAATTCTATAATATTATATTTCAATTTTAATTATTATTATTTGATTTGAATTCCTTCCATGATATGGGTTTAACAGGTTTATCTTCTTCTTTATTTTCATGTAATTCATTTAATTTATCAGCCTTTTTTAAAGCACTATCAATATATATTTTCTTTAGTAATTTACCTACCTCAAAAGAACCTTCGTGTTGATCAACCTCGCCCTCCTCAATTGAATATAATACATTTATTAATCGCTCTAATATTTGTAAATCCATTTCATCTTTCAACACTTTATTGTATATATCAGTGTAATGGTTAAATAAAAAATCACATTTACTTAGACACATAGCATCAAATGCTTCAGGATTAGACTTAGCCATTCTAGAATTTTGTTGTTTTAGCTTTAGTAACATATCAACATCAGCTAATATTTTTTTGCTATGTTTCAAGTGTCTGATAAGTTGCGTATTATTCTCAGCATCATTTGCGTTAACCATTTTTTGTAGTTGTAATCTCTCAGAATCATTCATTTTTATTATAAATATAATAAAATAATTAGTTTTAAACTTTTTCTAAATATAATATATATATGTCATTACCTCATCAACAATCAGAAGAGAGTGATGTTACCCCTTTTCAATCATCTCCGTTACCTGATGGAGCTACTAGTCAACGAGATGGAGCAATTGTGTATAGACAAAATCAAGTTGCTAAGCAAAATAGTATGAATAATTCTTTAAGTGGTGGCAAAAAAAAGAAAAGAAGATATAGAGGTGGGAGTGGAACCGTTATAGTTCCTTCATTTACTTCTCCTGGTCCCAGTGCATCGCCAGTAGATGCTACTTCCAATAGTAAGCAAAGTAATTTTACAAGTCTTCAAGCAGGGGCCGATGCTTCTTGTGATAAATGTATTGGTGATGTCTCTAATACTCCAACATGTCAGTCACCTGCTTGTAATCCTCAAGCAGGTGGAAAACGCCTACAAAAAGGAGGATCATGTGGGTCGTGTGGGTCATGTGGAATACAAATGGGAGGAAGCGGATGTGGAAATGGAGGCCTTATTCCTAATGGACAAACATGGGGATGTATGAGTGGTGGAAAAAGAAAATATAGAAAGTCTAGAAAAATAAGAAAGTCTAAGAAATCTAAGAAATCAAAGAAATCTAAGAAAGGAAAGAAATCTAAGAAAGGAAAGAATTCAAAGAAAGTTAAAAAATCTAGAAAGTCTAGAAAATAAAATAACTATATAAAGTAATATGAGATCAAGTGATATTACTTTATCAATTTTTATAATATTAATATTTGTTGCTATGTATTTTTATAATATTTTAGCAGTAGGTATTAAAAATATTCAAGATAATTGGCCAGAATATAGATGTAATCCATCTATTATGCCATTTGCTGGTACATTTGGACACGATGTTATGGATAATTTTACATTTTGTATTCAAAACATGCAGGGTGATTTTATGGGATATTTATTACAACCTTTGAATTATTTGACATCAGTAATAGGCAGCGTGAGTGGTGATTTAACGGCGGCTATTCAAGATATCAGATCATTTACGAATGTGTTTAGAAATTTGATATCATCAATCGTTCAAAGTATTTTTGGAGTATTTTTAAATATATTAACACAATTTCAATTTATTTTAATTAAGATGAAAGATATGTTGGCAAAGATTGTAGGTATTATGGCATCAATGATGTTTATATTACAAGGATCCGTTATGACAATGCACTCAACTTGGAATGGTCCTCCTGGACAAATGGTAAGATTAATGTCTAAAATGAGTATTTAAAAAGTAAGGTAAGGTAAATTAGATTTATTTATTATACGAATAGAATATATGAATATGAATAATAATATATCTAATGTAATAAATAAATTATATAGTAAAGCAGGATTTCTTGAAAAATATGGGGGGTCATTATGGACAACATTTATTATCAGTTTAATATTTTTTATAGCAATATCATATTATTATGTTTATAACAATATTGATCCAATCAAAGCCGATTGGGTGAATCAAAGATGTAAACCAAATGTAATGCCATTTGCTGGATTAATAAATCCACCAGACCCAAAAATAATGAGTGCTTTTGATTTTACCCAAAAAAATTTTTCAAGCTGTATTCAAAGTATTTTGGCTGATATTATAGGAATCTTTTTAGCACCATTTTATTATTTAATTGATTTATTAACCAAAACATTTGATTTAATAAAGGAATCAATTCAGGCAATTAGAAAATTATTAAATTCTATTAGAAATGCTGTTATGAATGTTTCAACAGAAGTAATGGGAAAAATATTAAATTTTTTAATACCATTACAACATTTAATTATTAAGGTGAGAGATATGATGAGTAAAACTCAAGGTGTAATGGCTGGTAGTGTATATACATTACTTGGAACATATGACACGATGATATCTGCTGTCAAATCTATAGTACAGATTATATCATCTATATTATTAGGACTAGCAGCTATTATAATAATATTATTTGTAATACCATTTGGATTTGGCTTACCTTTTGCTATACCATTATTAGTAGTATTTATATTAATTCTCATTCCAGGAATAATGGTTTATATTGTTCAAGTATTAATTTTGAAACAGATGTCAGGTCCATTACCAAATATTCCGGGTTGTTTTTGTGGAAATACATTAATAGAATTGAAAAATAAAAAATATATTAGGATAAAAGATATTGAACCAGGAATAGTATTAGAAGATAACAATACCGTAACCGCAAAATTAAAATTGGCAGTTAGAGATGAAGAATTTTACAACTTAAATGGTGTAATATGTACAGGAGATCATAATATCAAATATAACAATACATGGATAAAAGTTAAGAATCATAAAGATAGTAAAAAAATTGAAAATACTTGTGATTACATCTACTGTCTAAATACTAGCAACAAATATATTAAAATAAACAATGAAATATTTGGTGATTGGGATGAATTAGATAATTCAGAATTAGATGAATTAAAACAAAAATGTGACAAATATTTACCAAATAAGTTTGAATTAATACACATTCATCAATATCTAGATGGTGGTTTTGTAGAAAACACAAAAATAGAATTACAAGATGGTCATAATGTTAATATTAAAGATGTGGAAGTAAACGATATATTGCGTTTTGGTGAAAGAGTAACAGGTGTAGTAAAAATAAAGGCAGATGATTTAGAAATAAAGAAATATAATTTAGATAATGGTAATTATGTTATAGGTGGACCAAATATTCAGATTTGTGATTCTGATTTAGGAATGGTTAATAGTTTAGATTTGTATGGTGATAAAGTAGATACAAAATATATTTATCATTTAACTACAGATAAATCTACATTTTACATTAACGGAACCAAATATTATGATTATAATAGTTGTATTGACAAATTTCTGGATTTAGAAAATATAAGATTATTAAAAGCATTAATTTAATTTTTATATATAAAATATATATAATATGGATTTAAAGATATTTGGATTTTCTTGTCGTTTAGAAGTGATTATTATTTGCCTAGTTATAGGTTTTATTTTAGGAGCGCACTTACTTTGTTCATGTAGTAAAATTGGTCTTCAAGAAGGTATGGCTATGATGGGTTCATCGCTTGATTGGGATATGGGTGAGGGTCAGCCAACCAGCTGGACATCCAAAGGAGATGAATATGCCAAGAGTATGGGATATAGTGATACTACATCTAAATATGCTCAATATCAAGGAACACCTGTTCCTTTACCTGAAGGACAAATGTTTATGTTTGCTGACAATAAATTCAAACCTGAATGTTGTCCTTCTACTTATTCTTCCAGCACTGGTTGTGCTTGTATCTCTCAAGAACAAGTAAACTATATTAACCAAAGAGGTGGAAACCGCACTATGGCTCCTGCTGAATTTTAAATAAAATAAAATATTATAATTCTAATTCAATTATTATAATATTTATAGATTTTGTAATATATGTCTTTCTAATTCAGGTATACATCCTTCGTCATAATTTTTAAGACAATTCACCTTTGTTATTTTAACAGAAGTAGGAGTTTTTGTAATTTCTCCATTGAATCCTCTAGTCCTTATAGTATACGACATATGAACACTGTGATCATCGATTTTACAAACAATTAAATTTAAGAATAACCCGCTATAACTTGTTATAAAATATGTTAATGTTATGTTTTCTCTTGTTAATAACATATTAAATATTGTATGTATAAGTCGAAATTTAATATCCTTATATTGAATTTTTTTCATACTTCTGCTAACATATAAACATTTATTAGAGAGAGTATTAAGTTCATCGTTTGAAAAAGGTATTGTAAGATTACTATTGGTCTTTCTCAAATATATATATTTTAATAGATAATGACATACACAATCAGACAATCTGCGAATGGGAGATGTAAAATGAGAATATTCAGGCATCCCAACTAAATCATGTGATTTATTTTGTGATAAATATTCAGCCTGAATCCCATTCATTATAATTTCATTTAATAATTCATTACCAGATAAGTTATACATACTAGATAATAATTCTTTTGCTTCACATGTTCTAAAAATACCCCTTCCATCTAAGTTTAATTTTAGATATTCCCCAACAAATGAATTAGCCAATATAGCAAATTCAGCAATCATTTGTTTCATTTGAACTTCATAATCATTACTTTTATAAATATATGGAATTCCATCAACATAAACAGGATATGATTGTGAAACTTCGTTTAATTTTATACCAATTGTTTTCTCTCCTCTTAAAAGTTGTAAAGCATTGCTTATTTTTAATCCTGTATAAATAGATTCATTTGAATAAATCTGGTCACACGCAGATGTATATGATAACGCATTTTTCTCATTAACCTTTATTTTTGTAAATAATAATTGAATATTGCCTGGTTGATAACTATTTTCATTAATATTCATTAATATTGTTATGGCATTTTTTATATTTCCTTCATTATTTACCATTAAACTTGATTTTTCCATAATTTGATGAGGAATCATATGAATTGGTGATCTATTAGATGGATAATGAGTAATAACTCTATCAGAAACATAGCTCCATAAATTAGATTTTAAACTAATATATTCAGTCGGGTCAGCTATATGGATAGCCAAATAAAGAATATCGTTTTCTTTATAAATACTAAAAGCATCGTCAGCATCTTCACATCCTTCTGGATCAATGCTAAATACATCTAATTCTGTTAAATCAACACGGTCTAATACACTATAATTATGGGGAATTATATTATCATTTAATAGATCTGGAGCTATTTCATTTCTCTGTCTATAAAGATTTTCGATAAAAGCTGTATAATTCATTTCATAATCTATATTTTGTTCCATTAAATAGATTATGAAATTATATTTAAATATTATTCTGTAATGTTACAAACATCACAATATTTAATTTTAATCATTTCTTGTTCAATACCTGCCTCTACATAATCCTCAATAAAATTATGTTTACATATGGTATTTAATTTTGAATCAATTCTTAATAATATATTATTATTATTGTCTAGTTTACATTTTAAATGATTATTTATATTATATGAATATTTATCATCTATCTCTCCTATATTTTTTAGTAAATTGATATCTATATCGGTTTCACTTATATTCTGTAATAAAAAATTTATGTTTTCATTTTGTCTTATTATATTTTCTTTGAGAGATTTAAAATAAAAAATTTTTTCATTATTTATTTCTTCCATTCAGATATATATATATTGTATTCAATTCTTTAAATATACATTGTTTTTAATAAATTACTCATCTGGTCGCGCTTAATAAGTTTACTTACAATGTCGTTTGTTACTGTGAAAGGGAATTCAACCTTTAATGACATTTCCTTCTCAAATAATTTTGATTCAGGCTTCATTAGTCTATACAAGTTAAGTTTTGTATGGATAATTTCCAAACATCTCTTCAAGTTACGAACACCATTTTCACCCTCTGTGAAATTTTCTACAATATAGTCAATGGTTTCACTAGGAATAATAATTTCATC